>Ga0116227_10011989_pt1 | contig 14340 bp, 8 predicted proteins | sample S1TSphgellanicum_FD_89693 | JGI IMG/M metagenome (GOLD analysis project Ga0116227, IMG submission 89693) | Host-associated microbial communities from peat moss isolated from Minnesota, USA - S1T2_Fb - Sphagnum magellanicum MG | ecosystem: Host-associated > Plants > Peat moss > Unclassified... | reverse complement strand
GCGTGAGCGGCCCCCGTGCTCGAGCACGAAATGGCCATCGAGCAGAATGGCTTCCACCTGGGTGAGAAAACTGAAGTCCCGGTTCAGGTGGGTCCAGCGCGTCTGCACCATGCCGATCTCGGGCTCGGCAAAATGATGCACCACCTGCATCACCCACTCGCGCGGCGGAACGAAGTCCGCGTCAAAGATCGCGATCAGGTCGCCCTTCGCCACGTCCAGCCCCTTGTCGAGCGCCCCCGCCTTATATCCATGCCGATTCGTGCGGTGCAGATACCGGATCGGCTGCGGCTCCATCCCGGGAAAACCGGCGGCATAGCGCTCGACGATCTGTCGCGCCACAATCACTGTCTCATCGGTCGAGTCGTCCAGCACCTGTATCTCGAACCGGTCTCGCGGATAGTTCAGCCGACAGCAGGCCTCAATCAGCCGGTCGATCACGAACTGCTCATTGAAGATCGGCAATTGGATCGTCACAAACGGCAGCTTGCCGTCCTCGAACCGCATCGGCGGCTCGCTCCACTTCGCCGCGTTCTTCCGGTTGCGGTAGTAGAGCCACACCAGTTGATACCGGTGAATCCCATAGAATGCAAGGATCAGCATCACCACGAAGTACGGCACCAGCAGGCAAACATCGAAGGTATTCCACCGGTACAGGTGTTCGAAGGTCTTGTCCGCGTAGTGCGTGCGCCAGTAGTGCCCCAGCCCCTTCGAGCCAAGAAGCACCACAGCCATCGATCGGGTTGAAAGGAGAGAGGAAAGCAGTGTCGGCTCCGTAAGAGGGTCAGATTGGGAAACTTGGTCTGGAAGTTGTCTCGACCTGATTCTACGCGACCGTGATGGACCCTTGTTGCACCAAAGAGTTGAAACTACCCTGTCTTCGGCCTGTTGATCACCCGTGGCCCTGGCAGAGTCGGGTTCATCACCAGACCGCGTCCCGCCACAGCGACGTTGTTGCGCGACGACGCTTTCACCTCGTACATCATCTTGTCCGCCGAGCGCAAGATGGCATGGACCGAGTTCCCGTCCTCAGGGAAGGTCGCCAACCCGAAGCTGCCCGAGACGTTTAGCGACAACCCGCGGCTTTCGAGGAACCGCGCCTCGCGCAGCCGCCGACAGACCTCCATCGTTGCCGCCATGCCCGCATCCTTGCCGACGCCTGGAAGCAGTGCCACGAACTCATCCCCGCCATAGCGATACGCCGAGTTCTCCGGCCCGATGGCCCGCTTCAGCAGGTCGCCGACCTCGGCCAGAAGCGCGCTTCCGATCAGGTGCCCATGCGTATCGTTCACGCTCTTGAACCGGTCGAGATCGACGAAGAGCAGACTGAACTGGCTCCGCGCGCCAGGCCCGGCCAGTTGCACCAGCTCTTCAAGCGAAGCATAAAGATGACGCGCATTGAAGAGCCCCGTGCAGTCGTCGGTCCGGGTCAGCTCCTGGATCAGGTCCATCGACCGCGCATTTTGGATCGCTATCGCCGCGTAGTCACAAAGTATCCGCAGGAACGAGATCGAAAACTCGCTCATCAGGTCCAGCTTGCTGTTCAAAAGCTGGATCACGCCCAGCGTCTTGTTGCTCGCCCGCACTGGAAGGCAGGCGATGGATTGGATATTCAGCTCAGGATGGTTTCGCGAGAAGGCCGACCAATGCGGATCGAGCGCCACATCCGGTACGACCAGTGTGTTTCCCGTCGCCGCCACCCATCCGGCGACTCCTTCACCCAGCGGCACCCGCAGTCCCTTTAGCGTCTGCTCGTTCTCGCCCACTGCAATCGCGTAGTACAGCTCGCTCGTCGCATCGTCCACCATCATCAGCGACCAGCGTTCAGGCCCGAAGAACGCCGCCATCTTGTTCATGATGGTATGGAGAATTTCGTCCAACTCCAGCGAAGACGTAAGCGTGCGCGCGACATCATGAAAGACTCTCAGATGGTCCATCTGAGAGCTGTCGATCGCCTCAAAGTGGCGCTTCCCACCTAAAAAACCCCTCACGCTGACTCCCGAACATCTGGAAAACCGAGTATAGGTCTCGGTCAGTTTAATCCGTGATTCCCCAAAAGATGTACTCCGATCGGTTATTTCCGCGCGACTGCCGTTAACCACCGATGTGCACCATATTGCGCGAAGGCTTCAGAAACCCTGCCTCGCCGATGTGGTGGCGTTCTTCCTTGCGGAAGACGATTTGCCGTATATACGCAGCCAGCTCAGCATCGGATTTCCCCTGAGCGATCTTCTTTTCGAGATCGTGGTCCGTCTGCGAAAAAAGGCACGTCCGTATCTTCCCATCCGAAGTCAGCCTCACCCGGCTGCAATGCCCGCAGAACGGTCGCGAAACAGGGGCGATGATCCCGATCTCGCCCACGCCATCGTCGAAGGTGAACCGCCGCGCCGTCTCGCTCGCCGCATTCGGAGCCAGATCGACCAGCGGCCGCCACGCATTCAGCCGCCTAACGATCTCGTCCATCGGTACCACAGTCTCCGGTGCCCAGGTCCGCGATCCCGGCGCGGACGACGGCTCCTCCAGCGGCATCCACTCAATGAACCGCACGATCACGCCTTCCGTCCGGCTAAACTCCGCGAACCGTTCGATCTGATCGTCGTTGAAGCCGCGCAGCAGCACGCAGTTCACCTTTATCGGCCCAAGCCCGGCCTCCCGCGCCGCGCGAACCCCGGCCAGCACGCGGTCGAAGCTGCGCGGAACCCGCGTGATCCGCGAAAACGTCTCCCGATCGACCGCATCCATGCTCACCGTCACCCGGTCCAGCCCTGCGGCCTTCAGCGGCGTGGCCATCTCTTTCAGCAGATGCCCGTTGGTCGTCAGAGCGATATCCAGCCTATTGCCCGCGACTCCGGCCTCATCCTCGAAGGCCGTTCGCATACGCGCCAGCTCGGAGACCATCTCCACCACGCCCTTGCGCAGCAGCGGTTCGCCTCCCGTAATCCGGATTTTCTCAATGCCGAGCGACACAAACACCCGGATCATCCGCAGGTAGTGCTCGATGGGCAGCTCGGTAAACTGTACATCCTCTTCGCCCGTCCGGCAGTAGACGCACTTGTAGTTACACCGGTCCGTCACCGAGATGCGAAGGTCTGTGATCGCCCGGGCATAGCTATCGCGCAGGCGTCCCGTTAGGAGCGCCGCTGAGGCATCGGCTGCCCGAAAGGGCAGCGGAGGTGCGATCGAAATGAGGGGTGAACTCGCCATCCAGAATTAGATGCCCGGCGACGGCAGAGGATATGGCCGCGCGAAGGATAGCTCTATCTTGCCTGAAGTGAAGGAAATATATGCGGCGTCGTCAGAAATCCATTCCTTTGCGCCTGGGCTGCGCTGACAGGGACGGTCCGGATGGTCCGGGACATCGGTGGGTAAACTGTGACCATGTCGGTTTCTGCAATGCGCGTTCGCTTCGACGAAGAGAGCATATGGCCTACCTCAGCGATGGCCGCACCCTCCGCGTGCAGCTTGCCTGGTTCCCGCGCCTTCTGGCGGCCAGCCCGGAGCACGCCAAGTATGTACCAGCAAGCCGAACTCCTCTGTGAAGAGCTTGACGAAGACAGCGTTCTCTTAGGGAACAAGCATGCAAGGAGGCGCATAAGAATGTCGCAGCCACCTTCGTCTTGCTTGCTGACAGCAAACAGATCGCTGGTTACTACACGCTGTCTTCACTAACCTGGACGGACGACCTGCCGCCCAGGTTAGTGAAGAAGCTTAGGCTGCCACGTTCAGTTCCTAGTAACGCGACTCGGGCGCTTGGCGCGTCATTCAGCCTTCCGGGTCAAGGGCATCGGCGAATTGCTGCTGCTGGATGCCTCAAGCGGGCCTTACATCCCTTTAATAAACAGATCGCTTCGCTGCAGTTATTGTGGATGCCAAGAACGGACCGATACAGTGCTCGATGCTGCTCGAAGCGTCTCTCTGTTTCGGGCATTCGTTTACAGAGAATCATCGGGCCGGACGGTATCAGCCGCCTCTATACCACTCAGCGCGGATCGCATGACTTACATTGCCCCTCAGCATGTGCCTTCCGCCGGACACGCCGTTGATGTGGCGCTACACCGACCCAATATCGGGTATACCACCTGACGGTTGCAGATCTGACGTTGTGCAGATAGTGGAGTTCTCTTGTAAACTCAACGAAGCGGTCTATACGGCCTTCCCAGGTGTGTATCTTATTTTGGGATAACGTCCTTATACGTCGTTGATTCGCGGAGAGATGGCCGAGTGGCTGAAGGCGCACGCTTGGAAAGCGTGTATACCGCAAGGTATCCAGGGTTCGAATCCCTGTCTCTCCGCCATTACTCTTCATCTGACCTTTCGTCGATATCCGCCTTCGCGAACGGATGCGGCGCAGTTGGTCCCTGTCCCATATCCTCCCCGGCAGAATCCATCGTCTTGCCCTTCATCGCCCCCGAAACCGCCGAGTCCATCATCAGCTCCGCGAACCGCCGCGTCGCCTTGTCCAGCCGCTCGATCGCCGTCCGGATCGTGCGGTATTGGCCGCCGATCGTAGACGCCTTGAGCTCTTCCACGCCCGCCTCGATCTTCGTCAGCTCGTCGTAGGTAAGCTGCTGCCAGGCTTCGTGCTTCCGTCCCTTCTCAACAGCGGCAAGGATCGTCTCCGCCTCGTTCTTCGCTTCGATCGTCTGGCGCTCTTCGATGTCCTGTTCGGCGTTGTCGAAGGATGAGAGGATCATGTCTTCCACCTGATCGTCGGTAAGACCGTACGTCGGCTTCACCTCGATCTCGGCCTGCTGGCCGCTGCGCTGCTCGCGCGCGCTGACGTGTAGGATGCCGTTCGCATCGATCAGGAACTTCACCTCGATCCTCGGCAGCCCCGCCATCATCGGCGGTATTCCTTTGAGGTCGAAACGAGCCAAAGACCGGCAGTCCTTCGCCAGCTCCCGCTCGCCCTGCAGCACATGGATCGCCACGTTCGTCTGGCCGTCGACGCCGGTCGTGTAGTGCTCGGTCGCGCTCGCCGGGATGGTGGAGTTGCGTTGGATGATCTTTGAGACCACGCCGCCCAGCGCCTCGATGCCGAGCGAGAGCGGAGTCACATCGAGCAGCAGCAGGTCCTCGGTCGCCGCCGAACTGGTGCCTGAGAGAATCTGCGCCTGCACCGCCGCGCCCAGCGCGACCACCTCGTCCGGATTCAGATCAGTATGGGGCCTCTTGCCGCGCGGAGTCAGTTGGAAGAGATCGTCGACCAGAACACGCACCGCGGGAATCCGCGTCGACCCGCCGACCAGAACGACCTCGTCGATCTGATCCGGGGTGAAGCCAGCGTCCTTCAGCGCCTGTTTGCAAGGGACTACAGTCCGCGCAATCACGTCGGCGGTAAGTTGCTCGAACTGCGCCCGCGTGATCTCGCGGGTGTACGCCTTGCCGTTCGGGAGAGCCACGTTGAGCCGCGCCGACTCTCCAGTTGAAAGCGCAATCTTCGCCCCTATCACCGCCTTGCGAATCTCCTGGATCGTCTCGCCAGAGTGGATAGTCTCGGAAGCAAGCGCTAGCTCCGCATCTCCCGCAATGTCGTCCAGAGCAATGGCAATCAGAAGGTTGTCGATATCGTCGCCGCCGAGATGCGTGTCGCCGTTCGTCGCGATCACCTCGAAGATCCCCTCATGCAGCTTCAGGATCGAGACATCGAAGGTTCCACCGCCAAAGTCGTACACGGCAATCAACCCGTCCTTCTGCTTGTCCAGCCCATACGCCAGAGCCGCCGCCGTAGGCTCGTTCACCAACCGCAGCACCTCCAGCCCCGCGATACGTCCGGCGTCTTTGGTCGCCTGCCGCTGCGTGTCGTTGAAGTAGGCTGGAACAGTGATCACAGCCTTCGTCACCGGCGCACCAAAGAACCGTTCCGCGTTCTTCTTCAACTGCAGCAGCACATACGCCGAAATCTCCGGTGGTGTCAGCGAGAGGCCGCCCACGTTGAGCCTCAGTACTTCGCCGGGCTTGAGGCCTTCGGCTAGCTTGAAGGGAAACAGCTTCAATTCTTCTTCGATATCCGTGAGGTCGCGCCCCATAAGCCGCTTCGCCGAGTAAACGGCGCTCGCGGAGTCCGTTAGCAGCGTCGCCCGCGCACCGTTGCCCACGACGAAACCATCCTCTGTAAACGCAACGACCGACGGCACGAGCCGGTCTCCGTCCTCGCCCGGAATAACCACGGGCGAGTCGCCCTGCATGAACGCGACGAGCGAGTTGGTGGTGCCAAGATCGATGCCGACGACGCGGCCTGCTTGTGATTCTTCTGCCATTGCCTCTGCTTCCTTCTTTTCTGCTCTCAGAACGCTCAGTTACTCCATCCATCGCGCTCTTGTCTCTTGCGATGGGTGGGATCGATGATGATCGGTGTGGAGCTTGCGCGCCGCTGTATTCACGCGCTACTTTGATTGTCGCATCGGATGGCTCATTCAATGCGTCCCAGAGATTCGCCGCACAAATTGGATGTGCAAGGAGACTGACATGGCTCAGTTCGCGAAGGATTGCCGCACAACCATCATCCCCGCGATGCGGTATCGCGATTGCGTCGCCGCAATCGACTGGCTCTGCGCTGCCTTCGGCTTCGCGAAGAACGCCGTCTACATGGGCGAGGGCAACACGGTCGCCCACGCGCAGCTAACCTTCGGCAATGGAATGATCATGCTGGGCTCGGTCCAAAGCAGCGAATACAGCAAGCTGATGGCCCAACCCGACGAGATCGGAATGCGTGAGACCCAGAGCGCCTGCCTGATCGTCTCGGACGCCGACGCCATCTACGCCACGGCAAAAGCCGCTGGTGCCGAGATGGTGATGGACCTACGCGAAATGGACTACGGCGGAAAGGCCTTCACCTGCCGCGATCTGGAAGGGCATCTCTGGTCCATTGGGACGTACGACCCGTGGGAGATGCAATCGGGTTAGAACAATGCTTTTTGGGTTTAGAGCGCTTTGCGTTTTTCTTTGTAATTCCCAAATGGAGTCTGCGTCTTTAGCTTCCACCCAGGGGCGAAAGGCTCTAACAGCGGGACCTGATGATTTCGTGCGCGTACCCAAGATGCTCTAGTGCCCCAGGGTCTCGCTTTAAAGACCTGGGAAACCACGAATCTATGCGGTCGCTGTATTGCCCGCAAAAAAAATACATGCTGAACTCGCGACATATAACTCGCAAGTCCAGCACGCATCTCTCTCCATAATCATCATACCTTAACTCGTGCGCGTCTCCTGCCCGCGCAGCCGCCGCAACGTCCGTATCGCCGACCGCGCCGGCACGTAAGAAGCATTCATCATCGCATTCTTCAGGCCGTCCGTAACCGGCGACGTAAAAGGCGGCGCTGGCTTCAGCCCAGCCTTACGCAGGAAGTAGTTCGCGCGGTAGATGTTTGCACGCTCCGAGTCCTTCAGCGTGAAGTTCACCGACAGCGACACCGAGACGTTGTTATCGTTCTGCAGCCAGTGCGGATCGTTGATCGGAATATGCACGCCATTCCCCGGAACCAGCCGCATCGGCGTGGCGCGGCTCTGCAACTCTGGCTTATACTTCCCCGCGTTCTTATCGACAGCCCAGAACCTCTCCAGTTCCGTCTCCGGCACAACTTCCTTGTCGCGCTGGTCGAACATGTAGATCGTTTTCTCCCCGCGGATCTGAAGTAGGAAGTTACACTCGCGGTCGATGTGGTAAGTCGTCGTCCGGTTGGGCGACGTAATGAAGATCAGAGCGTCCTCGACCCGCATCATCTTCTTGAAATCGAGCCCCGTCAGGCTCTCGAACTCGCGCATGCAGTCGTTGAAGACGGCACCATACTCGGGGTCCAGTTGCGCCTGGTGGATCGTAATCCACGAGCCGGCGGTCTCGATGCTATCAAAGGCCTCTTCGAGCGGCGGCCGGTCCAACTCGTTCCACTTTGAGCCGATGGCCACATTCTGCCCGGCATCGTAGTAGAGCTCATGAGGCCGCTTTGCCCGCGTCTCCAGCGCCAGCTCCCTGAGCCGAGGCAGCGTAAACAGCGGATGGTTTGCCAAATTGTGGTTGAAGAGGAACGGGTGCTTGTTGAACTCGCTCTTGAAGATAGAAGAGGGCACAATATACCCGGGACTGACCGTCGCGCGGGGCGTAGCCGCGGACGCGGCGGGAAGGGTCTGGGTGGACATGGCGTTCGACTCTCCTGATACCGTGGATCGAATTGTGTTCCGGGTTCCGCTCGCTTCTCTGCCTGCCATTCCCGAAGGGAATCTGCGTTTTCAGCCTCCATACAATAGGGAGAAGCGTTCTAACGATTGTTTATCACGCGCGGTTATGCGGAGCAACAAAAAGAGCACAACCCGGCTGCAACCAAGGTGTGATTGGAAACGATCGCGCTCCGCCGCATCTTCCGCGCGAGACCGCTACCAGCCGCGGTTCTGCATCATCTCGTCCGCCGGAATGCTGGCGACGGCCAGACCCTTCATCGCTCCCATGCAATCCGCCGAGCACTCCGTGATCACGGCGGGATCGTCGAAGAACGTCGCCGCGCGCACAATCGCCGCAGCGCGGCTAATCGCCTCCGCACGCTCCTGCGGACGGCGATACTGCCCGAAGAGCCCAGACTTGACCTCTGCCCCGATGAACTCCGGCGCAACCGGCTTGCCATCGGCCCAGTCGCCTTGCTCAAAGTGGTCGCCCGCCCGGTAGCTCGACACATTCAGCTTCGTCGTCGAATCCGACATGAAGATGCCCGACCCCACGAAAACCGTCTCCGCGCCAAGCTGCCGCACCAGCGCGGCATCGGCCGGTGTCGCAATCCCGCCCGCCGAAAAGTTCGGCACCGGCAGCTTGCCTGTCTTCGCCACTATCTTCACCAGCTCGTACGGTGCGCGCAGGTTCTTCGCCGCAGCATACAGCTCCTGGTCGTCGAGCACTGTCAGGGCCTTCATCTCCGAGACGATCTGCCGCATGTGCCTTACCGCGTGGATCACGTCGCCCGTCCCCGGCTCGCCCTTCGTCCGGATAAGCGCCGCGCCTTCGGCGATCCGCCGAAGCGCCTCGCCCAGGTCCTTCGCTCCGCACACAAAAGGCGTCGTAAACGCGTGTTTGTCGATGTGGTGCGTCTCATCCGCTGGAGTCAGCACCTCCGACTCGTCAATGAAGTCCACGCCAAGCTGCTGCAATACCTGCGCCTCGACAAAGTGCCCGATGCGCGCCTTCGCCATCACCGGAATCGACACGGCGGCGATGATCTCGCGGATCATGTTCGGGTGCGACATGCGCGCCACCCCGCCCTGCGCGCGAATCTGCGCCGGAACGCGCTCCAGCGCCATCACCGCCACCGCGCCTGCCTGCTCCGCAATCACCGCCTGATCGGCGTCGATGACATCCATGATTACCCCGCCCTTCAGCATCTCGGCAAGGCCGGTCTTCAAACGAAGCGAAGTGGCGGGATAGTTGCCGTTCTGGTTGCCGTTGCTGGTGTGGTCTGCCATGATCGAATCTCCTTCATATGCTCCGAAGCGCTGGCGATGCTGGGCCAAAATGCGCATCCCCATCTGGAGCTTTAAGAGTAGCAGTTTTACGGCACCGTTACAGCCCGCATTTGCCCTGCTGGAAGAACTCCCGCCGCCTCGCCGCCAGACGCAAGCCGCATGCGTCATCATTCCTTGCCAGCCCCGCGGGATTCGTCAACCAACGGAGGCTGAAACCAATGGGCAGCGGGCTTCAGCCCGCTGTCGATTGTCTCATCGATCAAGGGCTTTTAGCCCAGAGGTCTTCCGCTTGTTTCTGCAACAGGGAACACCCGAAGTACCACCCCGGACGCTCCCGCAAGACGCCCTTGAAACAAAATGGGGTCCGGCGCGAGGGCCGAAGGGACTTGACAAGATTTTGGCGGAACAAGGCGCGGCGGGCTGGTGCTATTCTTCGATTTGGATGGCTGGTGGAGAGAATTCGTCGGAAGCGCCTGAGACGCTGGCCTCGCTGCGACGGCGGGTGCGGCGGCTGCCGGAGAAGTCGGTGCCTGTGCAGTCGGATCTGTTCGCGGCGTCGGTTCCGGCTGTGGCGGAGCAGCGGGTTTGGAGCGTGAGAGCGCTGGTGGCCGATGTCCGGGGGCGGACGGAGGCCGCTTATCGGGATATTTGGGTGGAAGGGGAGATCTCGGGGTGCCGACCGGCGGCTTCGGGGCACGTTTACTTCACGCTGAAGGACGGCGAGGCGCAACTGCCGGTGGTGCTGTTCCGGCGGCAGGCGCAGATGCTGCGGTTCCGGCCAGTGGACGGGATGGCGGTGCTGGCGCGGGGGCGGATCTCGGTGTATGAGTCGCGGGGGCAGCTGCAACTGATCGCCGAGACGATGGAGCCGAGGGGCGCGGGGGCGCTGCAACTGGCGTACGAGCAGTTGAAGCGGCGGCTGGCGGACGAAGGGCTGTTCGATGCGGCAAGGAAGCGGGCGCTGCCGGCGTTTCCGCGGTGCGTCGGGGTGGTGACGTCGCCGACAGGAGCGGTGATTCGCGACATTGTGACGGTGGTGCGAAGGCGGCACGCGAGGCTGAATCTGCTGATTTATCCGGCGGTGATGCAAGGGGCGGGAAGTCCGGCATCGGTGATGGCGGGGATTCGGTGGTTCAACGCGGCGGAGAATCAAGGGCGGGCGGATGTGATTCTGATTGCCCGGGGGGGCGGGTCGCTCGAAGACCTGGCGGCGTTCAACGACGAAGGGCTGGCGCGGGCGATTGCGGGGAGCCGGCTGCCGGTGGTCTCGGCGATTGGGCACGAGACGGACTTTACCATTGCCGACTTCGCGGCAGACCTGCGGGCGGCGACGCCTTCCGCGGCCGCGGAGCTGATTACGGCGGCGCAGCACAGAATCGAGGAGCGGGTTGCCGGACTCGGGGCGCGGTTGGAGCGGGCGATTGGGTACAGCGTGATGCAGGCGCGGCAGAGGTATACGCGGCTCTCGGCGGACGCGGTGCTGGGAAGGCTGCAGGATGGGCTCTACCGGCGGGAGCAGTGGATCGATGATTTGGGATATCGGGCGGAGGCGGCAATGCGAAGGCGGCTGCGGGTTCCGGCGGCGCAGCTGAGTTCGCTGGGGGCGCGGCTGCGGGAGCAGGCTCCGACGGCGCGGCTGGCCGCGGCCGAACGAAGACTGGCACGGGCGGATGAGGCGCTGGGACGCATTGGGACGAGGGTGCTGCTGGAGCGGAGGACTCGGCTGGAGAAGGCAAGTACGCATCTGGAGGCCCTGAGTCCGCTGGCGGTGCTGAATCGCGGGTATGCGCTGGTGTATACGGAAGACGGCGGCCTGCTTAGGGATGCTGGCGAGACGCGGGCTGGCGAGCGGATTCGGGCGCGGCTGGCGGCGGGAACAGTGACGGCGAAGGTTTTGGAGATAGAGGACAATTGAGAAGGATGATTATTCCGTTAGCACAGGCGGGTCTGTCGGCGGCCCATAGATCGGGCTTACAGCCCTTGATTCTGCCTTGCGACGGTTCCTGGGGTGTTGCCCCAGGCTGGTATGGGCGGGCCTTTGGCCGTCGAAACAGCGCCGACGCTAACTGAATAATCACCTCCGCCAAAATGCCTTTAGTTCGGAGCGATAATCGAGAAAAAGCTTAGCAAGAGCAACAGAGAATTCGCGAGTATGAGGCTCCGTCGTTTAGGTAGTCGCGAACACAGGGCCAGCCCCAAACCTAACAAGGAAAGGCTGATTCCGATTAGAGGGAAGGTTACGGCAAAGCCGACTGACCAATTCGTTCTAGCAAATCACCGTAGCTGTAACCGTTTTTGTTTGTCATTCCCGAAGGGAATCTGCTTTTGCACTTGCCGTTGCTTGTTCTTCGCTTGGGTACACCCGTTCCGGAATTGCTCTAGCAGGTTGGCAAGGGAACACAGAAACAGCCCGGACACGATGACCGGAATTCGAAACGCGGCAGGCAATTCCGCGAATCGATGGCCCTTCTCGTGCCGCCTCCTATAGACCCCGGCGAGTATGCCAATCGCTGGGAGAGCAAGAAGAAACGAGGCCGCTGTAATTCGGGATGCAGCTGTCAATCCCGCACCTGCGCCAGCAATCGCTTCCAGTTCTTCTGGTTCCGGCGATAGCTCTTCTTCAGGTCTTCAAGGATGCGTTCGAAGTCCGCGTGACCTGCCAGCTTCCGCCACGCGGGGTTCTTTGAGAACCACGGATAGTTCTCATTGCCCAAATAGATCGCCCGCCGCAACCAGTGCAGGGCCTCCGACTCATCGCCTTCGAGAGCAAAATAGGTCGCCAACCGGTAGGACATCTCGCTGTCCGCCTCCGCCGCTGAGAGCGTCTCCTCCAAAATGAATGAGGCCGCCTTCTTCCGGTCACCCAGTTGCACATAGCAGAGCGCGATCGTAGGAAAGACGATCCGCAGCGAAGACTCGTCGCTGACCACGTTTTCCAGCGTCTCGACGGCCCGGTTCAGGTCGCCCAGCCGCATCTGCTGGTAGCCCAGAGAGATCCGCAGCAGAGGCTGCTTCGGTTCGAGCGTCAGTCCCTTTTCGATCTCCTCGCCCGCAAGCTCCAACTGGTTCTGATACTGATACACGCGCGCGCGATGGTTGTAGATCATCGCCGCATTCGAGGGGTTCATGCGCAGCGAGATGTTGAACTGCTCCAATGCCTCCTCGTACATGCCGTCGATACGCAGAGTCTGCCCGGCGACGAGATGAACGTTCCAGTCGTTGCCCGCAGTTTGCAGCAGGTGCTCGATGCCATGCCGCGCGGATTCCTTCTCGCCGCGTGAGAGCAGCATATAGACGCGATAGAGGTTCGCCTCGACCGATGAAGGGTCGAGAGCCAGCGCCTTGTCAAAGGCCCGGCGGGCTTCCAACACATGCATCTGCCCGCCCAGTCCATGCCTCGCGTATTGCAGGTGCGTGATTCCCAGCCCGGACCATCCCGGAGCGTAGTCCTCGTCCTGCTTGACGACCGACTGGAAGAGATCGCGGGCGCGGTCGAGGTCGTCGCGGCTTCCGGTGCGGGACATGAACGAAGACAGCACGGCGCGTGCCTGGAGATAGTCCTCGGAAAGAACCTGCGTCAGCGAGGCGTCCCGCGCATTGTCGGTCGTGCTCTTCAGATCGCCGAAGCCGTGCAGCGTGCTGAAGACCTCGTTGCATATCTCCGACTGCACCGAGATCAGATCGAAGGACTCGACGTTGATCGAGCCGCCAGTCCGCACGCTCTGCCCGGGAACGTCGAGCAACTGCCAGTTCAGGTCGAAGCCCTTCTCCGACCGCATGAAGTTCCCGGCAAGCACATACTGCACAAGCAGCTTCCTGCCGACGCTGAGCGGGTCGAGCTGCTGGGTCGAGACCGTCATGAGCGTGCTCGAAGGCCGAACGACCAACGACGGCATGCGTGCCAGCCGCGCGCCGAGCGCATCCGCGAGCGCATGACCGTAGAGCGGTGCGGTATCGTCGGGCACTCCGCTCGAAGCTCCGAGGTTGACGAACGGCAGCACGACGATGCTGTTCTGCTTCGCCGCGGTCGTCGCTCCGGGCTCGCGAAACCGCTCCGCCAGCATCGAGAGGATGCCGGTCGTCCGCTTCTCCTCCTCCGGCGTCTGAAATGCCAGGCGGCTCTGCGATGGCAGCAGCGCCAGCGAGTCACCAGGCATGCCCACCGAGTCCAACTGCATCTTCATCATGATCGTCTTCAGCGCCTCGCGCACGTCCGCCGCCGAGGCATACCGCGCCGAGGGCTGCTTCTCCAGGCAGTGCAGGATCACCGACTCCAGCTCCACGGGAAGGCTCGGAACGATCCCCCGGATCGGCGGCGGATCGGCAAACTGGATCGCCCGGATGCTCTGGAACTCCTGTGAGTCCGGCCGATGGAACGGATGCCGCCCCGTCGCAAGCTCATAGAGGATCAGGCCGAGTGCGAAGAGGTCCGACTGCACGCTGGATTGCCCGGTGACGAACTGCTCGGGCGCCATGTAGGCGATGGTCCCGCCTCGCGCCGTATACGTGCCGCCGGCCGAGGCCGTGCGCTTGTTGGAAGGCCGAGCGGGATCGAACTCCGCTTCGTCCACATTCAGCCGGCGGGCGAGGCCGAAGTCGAGAATCTTGATCAGTCCGCCCTCGGTCAGCATCACGTTCGCAGGCTTCAGGTCACGATGGAAGATCCCAAGCCGATGCGCCGCCGAGAGCCCGTCGGCGATCTGGATTCCGCCCGAGAGAACGAGCTGCAGGCTCGAAGGGCCGCTCTGGATCAGCTTGTCCAGGCTCTTGCCCGGAATGTACTGCATGACGATGTAGGCCTCTTCGACCGTCCCCGCCTCGTTCGGCGCTTCGCCCACGTCGTAGATGGCGCAGACGTTCGGGTGGTCGATCGCGGAGGCGAGCCGCGCCTCGCGGAGCTGC
>Ga0116227_10011987_pt1 | contig 14341 bp, 7 predicted proteins | sample S1TSphgellanicum_FD_89693 | JGI IMG/M metagenome (GOLD analysis project Ga0116227, IMG submission 89693) | Host-associated microbial communities from peat moss isolated from Minnesota, USA - S1T2_Fb - Sphagnum magellanicum MG | ecosystem: Host-associated > Plants > Peat moss > Unclassified... | reverse complement strand
CCCCCCCCCCTCAAAGACCTTACCTCATTAGTTAGTTAATAAACTAAAGAACTAGTTAACATTGGCATGAAAGATTCCTAAGTTTGTAAGGTTAAACTTGACGTTCAAGTTCTTGGGACCTAGAATTGAGCCAACACCTATTTGTTAGAATTGGCACAAGAACCATACCATGGAATTAGCCTTTTGTAAGATAAAAAAACAAAACAAAGACCTTAAATATTTTTGCTAAACACATGTTCATGTTCTTTGGGTAAGTAAGTTGATCTTTTTGAAAAACTTGACAAGTAGGTTAAACTCTATATGCAATTAGTTGTCAAACTTCATATCGATACAATCCCAAGTTCTAATTTGTTATAAAACTTAATACCTATACACTTTCCAACCTTAGGAAGTATGTAGTGTGTACAAGAAACCAAAGTTGGTTTTGAAACTAAGCTAAGACATTCTTCAACTTGAATGAAAGTGACTTTAAAAATTAAAAAAAGCCCAGGTTATCGAGAGTTCAAAAATTTGAAGAATTGGGTTCAAACCTGCGCCTGAAGAACCTCCAAAAAGGTTTCAAAATGTTAAAACCAAGATCAGAGCTTCTCTTCAAAAGCAAGAATCAGCCAACACTGGTATGAACCCCATTGTTTGGCGCTGATAAACTCAAATGTCCTTGACTGTCAACTACCCAAACTCTGGTGGCGACCAAGCAGCCAAACGGACTAGTGGAGGTGGCCAACTGGTGACCAAGCAAGTGGTAACAAACTGCCGGAGAACAAAACAGAAGTTGGGGTGGCGCAACTGGCAGTCAACAAGAGAAGTGGTGACCCAGTTCTGCTGGAGACACAAAAAAAAGAAAGATTGAAACTGGTAAAGAGTGGTGGGTGCTAGCTGGAATAGTGCGCCAGAAAAAAGTAAAAATTTTACTCTAAACGAGTAGATGGCAGAGTGTGTGAGAGAGGGAAGTGACAGCCAAATACATACAAATTATGGAAGCAAGTATATCATCGTGCTAGCTTTGGAAATTGGAACCTTGTGAGTAAAATTTTTGAAGAAGACAAAAGGGAATTTGATGGGACAAAGCGACTACATAGTTTGCTTTTCTGAAACCTCCTTCATCGTGCCAAAAGTATAGGGTAAGGCCTTGCTATCAGGGAATTACTGTGTGAGCACCAAGGACGGAGACCATGCTCCACGGAGCAATTCCCTGACAGCAGCCCCATGCATAATAACCAAGGTAGTCCATGGTTTTTAAAAATAAAATTCTTTTCTAAAGATCTTATTGGTTTACATCCTGCCCCCTTGGGATCTTACTATCTCACACCCTCTGCCCTAGGGCTCTTTTTGTAAGCTTGATTACTAAATGTAATCTGCCTTATAATTGCACTAAGAATTCTCTCCAAGGTTGTTACGCACACCTAAAGTTCAACTACAGGATGATTTGGAATTTGGTCATATTTGGAAGTTGTAAGAACATATGGTCAATTTCTAAATGGGTAGTGAAAGCTGCAGTAAACCACTGCACCTAGTGATTTTTATATGGTGAGTTTCCTCAAAATTGAGGGATTAAATTATAAAAAAGAGAAATATTCTATCTCAAATTCGCAAGAATGTTCACAAGATGTTTTGGACAAAAGAAGGAACAAAATGGAAGGACCCATGTCCAAGAAGACAAATGAATCACCAAAGAGGGTGAACCACAAGGGGAACATCAAGTTCCCAAACCTTTTTCCAATTGTGAAAAGCATATCATATAAGGAAAGGGGAGGACCTCTTGAAAGGAGGTTTAGTCAAGACGAACCCTCACTTATTGCAATAACACGTCTGAAAATAGACACCGCTTGCACATGTTCTAATGTCACTAACACTCTCTATTTATAAAGTGCACATAAAATTAAAAGAGGAGGGCCTCCAATGTTCTTCACTCCCCACATCATGTTCGCACATCAATGAAAAAATTTGTTTGCCTATTAGTGTAGACATCCAAAAACTTCTACAACTAAAAGGAAAAATGTGTTCATTACGAATTGATCACGATAAAGACCATCTTTCACTTGAGTTATAATGACCCCATGAGAAAAAGCAACCTGCGAAACCAAATCAATTCGAATGTGGTTGATCATAACAATGTCTACCAACGTGCGAACACCATCAATTCATATCATAATGTCAATTCAACAACATGAAGACTGTAGGGCAAGGGACAAAAGGGCATGAGTTTATTTTCAGGAGACATGAAATCTTGCATCTTTCAGGATGATCCTGAAAACATCTCACACAACATCATGCAAGATCATTCTTTCTCCACCATGAATGCAATAGAAAAGATGAGTCTCCATAAAATCTAAAAGTTGGCTATAAATGCAATGTGACACCTCAAACATTGAAGGATGAAATGTTTCATTTATGTTTTTCAATTTATATTGAAATTTTTTCTCCTGAGCTTGGGCAATATCTAACAATTCCAAGTTTCAAGTATTTGCTTGTGTTAAAAATTGTGGAACATGGAAATATATGAGAAGTTTATACAATATGCTTAAAAATTGTCACAAATATTGGCTTTCATTGTAGATGCCCATTAAATGTGTTTTTTTTACCATTCATTTCTATCTCATCCCAATGCAAATAGGGTGAATTTTTTTTCACAAACCTCATATGGGGCCGAAGTGAACTAACACCTATGAACACATCACCATGGATGAATGGCACATGGACATGACATTTTTTTCATTGGATTTTTGTTCTTCAATTAACCTCCCCATAGCTCAACAATGTTAAAGAGTGCCATGGGGTTCATCCAATTGGATGGCCTCAAAACTAAGAAATGGGGGTGGTGTGTTTATGGGTGCTGGGTCACACCAGCTTTCATGTGGATGCTTTCTATTTATTCAAGAATTTTTGCCATTGATGAAACATGATAATAAAATTTCAAAAACTGTGAAAATTTGAGAACTACTCATAATTAGTTGAATTGCAATTCCAATTGTGGAGATTTTGCATTTCTCAATCAAATTTTTTATCAAAAGATTCAAATTTAACTTTGAAGTCACCCACAACTCTAGCAAGTCAACATTTTAAAATTTCAACATTTTACATTATTACGAAGCATTTACACAGTTGTAGCTTTTTCCGCCCACTTGGGACTCTTTTGATAAAGAGTCAAATAAAGTTTAATTAGCTTTTTTTTCACAAATGGCGTGCAACCAATGTTTGCTATTGTAATTTGGATTATGTCTCCTGAAACCCAGTAGTGCACCATCCATTGCAAATTTGTTGTCATTTGATGAACCACTATTGAATCATCAAGGTTCCACCTTATCCCCCCTAGACCATCCTACTTTCATTTCCCACTACCTATGTAGTTACCTATTTAAAATTGGTGGGTAGTATAGGTGTGTATGTAGGTAATGGAAGAGGTTAATATTATGTATGTAGGCTAGCAAGAATGCACTTGGTTGCTAACAGGTAAAGTATAAATGAATGTGGATGGTTTAGTACATGGTTAACCACTTTTGGTTATCTATGGGACATGAATATCAATTAAAAAATGTTTTTAATCCACATTCCATCCATCCATCCATTTTGTATGGTGTGTTACTAGGTGTTGGTTCACTAGGCAAATGTGTCCTTGGGTGGACCATTAAGAAGCATTTCAAGAAATTCCTGAAGTGGTAAATTGATCAAATAATATTCTTAACCCTTTTCTTTTGAATGCTTTTATAATAGTTATTTTCAAGTCAAAATATATGACCTAAAATATTTATTGGAATAAAAAAGGTGCAAATTATTATTATTATTGCTTAATTGCAATGGCCTTTCACATAAGCATGCTTTTGAAATTTGAAAATTCATATCTAAATTATACATGCCTTCAATTATTTACTTAGAAAAAAGAAGAGAACTCATTAAAAAATATTTTAAAAATTTATTTTGAGAAGAAAATTAAAACATGTTTCAAACTTGTCCTCTTAATCAAAAAGTTGAAAGAAAAAACCATTGTTACATTTTGGAAATTTTTTAAAAATGTAATGATTAGGACTATCAAAATATAAAATATTAAAAATATTATTAAACTTTCAAATTCTAGTAAACCTAGTAAATATAATCATCAAACTTTTTTAAAATGAAAATTCTTGTTTAAATGCTATATATATATATATATATATATATATATGGGTCTAGTAAAATGAAGGTGTGATGTTTAAAATGGTATCATTCAAAGATGCTTTTGCCCCATTGTGGCCCTAGTTGAAATATTAACACATTAACTCATGATCATTAACACCCCCCCCTTTTTTTAGGCCCTAATGTTAAGAATCTTGAAAAATAAAGGTGTAAAATATACAAGGGCCCATGTGATGATTTTTACATTAGTGTTGGTTAGATTTTAAACATAATCACATTTCAGATGATCTCATTTGATTTATTAAACATAAATAAAGTGAAACCAAAATTGCACATGAACAAAATAGAAATGAGTGCATACAACTAGTGTAGAAGCTTTGAAATAAGTGGCATATCAAATCGTATGCCGCCCTTTAAGTACTTCTAATAGTTAAAGTCTAAAGTACCTAACAATTTTAATCTAGGTTGAAGTGACTAGGTATCTTATGTAGGTGTACTTAGTCTTTTAATTTAGGTCTAATTAGTTACTAGAGGTGTTTTACACAGCGGTGTTTGGAGATCACCTATTTCTGTCCATAAGGTCCAAGGTTCAAACTCCTTCTAGTGTTAGGCTCCAGCTACTTCTAGTGTTAAAGTGTTGTAGACCCAATTATTGAAGACATAGGTAGTCCTTGCCTAAAGGAATGACCCCCAATGAAGTACCTTAATTAATGTAGATCTGAAGTGTACAGTCCTTGCTTTCTACTCTTGCTAGGGGAAAAGATCAGTAGCTTTCTATGATGTACAGTTGTTATATGCACTATCTGAAAGCCCAGTCCAAAGAGGCCAGTACTTGAATCTCCCAATTAGAAAGGGGGCAGTTATATACACACATGCAGTTAAAACAACTATTGCTACTTGCCATCACATATAACTAACTGTACAATTGCAGATTCTATAAGCTCATTGCTGTGATCTGATGAGTAAATTTTTTAATCTTCAGTACACCCACAAAACCTATATTCTTATGAAGCACATCAACTGGAGTTAATTATATAAACAAGGGGTGTGTCACACTGTGGCCTTGCCATTTACATTAAAAAAGTATCTTAAAACAAAAGAAGAAATATGGAAAACTTTCACCATGCAAAAATATAGTCTTCAAAAAATCCTCTAAAAGAAACCAAAATCCTTCAAGATTTTGTCACAACTCTATAACTAATCTCAAGTTTCAAGACAAGCCAAAATATCATCTTTCAAAAATCCTCCTATAACAATAGACCTATTATTTTACCTAGGGGCGAAAATCCCTTAAGCTACTATACTCTATAATGAATCTAAACACAATATCCTTGCCTTGGTAGTAGGCAAGGCCAACAAATTTTATGCAAACCAGGAGCCGTAGTCCTTGTGGCTAGGCGGAAATTTTGGTGCCCCAATGGGCCGGGTTGGATGTCTAGAAAGGTGGTAGTAGCTAGTAGTAGCCCACTGCAGGCTAGATGGTGAGTATGGCTTAAACAGTCAGTACTAAGTAGCTGGGAGAAAAGACTTTAGGTCGTGTATAGTGTACTAGATACGGAGGAGGTTGTCTGGTAGCGCCTACAATGAAGCAGACAACGTTGTAAGTAGAGGAAGTACTCGTAGTAGTGTCCACAGTAAACCAGCACCCACCAGTCCACCCTCTACTGGATGCCCATAATGACTCAGTTGTGGATGAACGTGAACTGCATTATTATGTGGTTTCACATTGGTAACCCATTCTTGTAAAAAGGATGTCCTATATATCTGGGCAAAATAGGGTAGGAAAATAGAAGACTACTAGTTAAGTAGATTGTTTATACCGGTGTTGGCTGGGACATTTCTCTTTAAAAAACTGCTGGGTAGGTAATTGCTTCGAACCTTTGGGGGTGAGGCAGATCACACAAGTTATCAATGTCAATATATATATATATATATATATATATATTGTTGGTGGGTAGGTTATCAAATAATTGATTAATAACCATGTTATCCTACCAATTATAAGCCACTTATACTTAGGGTTTTAAAAAATTAATAATGTTATTTTTTCTGTTAATTTTCTAAAATATTAGTGCTTAAAGATTGATAACCTACCTGGATAATAATTGGGTCATTGAGCTAGGGTACATTAGATTTTTGGAAATTCAGTACGACTAAGCGATTATCGATTTAACTTTTTAAAAAAAATCAGTAACCAGCTAGTAGGTTATTAATAACTGGCTTGATAACCAGGTCAAAACTCAATGACCGTTCAACACTGGTTTATTAGTCTAGGCAAGGGCTGGTTTTTACTATATCTACCCAATAGCAACCTCCTATGGGGTTGTTAATTAGTAGGGTAGGGGAGTATGAAAAAAACCAACTAACTACCAGGAACCCAACAGAAAACTGTGTAGTGACCCACTTACCATCCATCCTGAAGTCATGGTGCAGGCTAGGCTAGTGGGGTGCTGGTTCACACTGGCCCTAGTTTTTGTTTGTACACGACTTGCTTTGGCTGTGCACGACCGTTGTTAAATTATGGGCAAAGCAGTAGGAAAGGGAAAATAAACAATAAAATAATTTTAGTACATCTTGTATGTATGTGGTACCTGCTGCGATGCAATGGGCTAGTTAGTTGCCAAAAATAGTTCATGGCTGCTTCGGCCATCTCTCTCTCTCTCTCTCTCTCCCAGGACCTCCTCCATTCCTGTTGCATTCTGCTGTGCACAGAGGGAGTCTAATTCTTCCTACGTGCAGAAGTGTCACTGCTGCCGCCCCTTGACTAAGCCTACAGCTTTTGACTAAGCTCAAAAAGTGCAAACAGTGGATCACATGATGGCTGGCAATCACGAGAAATAGATTTGTTGTCAGTGCAGCACATTTTCTTAGGGTTTTTTTTCTTTTCTTTTCAAGACTAGCGCCCGGCGCTTAATTATGCTAACGGTCGATGGAATGTTAATTGGAAACTGCGAACAGGTAGCGGATAATTGCTTAACGGTGATGATCAGTTCAGTCAGTACTCGGAACTGATCCAGTTGCCGCCATTCATGATGCATTACAACTGGTCTGGAGTCTCTGTATTGCAGCCAGCAGCAGGCATGCAGCAGCGGCAACAGCAGCAGTTTAACAGCGTTCTAGACTCTCTGTATGGGCATTTTCGTTTCTTTCTTCTAGTCTCCGTATGGGGCATTGTGTTGAACTTAGTTCCGACTGTATGGGCATCGTGTTTCTAGTTAGAGGCTGTATGGGCTTGCTGCTCGCTTTCACTGAATGGAAAATTCTCCTTGGAGACAGAAGAAAATATGCATGCTAGACATAATATACATACATATAAATATACATATATATATATATATGTCAGCGACGTCGTTGGGTCTCTCATCCGGTTGGATTGAGCTACTTTCGGATGCTCTTCTGTAGTACATGCTGCTTCACTTTCACATATAATAATCTGCATTTTTAATAAATTACTTCCGGGAAGAAACTTGGAAGGAGTTTCAGAAGGAGTGTACAGAGTCTAGATAGATCTTCAAAGAGTTGGATGAAAACAAACCCCACCGGGCCGGCTACACGACAAAGCAAAGAGCTCGAGAGAGGTATAGTATATGTGGAACCCTAATATTGTTTGTTGTGGAGGTGCTCTCAGGGAGCACTGTAGAGAAGAAGAAAAAAGCTATCTTTTTTTGTTTGACATGCAAGGAGGACTATACTGATTATAATTATATATGGAAAAGATCATGCATTTGGTTCCAACACAGCCAATAATAGTAGTAGCTAATACTGTGGAGAAGCTTCAAGAAGAAGAAAGAGCTTTGTCTTTTGTTTGATATGGAAGGGGAACTAGTAAACTGATTAGAATTATATATGGACAATCATGGGTTTGGTTTCAACAGAACCAATAGTAGTAGTAGCTGGTAGTAGTGTGGAGCTCTGAGTTGAAATCTTTAATATTTGACAATTGCATTACAGAGTTTGATCCAGACTTTTGGGGGACAAGAACCAGGCGTGAAATTTATAGCTTATATTATGAGTGAGCTGCCAACAAAACTCCAGCAGAAACTAAAGAATAATCACTATGCTCCAATTCATACTGGCAAATCTATTGCAGCATTGGGCCCATTAATCCTCGGTGCAGTCATAATATTCTAGGCTAGCAAACCATGGAAAGGACGGTCAAGGTCAACCGTGAGGCTTTTGATCAAGTCTCCCTCTACTCATCATGCGGAATGTTGCTGGCTGGTACACCATGTAAAACATGCCCATAGCAGCAGCAACAGCAGATGGTTTGCAGCAGACTATGCATGATGAGACAAATCTGTTCTCCTGCATCCATGAACCTGTACAGGGGTTCCATGAATAGAGGCTTTGTGTCTTGCAGGTTTCAACGACTTCCAAAACCATATTGCAGAAAAATCTGCTAGCCAGTTAATATTTAAGATGCCACCAGCTGCTGCTGCTCCTCCTACTGCACTGAAATGCAGGAGATCATATTAGAAAAAAAACTGCACAGATTTAAACTCCCCCTATCCTTTAAGCCTAGCAGCAGCCAGAGTCTAGTACCACTTGGAGCATAACGGACTCCTTGAGGTTCTAAGCAGCAAGGTGTCCTTGCTAGAGATACTGCAGCAGTTCATGAACCATACAGTTCAGCATGTCTATATATCTTCTGAAACAGTGACAAGGAGCTGGCCATTCTTCCAGACTCCATAATACGTACACACATGAAGTACACGAGGAACAATGTAGTCCTTTCTCAGCAAATAGATGATCTCGACATGTTGAATAAATGATACGTGCAAAATCATCTAGATAGTGATACCATGGATCCAGTCTACAAGCATGAAAATTGACAAACGCTTTGAGAGATCTACCTTTCCACCACTTCGAAGTTTGCTGTCATTCAGAGGTACTAGCTGATCATGACAAAAGCTGCATACCTCAAATTCCAATCTCTGAGATGCTGCAACTTCATACGCAACTCTGTGCAAATGACATGAAGAAAGAGAGCCTTAGATCGACGAATAATGTCCAGAGAGTTCAAGCTCCAGCTGACTAAAAACAAATTCATGAGAAATGAAATCATCACTTACATGAGATTACAACCAGCAGCATCCTGTGCAGCCTCTCTTGACCTCTAATTACGTCATCATGTGCTATTCCTGCAATCATGTGAGGGCATTAGTTGCATCTGAACCAAAGAACAATCTAGCTAGATATTCTGGACGATTAAAGCCCAGCTCTGCACAATTCCAACTAACATGTTAACAAAGTATTAAATTTGTGATGCTTATTTGCGTCTATACTTTCAAACATTTCATTCAAATGGTCACAAGTGTGAATTGTAAAGAAGAATAATAATGGAGACATTGACTTTGGAATGAAGTCCCACCTTGTTTACATACATGTAAACTACTGGGTTACTTGCAGCCCAGCAGCACTATGAGAGTTGAACACTTGTCAAGCCACGTGCCTTGCTTCATCCATCATCAAATCTTGTCAATGCTCCAGGAAAATTCTATATATCAAAGAATCAAACAATCCAGAAAGCCAAAAAAAATTGTTGTACATCTCAAATGCAAGGTAGTATTGCAATCACACAACAAATTAGTCCAAAGCCATAATTGCAGGAACTAGAAGTGTAGAGCTAAGTTTATCCAAGTGAAGTACATTAAGATTAATATGCAGGTTGTTTAAATTTTCTTCAATTAGCAAAGCTGGTTTCAAGTTCAGTTCCTGTCAGCTAATAAATGAGTTATGTTACATGTGTACAAGTTGTGCTAGTCCATATGTGAGTAGTTTGCTTGCTTTATCTACACTTCACTCCATCATAAGGTTTATCAAGTATAGCTACCTCACTAAGGCTATATGCTAACTAGGAAAAAAGTTTTCAATGCTGCTGCACAAAACATCAATGACATTATGAACAAGTTACATGTAGAAAATCAGAAGCTATTATTAAAGTTGTGACTACACAAGTTGAATAGATTGCCAGCAAAAGTAAGACTACTCCTTTACAAGTTACTAGGACCTCTCTAGTTATTGCTGATGCTGAAGTTTGCCTTGGACTGAATGTTCAAGATGCACAATGACCACTTACCCAGAGGAATTTAAGGATGATCTAGAGTCTCCATTTGGCACCTCTTCAGGAATAGATGTAAGGATAACACTGTTGAGTAAAACAACACACATGATGAATAACCTCCTCATTGCAAATATAATGAAAAAAGTTTTAAGCATAAAAATGTCATAACGGTTGTCCATGAACCCATGAATCCACTGCACATGTGCAAAAAGCCTTGTTATTACATCTACATGCAAAGAAGTTCTGCTCAATAACATACATACAAACATGGAGTAGACTAGTTCTCCATGCAGCAGCAGGTAGAAGATCACAGCTTGGGTTCAAAATTATTTGCAAAAAAAAGTTTGGGTGCTGGTTCTTCATGTTTTGAACTATTCAAAGTGACCCAAATGCTTTTCAAGACTTGGACATTTCAGATTTTTGCAATTGAAAACATGCACTAGGTGTGCACCTAGCCTAATAAAAACTTCAATGACAAATAATATATATAATTCATGTTCAAAAGAAATTAAACACTTATAAAATCCATCAGGGCCAGCTACATTGTGCAATTAAGGGTAGCAGATCAGCTACACAATTTCAAAAACTTATTTCACACAAAAAGCTCTTTCAAGAAACAAAACCAGGAGAAAATGTAACACTCAAGAGTTCATTTTGTACCTTTCCAACTACAGACATTGGCAAACTGAAGTCTTGGAAATAAACTGAATTCTTGATCATGATCTGAACACTCCTTCCAAACCTGTACAAAAAAATATGGCCATATTGGATCGCTGCTGTGAAAACTGTAGATTGGGGAATTTTCGAATCAGTTGTGAAATATCTGTCCAACATTTAAATCTTAAAGACTAGAGCTGGTTAGTGCAAAGCTCAGTACTAGACTTGATGCTCAGTCTTTTAAATACAGATTCTGATCAAAGTTAACCACAACTGAGATTTTGAGATCATTCAGGGATTTCAACTGTTTTCTCCCTAGTGAAAGCTCCGGCTGCCTGATTGCTTCCTGAAGCAGCTTGGAGATCGGTCGGTTTAAATCATATGACATAGTTCTGCAGCTGGGTTGTCGAGAGAATAAAATTTACAAAGCATTTTGAGAAGGGATTGATCAAGCATATAAAACAAGTTCTACTGTAAGCTAGATTCAAAGCAGTTTGATGCATTTCTCAAGCTAGCGATAGTGTACCTGCCGCCGCCGTAGGCGGGCTGATTATACGTTTCATGATCAAGCAACGTTGCCAGCTTGTACTGAATACGTTTGAAGCTTTACCAAGTTGGGCTGTGCCTCGCAGGGGCGAAGAGATTCTACTAGTGCAGTGAACATCATCACCGTCGTCATGCGCGCGGCTGGTCCAAACAATTGATCATGTCAACGAGCTTTACAGTCGTTGAGAATTTCAGTTGTTTGATTCTCTCTGCAAAATTGCTGGCAATATTCATAAGTGGTATGGATTTTTGGAATTCTGTAGACTGATCCCGGGCTCCTGCAGCTTCGATATCTGATTTCCGTTTGAGAGTTGCGAGCGGCCCGGCACATGCTAGTCGGTTGTCGTCGTCTCCACCAGATCCTACAATCAAAGAATATACCTCAGCGAAGTCGGAGCTTGAAAAGGGAGAGCACAGCCAGACAGTACGGCATGCATACGAGCATGCGTTGCGAGTCACTGGTATGTGGTAATCTTGGACAGGCTGCTCTCTCTCTCTCTCGGACTCAGTACATCACTAGAGAGGATGAGTTCTCCGTTGGGTGAATTCGCTGGCCGGCCAGTGTTCAAGCTTCTTACGATGACTTCACTCAGCGGCAAGTCTCCAAAAGACGCTCCTTGCTCGGTCCATCTCTGGCTTCGGCACTTTAGTTTCGTGTCCGAATATAACTTGGGTCATCTCCAGGAGGAGCCGGCAGATAACTGGGGCGGCTTGATTATGCACCCAAGATGGCACAAGAAGAGAGTGGGCACAGCCCGCATCATGAGGAGTGCAGTGGCTACACAACCATGGCTAGATCCAGGGGCTGTACTCTCTCTCTTCTGATCCCAGCTTGGGTGAAAGGAGTCCAACGGCCATTCGGGGGGCCAGTAGTATCGAAGCTGGGTCATGCACGCGGGGAGGGAGGGAGCGAGCTCGCGAGCTCGCAGCAGACGCAGAGGTTCTCAGTCACCGAGTCCTTCAGCAACCAGGAACGTCAGCGCCAGAACCTTACAAGTGTATGCAGGAAACCTAGACTTTCAGTTTAGCGACACGAAGCTTATGTGGGAAGCAGACCAGAGAAAAACAGGGGAGTCTAGCCGCAGCTGTGGCATGTCCCCAAGCAGCTCTAGAGCGTGAGTGAGCGTTTCCAAAGAAAATGATGCTTCCGTAGGAGCTTGTTCTTCGCTCATAAGAAGAAGACGAAGAGGAAGAAAAGGACCCCCCTGCCACTGGCCACACAGTTACAGAATATCATGTAACTCCGCATCAGGTACTCCAGCTGCTACCCAACTTGTGGCTACAAAATACTACCTGCAACACACGAGCATCATTCTACACATACACACAATCTTCCGTAAGTCAAAGAAGAAGTCCAACATCGCGTTCCCAGCTGCAGCGCCCGTGAAAACTTACCGAAAAAAGATATAAAAATTATATAGGCGCAGAGACCAAAACCTGCAAGCCGCTAGGATGAGGTGACAACGTCGGTGCAGCTATAACTCGAGCGGCTCCCCTCCATTGTTTTTCAATCTCCAGGTGACCACTGGAATATACAAATCGCGTGAAATACAAAATAAAAAAAAATCTCCAATTCTTCCACCCACAAACACACACAATCTCCTGCTGCTGGTGGAATATGACACTAAGGACGCCGCTATAATGAGAGCTTTTGAGGTGCAATAAACGAACTCAGCACCTACATGATGATGAGTAGCAAGATGCAGACATGAAGCTCTTAGAAGTCTACTAGAGCTACAGTGTCCAGCAGCAGCAGACGTAGCAGCTCAACCACGAGAAACTTTATGAAACCCAAAGGGAAATCATCCTACTGCGACAGAACAGAACCAACATCCCAGCAGCAGCTTCTTCCAGGATCTTCAGCTAGCTTTGCTTGTAGCCTTCAAAGCTACTGCTGTGGGTGGTACCAGAGTCAAGTCGGTGTGGGAGGGAGAGAGAGAGAGAGAGAGAGAGAGAGAGAGTTCAAGTATATGGGTATGTTGCGGGGCAAGCTTCTGAACAACCCAGAGAGAGAGAGATGGAGAGAGTGCGCGCGAGGGGAGGAGGAGGTTCACGAGGAAGAGAGTCTCGGAGGCAGCGTTGGTGAGAGAGAGGGATCGCTCGGGAGCAGGAAGGAGAAGAGCTTTACCCCAGAAACCTAGAAAAGCCCACTTTGTTCATCCCCACCCACCCTCTTGCACCTCCCATACCCACTAGTGTGGCTACGCTCTGGACCTCTGCTTATTAAGTAGTGTCTCATATAATTTTCATGTAAATGTTATTTTATTTTATTTTATATAAATTTTTAAATTTAAATGTAATTGAATTTCCATGTAAAAATAATTTAATTACTGCTAAACCTGAAAAGGTACTAAGGCAGTAATTTTAAAAAAAAGAAAATATGATTTAAAAAAAAAGAAAGATAAGAAAATTATAACCGAGCGAAAAATACCAAAAAATTTGATGGAAATTTTCCAACTTTTTTTTAAGCTACTGACCCACCATTTGAAAAGCATGTGTCCAATAATTGACAACATTTCTTGATCTTATTATTTTTTATATAATATTATTATTTTCTCCCCATTTTTGCAAAAGGAAGAAGTAAAACATGTTGTAAAAAAAGTCTCTCATTCTGTTAAAGGTTCAATGTCCAGAGAACCTGCTAAAGAACTTGCCTATTATTTATTGACAAAAAAAATTCATAAATTATTATTTTTTCACTGCCGAAACGAATTTTGGAAAATAAAATAATTATTGGGCATTTTGAGTGCCAAACCTGAAAAGGTATTAAAAATGATCCATGCGGGTCGTTGTTGCTGTAGTTCTCTCCAGTTGTTGTTGTTGTTGTTTTTTTTTTTTTTTTTTTAAATCTCAATTTTTGTTTTTTTTTCAAAAAATTTTTTTTTTTTTTTTTTTTTTAAAAAAAAAAATTAATTTTTATTTTTTAATTATTAAATAAATTAATTATCAAAATTTTTTTTTTTT
>Ga0116227_10011985_pt1 | contig 14341 bp, 10 predicted proteins | sample S1TSphgellanicum_FD_89693 | JGI IMG/M metagenome (GOLD analysis project Ga0116227, IMG submission 89693) | Host-associated microbial communities from peat moss isolated from Minnesota, USA - S1T2_Fb - Sphagnum magellanicum MG | ecosystem: Host-associated > Plants > Peat moss > Unclassified... | reverse complement strand
GTTGAGATTGACATTTTTAAATTCCAAATCACATTATGAGACACCCAAGTTCTATTACCCTAGGTTGTTCACTTTCAAATCCCACCTTTAGAGAGCTTAATGGTTCAATCTTATCCCCAGTTAAAGGTTTTTTTGATGGATCAATTACCAAGTGGGGTTTGTTTGATTTTTAATAAATGCTCTTTTAGATATCATGTGAGCACATTTTTGCTCATGTGTGGGTCCATGGGTAGGTGTTTGGTTATTAACTCATCCTACCACACCTACATTTTGTTTATCTTCAACCCACTTCCTTACAACACCATGTACCCATCTTGGCTTGCCACATCCTACGTAATTCATTTTTCACAATGTTAATGTGATCATACCATTAACGATCTAGGTACCCATTTTCTTTGGTGCCTTTGCGGGAATGAACATATAATAGCCCACGATATGTTTAGGGACTTGGACTCAACATTCCTATGCATTGTTACTGACAATCAATTGATGAATTGATGAAGAATATGAATTGATTTTGTAAAAATTAAGTTCCATTCAAATGAAAATATTCAATGACATTGTATGCAATTGGAATTGAAATGCAATTCAATTGTTTGTTTGAATTCAATTCAAATATATTGAATGAAATTTGGATTGATTCAATTTTAATGAATTCAAATCAACAATTGGATTAAAATTCAATTCAATTGAATAAAAATGAAACACAACTTGGTATAGAAAGTATTGAAAATCTATATGTGAAGACAATGTTGAAAAAAAAAAACTTAAAAAAAACATTAAAAAAAAACCTTTCCATGTGTCTTTACTTGAGAATGAGCTAAATAAATTCTAGTTTAAAATTGTCGAAGGGATGAATATGACTTATGAAACCTAAAGTTGTACTACCTAAACCAAGTTTGATGAATCATGATCATTGGAACTATTAAAAAGGGCCAAAGGGGAGCACCTTTATGCTTTTATTGGGAGTGCCCAATGTTCAATTTTTTATTTATTTATTTATTTATTTTTGGTGTTTGATCAATCAAAGTGATTCCTTCACCAAAAGAAATAACACCTAATTGAAATATTCCCCCTCCATTCCTTTAAAAATATAAAAAGGGTAATTAGGTAAACTTGTTTAACGCAATAAGATTCAACTAATTAGTTGCAAATTGGGTAACCATAACAACCAAATACTCTTTAATCTAATTTTGTCTACACTCATATTGTGAGAATGATTATACCCATATTCTATTTTACCTATCATAGTGCCATGGCAAGTTTCAATATTTATTTAGTGTCAAATAAATTATTTCCTTTTAAAGATTTTGTGTTGTAAATAGAATTTTCCATACGATTTCAAAGGGTTTCCCATTTTCCTTTGCAAAATTTTGTTATTTGATTTTTTTGGGGGTGAAAATTTCTGAAAATAGTATAATTAGTGTTGAAGTAGGGATTTGTTTTTCAAAAAAAAGTTGAGATGCAAGAAGTTTTTTTGAAAATTTCCAAAAAATAGAAAAATTAGTCAAATTTTCACTAAAAAAAATCTCAAAATATTTTTTTTTGGGTCAATAAAAAGACTAGAACCCTGTGGTTGGGGAAAAAGTTTTGAATAATAATAAAAAATGATAAAATATACCTTTTTTTTTTTTTGATAGCATAATTACACCATTCTAGCATAGATTCTGGATAAATTCAGAGAACAAAAATTGACAAAGGGTATTTTATTAGAGCAGAAAAAAAGAAAAGAAATTTCCTTCTAAAGAATGGGAAAGAAGAAGAGGATAATAAATAAATGCCCATTTCTCCATTTTGAAAAAAAAAAAGGAACCAAAAGAAAAAAGAAAGAAAGAAGTTACAAGTTACAACAACAGCTGCAAACAGTTGAAAGACGAAAGAAAAAGACGAAGAAGAAGGAGAAGGAAGGAACAAACTATCAATAGATGCTGCCGGCGACGAGATTCGATCCCACGACCTCCCACTTCGCAACCGTTGATTTCGACCATTGCGCTAGCACTGGTAGGACTCCACCACGCGCTCGCTCCATTTGTCGCTCTGGAACAAGGCATGTGACACATAGACAAACGCTCGTCTTCTTTCCGCTGCTCTCTCTCTCTCTCTCTCTCTCGGGATTTTTCTTGCGACTATGCGTGTGGCTGTAGTGATAATTTCTTTGCTGTTGTTGTGCGATTCATGTTGTAGTTTTTTTTTTCAAAAAAATTTGAGCGTTTTTGGTGCAGAATAAGAGGTTGTTTCTTTGGAGTTCGTGGAAGAAGAGAGAGAGAGAGAGAGAGAGAGAGAGGTGTTGTTGGAGAAGGAAGGAAGGTGGCGGAGGGAGTTGTGTCTTTTGCGGTGTTTTTTGGGTTTTGGTCAGAGGAGGAGAAGAAGAACCTGGTCGGGAGTTGAAGAAGGGGATGGATATCATGCAGAGGGAGGAGTTGGAGAGGTTGATGTTTTTCGAGCAGACGCGAGAGAAGGCGGCTGCAGACTACGCGCGATCACCCAATGACCCTGATGTAAGTGTGTATGTGTGTGTATTCTTTTTGCTTCTTTTGTTTGTTGGGCATAGAGAGAGGGTGAACTACTCTTGGAGAAACAAAGCTCCTCTTGAGAGAGAGAGAGAGAGAGAGAGAGAGAGAGAGAGAGAGAGAGAACCTGGAATGAAGTCGTGGGGAGTGGGTGGTTTTTTTTCTTTTGTGGCTTTGGATTTTGTGTCCTGGTACTGCAAAGACCTAATTTCCCTTTGAATCTGATTGTGAGGATTTGCGTTGGCATGTCAGAACTTAACCAGATGGGGTGGAGCACTCTTGGAGCTTGCTCACTTTAGGCAAGGCCAAGACTCCATAGACATGGTTCAAGGTTGGTGCCTCTTCAACTCCTAGGAACCCATCCATCCATCCCTAATAAGCAATTAGGGTAACGTGGAAGTATCCTAACAAGCATCATCCCTAATATTGCACAAGGAAATTGTTGTTGTTTTAATTGGGTTGTGTGTGTTTGCATGCATGCTGTCATGATGTCTGTCAGATGGAGCTTTGGGGATGGATGGATGGACTTACTTGTTGTGTTTGTCAGATGCGGTGGCAAAGCTTGAGGAAGCCCTCCGTATAAACCCTCGTAAGCATGATGCACTTTGGTGCCTTGGTAATGCCCGTACTTCACAGGGTTTTCTGGTGACGGACACTGACAAGGCTAATGCTTACTTCAAGAAAGCTGCACGATGTTTCCAACATGCTCTTGATGAGGTGAGGTGGTGCCTGCCTCCCCTTTCTCTTCTCTTGCAACTCACAATTTATCATGTTTGGATTGCTTGGGTTCCTTACTGTTTCAACTTGTACAATTCCAACATTCTTTCTAGTTGAGATCAAGTTGAGGCTGGTGCAAACTTGAGGCTTTTACACCAGCCTAGAAAGCTGCATGTTGTTTACAACATGCTCTTGTGATGTGCCTTTTTTCCCTTCTCTTGGAACTCACAATATATCCTGGATTTGCTCCAGGTCCCTACTGGGAAACAGCTTGTTGGTGTAAATTCCAACTTTCTAGTTTAGTTTTTGCACTAGCCTACAGGAAAGTTACAGTTGTTCTCAACAGAGCCTGACCTACTGTGTGGGATGTGCAGGAGCCCAACAATGAGCTGTATCAGAAGGCACTGGAGATGACAGAAAAGGTACCTCTGTACCTTCACATCTCTCTGACTGGAACTCAGAGACTGATTGCATTCAGAAGGCTGTTTTTGGCAGTAGTAGCCCTTTGGCTGTTTTTGGCTGTGCTCAATTTTGATGGAGCAAAATAGGGATGCAAAAGAAGAAACTAGAGAGGAGTATTGATGAGCAATCATGGGTTTTGGGTTGTAGGCTCCCTCACTGCATCAAGAGCTACAGAAACAGCTAGCATCACAACAGGTCATCCTGGGAAGCGGGCCTACTGTGGCTACTGGCAATGCTGCAAAGGTGAGTATGATTCATGCACTTCCTATGTGTAAGCTTTCTGACTGTTCTTTCTGACTGTGTACCAATCCAGATTGTTTCCAGTTTCCAGGAGTTGTCCACAAGTTCTTGCTGAGGTGGGTCCCAGAGCAGCAGTTTAAATGAATGTTACAGGGCAATAATGATCCATGTATGTCTATCATGTCCTTGCATTTGCAACATAGAGTGGTGACCTTGTGCAACAGTGAGATGTCAGGAAAAAGTTATATGAATTGCTGTGTTCGTCATTGAGTTGTGCAGCGACCAAAGAAGAAGGACGATGACTTCAAGTATGATGTACTGGGGTGGATTGTGCTGGCTGTCGGGGTGATTGCATGGATGGGCATGGCCAAGTCTTCCATGCCACCTCCCCCACCACCTCCTTCCTCACTTAGATAGATGTGTACACTCAAATTCAGTAGCATGCTTTTGAGTAGGATAACAGCTAAATAGGAGCATGCAGGAGAACAGCCTGGTGTGCCACCCATCTATGGTTTGACATAGATTGTTAAGATATGAAGACTTGGTTTGTGATTTGTATATCATCAGTGGTATGAAAAGAAGGGAGAGGAATCCTCCCTACATAGTCTTGTTTCTGTGTTGGTAATATCTTATAATCCCACAGAAGTTCCAATGTATTTCCAACCACCATGAGTTTTTCAAATCAGGCAAAAAAATTTACCTGTACAGGAATTTTTTTTCAGAATCCAAATCTTAGTTCTTCTTTGTGTTGAATACTGTATGTGGTCCAATACAAATTGAAGCTTTGGTCAAGTGAACTCCATGCTTCCAGCTTCCTCATTGATGCTCTTCACTCAGACCTGAAAAAGAACTCGCACTAATCTTCTAAAGTGCCTTGCACAAAACTTCCAGGAAGATCCAAATGCAGACAGACCTCAGAAGATGGTTCTCCAACCCAGAAACTTGACTCAACTGAAATGCACCATGTGCAACAACAGATCTACTGTACTTCCCTGCTGCACTCCAAGTGATGGTGCAGCATAATTGTCATGCATTCAAAACTGCTCATGAAATCTGTGGTGTTGCAAACTCCTTCCAATGCCAGGTGGTGGACCATGGTAGCACAAGCGATCGGTCTTCCAGCAGTAAGTGCAAATTGTCAATCCACACAGTTATTGCTCACCCATGTATCCAGTACCAGATTGCTTTAGAATGCAATGGGTATGGCCAGCAAGGTAGAATTTCATTCAAGATGTGAAAATCAGAGATGAGATCAGCAGACGGCCTTCCTTGCTAATAAACTTTGTTTTGTGTGAACACTAACTACTGTCAGGTTGGTCCTTTGCCTATCATCCCCTAAATCTCATCTTCTTTAAACTAGTTATCAGTCTCTTTGAGATGGCAATGGCATGTTACAATCCTCTATTGGTCAGTCTCTTTGAGGTGGCAATGGTGTGTCAGAATCCTCTGCTGATGACTCTCTGTTTTCTTGTATATCATCTTGTTGTTTTCGTTCTGATGATAATACAATTGGGTTGTGGTTCCCTTTGGAAAAGCAAAAGACTCTCGAAAGAACAGACATGGTCAATTGTTCTGATTCTGATGATAATATACTTGGGTTGTGGTTCTCTTTGGAAAAGAAAAAAACTCTCCAAAGAACAGACATGCCCACCAACACCACTAGCCCTCCGGCAATTGTGCCACCCACAATTGCACCAACATATTTCAGCACTGTCCTAGATGGTGAATTCATTGCTGCAACGATGACAGTACTTGCATTCCCTGGTGCACTGCATGTGCTGCAGCAGGTCATGCTTTCGAGGCTGCTCGTAAAATCTGTCATGTTGCACAACCCTCCATTCGCAGGCGGTGCAATTGATCCACACCGCTGAGCAGCAGGAATAGAATTACTTGCAGTCTGCAACAAAGATTAGAGCAACACAACGAGTTCAGAGTAGTAAAGCTTCTTCTTCAGGAACTTTTGCTCTGAAGACCCATTGCAATGAAGGTAAAATATTGTTCTCATACCTCTCTGCAAATAGGGAGTTGTTTTGTGATGAAGCTCTTGACACCCAGCTAAAACAATTTTTGGCAGAGCTCAAAGAGACCCCTAAACCCTGAACCCTGAACTCTTACAATAAGACTGTCTAGCCAACTGTGTCATGGTTGAAATGCTCACCGCAATACTGCAATTTGCAATGACAATAGTTGGGTAAACATTTCCCTTAGTACGGTTTTGTAGAGCTGTAGTCACCAGATCTGTCAAGGTGCCAAGCTCATCGACGTAGACAGTTATGGCTGCTACTCCTAACAACTGCCCATCAGATCCGAAAGCTGCTTTGATTTTCAAGGTCACCACACCAGCACCACCATCACATAAATTGTCAATTCAGATCTTGTCTCTCTTGATTCTTGAGTAACTATAGTACCTACCCTACATGGAATGTGCAACCATGGCCAGGTCAATGTGGTTGAAAACATGAATGAATTTCAGAGAGGTCGGTATCAAGGGGGTGTTTTCTTCTTGCCTGGGGAAGTGACAGAAATGATGTTGTGGCCAATCCCCTCAAAGTCCTCGTAGATGTCAGACCACAATGGTTTGCCATTGACTGCCACTTCAAGTGTGGCTGCAAGGTATGAGAAGTAAGACCTTACTGTGTACAGGGGATTGGTCAGATCCTCTTGTATCAACTCAAATGTTCCATTCACCCTGCAAATGCTGTTGAGAAGGGAGTTGTTTGAGAGATATATGTCCATATCATCAGCTTGTGGGAGTTTGTACAGCAAGATCTTCACATTCGATGCTAGTAGGAGGCTCTCTGGGAGTGTCACATTCTCTGAAGACGCAAATACTCCATCTGTTAGTACCACAATGATCTGTTTTGATTACACACAAAAAATACACATTTGTGAGCTAAAAAGAACGTAAAATGGCTTGAAAGTTTTAAGGATTTTTAGAAGCATTTGAATTTTAAAAAATAGCAAAGTCCTAAATTACTACTTGATCTTTGCGAAATTCTTATATACTTATTCCCAAGCATTGGGTTATGTGTGCATTATGACAAAAGGTATCTCTGTGCGTTAAGAGATTTCATTGAATTTTGAGTGAATTCACTGGTTCTAATGAATAGAATCTAATGAAAAATAGTGAATTCAATGATCTAGTGAATTGGGATTATTGAACTGAACTCGCATTTTGTAGTAGCACTTAAATTTTGAGTGAAGCCATTGGTTGTAATGAATAAGATTTTTAAAAAAATAATGAATTCAATGGTCTAGTGAATTGAGACTAGTGAATTGCACCCACATTTTGTAATAGCACTTAAATTTTGAGTGAATTCAGTGATTGTAATGAATACAATCTAATGAAAAATAGTGAATTAAGTGATCTAGTGAATTGAGACTACTGAATTGCACCCACATTTTGTAGTGGCGTCAGATGTAACAAAGGATGGCCACTAGTTACATTTTGAAAAAGATAATATGTTTTTGTCTCAAGTTTAGACACCCAGAGGAATGTATGTTTTTAGGGCACTATCTTGAAATGAATTGCAAAGGAAAAAAAAACTATCATGGACTACCCAATTGGCCAAAAGTGGGTGATCTGGCTAGCTTGGAAATACCCGCTTTGAATGAGGAAAACAAACATTTGTCTTTTAGTGAGTATTTCAGATCACCAATTTTGCAAACAATTGATTTCAACTCTGTGTTTTTTTCTGCAAACATTTACCTAGATTCATTTGTGATTACACCTCAGGGTGAGTTTTGATCCTTTCTTTTACCTTCAGTGCATGGGCATTAAAATTGGTGAAGGCGGCCATGATTGCAGCTGTCAAGTTTGATGCACCTGCTTGACTGGATCCTTCTTGATTATTCAAAGAGGTGATCAAACTCTTGAGTTCGGGATGGTCTGATGGGTCTGAAGGATCACCGTTTCTCACCAGCACCTAAGCAAACCAGAGTGATATATACATGAGTCTCACTGGCAAAAAGGATCGATATATTTGCTAAAATATCAAATGCATAAAACTCTCTGTAGATCTGTAGAAAGTGTAATATCAAGCAAGCAACCCAACATATTTGAGTTTCAAGGAGGAGTAGAATTGGGCAACAACAAGAATAATTGAAGTCAACTATGAAATATTATATCAAAGTTTAATTTATGATTACCAAGTTCTACTTATGTTGACAAGGATCAAGAGTTCTTGACTTTACCATACTGAAATCACCTGACAACAATGCACTAAGTAGTGGGGGGAGGGGGGAGAGAGAGAGAAAAGAAAGTTTGACGAGCTTGCAAGATGGATTTGCAGCTTGCTAAAAATGGTGTTCAAGAAACAAGGTACATACAGGATCAGGAGACAACTGGGTAGCTCCAGTACTGTTGAACATGATGATGTTCACATAATCCTGTGCGGAGAGTGTCTGGAGCAATGCTTTTTGTGTTATGTTTTGGGCTGCAGGGAGATAAGTGGTTTCCATTAGAAATTGTGTGGACAACACATTTGCCATTGAAGCTCCCGCATCAATCAACACAACCAAATTCTTTGTCACAGATATCCCTTCAATATACCTGCAAATTGCGCAAAGCTCTGATGCTTAGTAACTTACCCGAAGTCACACTTTTAACATTTTGCAATAAATTTTGTTGTGCTGCACACTACCAAGATGCAGTTACAACAACAGTTTCCACAAATACTATAAATCCAGCATGTACAATCCTGCAAGGGTTCACCAAGTTTTTAAACTTAAATCCCACATGATTCACAAACAATTGCAAGTGATAATAATGAGTGGAGGATTCAAGTGGGTTAAGAAATTACCAAGGTCGAATCCGTGGATCGTAACCTAGACACACGCTGGTGCTACTGTCCTGCACACAACATTGATACAAAAATTAAGTCGAAATTTTGAGTTACAATTTCATGATTAATCCTCAGTTCATAATCACTCGTTGACTCGACCTCCTGCCTGATGGACTAAATGGATTAAATCGATTCTGCAAGCATCATCTAGTATAAGTGCTGGTGATCTACGTGTTGCAGGCAAGGGGAGAGCACGATTTGGCCAGCAGGTGCAACAAAAGAACTATTTAGGATTGGGTTCAAGACTAGCTGGATCGATCCAGTTCTCTAGTCTAGTTGCATAATTTGGCCAGCAGCTGGAACAAAAGACTAATTTAGGATTGGGTTCAAGACTAGGATCGATCCAGTCACAGCTAATCTAGTCTCTGCACGTACCCTTCCGGGAAATGAGCGCCAAGTTCCATCAACAGCACCGAAATAGACGTACGTGAAGACACTGGGGTACGACATAGTCTGGAATGTGGAGTCCAGCAACCTCTGACTGCAAATCGAGTCGCCCATGGCGGCCGGCACATTCGTCAAGTCCGTGCCTGGAGGAAGCCTAGATCACGTGTTTTCGACGTTTGAGATCATTGATCAGCATACTGGGGTTAACTGCAATTTGCTTAATCACTGCTGCGAATACTAGAATGTGATTAACATCCGAAAATCCATCACACAGAGGGTAGTACTCGAGCATCAGTGCAGACAACTAGTAGTACTAGAGCACTAGTGCAGATCAGAGGAGTATTCTAGAGCAATAGTGCAGAGATTTAGTAGTACTGGAGCACTAGCGCAGATCAGAGTAGTACTAGAGCACTAGTGCAGATCAGAGTAGTACTCTAGAGCACTAGTGTACTTATGCATGATTGATTGAGAACTAGTGCAGCTAGCTTGAGTACTAGGCATGGATTCTGATGAGAGATCGATGATCATGAGCTGGACTTCAGAAATGTATTTGTGTTTACCTCAAGTAGCTTCTGCCATAGTTGGCCTTCAAATGTGTGCAAGTGCCGTTGCCTGGCTCATTAGTGCAGTACTGGTTGAACACGTCCACACACTGTATACTGTTGGACTGGCTCTCACCAAGCAAAGGCGAGCACGCATGTCGGGAGCAGTTTGCAGCTGAGGCGCAAGACTCCACCAGTGCTGCAGCTCACATTAAGATCAACGTCCCAGCAGCAAGTAATAATGAACACCCAACTATTAACACTACTCGACCATGATGCATGCACGCGGCGCTAATCGCTTTTGATATAATAACAGCTTGCAGCAGCAGTTGGAGGCGCACTAGATCAGTTCAATCTCAAACGGTCTATTGCAAATGAGAAATTGTACACCTGAAGAAACTCGATACCAGCTGGTTATCTCATCATCAGAAGAAGAATGCTATGTCTTCAGATGTTCCCAAGATCAGACTGAGCGAGTGCGAGCTGCTGGGTCCTAATCAAGTACCCTTACTGCCTAGCTAGCTTTTTTCCTGCGGCCGGTAGATCATTACCTGCGAGGTGCTTGATCCACTTGCAATGAGGTGGTGGAGAACATGATCTCCGATTAGCAAATTAGCAGTGACAGGTAGATGTGGTGAAATTGCTTGATGCTCAAGATTGATATGGTAGGAGACATATGCATGCAGGCTGTATAGTCCTCTAAATCATATTGTGGAGGCGAAGCTGCTTACCGCAAGTTTGAGCATCATTTGCCTCCACCTGTTTAGCAAGCAGCAGCACTTGCGTCTCTTTCTCGTCAAGGTAGGCACTCCCCTCGTCCCCTTGCACGGTCGCAGCTGCTATTAGAATCCAAAGCGTCACTAGTCGAGTTACAGCAGCTGCATCTCGCGTCCATGAGAACCAGCTGCAGCAGCCCCTGCCCATACCTGCTGCACACACTCAGGTATATCGTCTAAGCCGCTGTTTCCTCCTGCATCTCAAAATAGCAGAATATTGAATCCGCGGGTAACAGCAGCAGCTACGACTTCCAAACAACTGCTCCTTGGGACTACCTGTAGCTGCTAAGATCTGAGCTGCCCTTTTTTTGGGAGTTTTCTCCTGGTCATCTGCACAAGTGCGGTGCAACAGCTAACTGTAATCTCATGAGGACGAACTCGGCAAGAAATCTGCAGTAGTGAACAATCGATTGTGTCTCTACGTTTCTTCCTGCTCATGTGAAGGACGCAAGAGGGAAATCTCTGATCTACTGGCGGTCTCCAGATTGTCCATTGCCATTGTTTCCTTCCATTCATGATCAAGTCTAGTATTCTAGATGAATTCTGGTAACTAGTGTTCGAGTGTTGTAGATGAGTTGTAGTGTTGTAGATGAGCTCTAGTGTTGTAGACGAATTTTAGCGTTCTAGTGCTAGACTAGTGTTGTAGATGAGTTCTAGTGTTCTAGTGCTCCAGTGTTGTAGATGAGTTCTAATGTTCTAGTGTTGTAGATGTTCTAGTTTTCTAGTGTTCTAAATGAGTTCTAGAAACTAGTGAACATGAGGAATGAATCTCAGGCCGGAGTTTACTCGTTGCTCAGCTGCAACTAGTGCTAGCATCTTTCATTACAAATGAATTCAAGCCATGTCGGTCTTGTTTTTTTGGCCGACAAACCAACCAGCACAATCTCAGCTGGAGATGGTGAACTACGCGCGCGCGGGAAGTACGACGCGGGGAAGGAATCCGCGGCATCAACGCAACGTGCTCTCCTGACGAGGCTCCTCCTACTCCTCCTGCGTCCACCCTTGGGACTACCCCACGCGGCAGAGGGTCATAAAGAGGGCCAGAGAACTGTAGGGGTACGGCTCTACCGGTTGCCTGTTGTGCAGTCCCTGTTGCAGCGCTGCTGCTGCTGGTTTGGACCACCAGTTCTTTTCTTTTTATGATTGTTCTAAAAAATAAATTAGAACCAGGAATCCAGTTCTGGGTTAGTTTTTCTCAAATAAATTAAAATTCAATTTCTGTTTCAGTTTAGGTTCCAATAATCAGACCCAGTTCAGGTCCAGCTTAACCCAATTCTGGTTCAGTTCTTACTAACCTGGACGGGACCTGGTGGTTAACTACTAGTTAAACTCCAGTTAAATCTTGGGTTCCAGTCACTTTTTATTTTCAAAGTTTTTGATTCCAGTTCTGGTTCCAGTTCCTCAACTAAATAGACCTGGGTTTGGTTATATGTCTGATTCTTTAAGAAAACAAGGTGCTTTATACACAATGGCCCTGCCATTGACTTAATATCAACAATTGATATTGTATGATAAATTGGTCATAGCTAGGGGAAATTATAAAATAAATCTATTTTGATGTACATCATCATGTAAAAGAAATGTTGTCATGATTTTTTTTGTTTCATTTTCGAATATCACATTAATTATTAGGAACCCAAAAGGATCTCATATTAAATGATGACATGTTCTAAGAAGCTATATAAACATTTAAAAAATTGACACTAGACCAAAATCAATAGGGAAATGTTGCAACATGATTTTTTATTTTTTAAATTTAATGATTTTTTTCTCAATAAAGAAAGCAATCAAATATTCTTTTTTCATATATATTTTTCACATTTGTGAAAAAACCTCAAACCAAAAAGAAAACTTTTTGTGACATGTGTATTTGAATGTATTCAATCATATTGTCACATTTCAACAGATTACATGAATTTTTGTGTATGATAGGTGCCATTTTTGAAGAAAATAATTTCATTTAAATTAATTTTGTTGGTTCAATCACTTGGGGCTGGGTGCACATTTGAAGAGTGGGCAAAGAAAACAAAATGTCAAAAGATGAATGTGAATCTTTTTAGAAACAAATTAGGATGAATCATCTCACCTAGTAGTTTCTAGGAGGCAAAATCTCTTGAAGCTACTATACTTTGTAATGATCTCAACACAATATCCCTGCCTTACATGGCAACGTCAACAAAATCAGTTTTTAATTCCTGTTTTGGTTCCAAGAGTCAGACAAATTTTTTGTATGAACCAGGGTAAAATTCAAAAACCATGGTTCTAATTTTTAAAAATTCAAAAACATATTAGAGATATCCGTAAAGTCAGGAAATGACAGCACCAGTACCCTGAGTTTGGTCATACACAGGGTGAGATTTAAAAAAAACCTGCAATATAGTACATTACCAATGAAGGGGGGTGGGGGGGGTGAAACTCAGAAGACCATCAATTTGATAAGACCATCAATTTGATGGTTCCTGAGTTTCACCCTGTCTTTCTTTTGTCCTGAGCGGCTCCACTGCTGCTACATAGATTTTCAATGCTGCTACCTGTAGAGCTGCTATAATTCCTCTCCAACATTGTGCATTTGGTACCAAGTTTCAGCATTTCATACTGAGATTTAATAAAATTTCCTTACTTTACAGATACCACTAGAAGAGCCGTTAGGGGGGTGAAAGGAGGCCCAAAGACAGGGTGAATTTGCGGATATCTCTATTATTTTCTCAAAAATCTCAATTCTGTTTCTGGTGCCAGTTCCACACTTGAATAGAACAGGGGTCTGGTGTAATGTCCAATTCTTTACGAGAATAATATTAAGTTTGGGTTCCAGTTTTGGTTCCAAGAATCAGATCCGGTTTTGGTTTGGTTAGAACTAATCAAAATCAGAACTGACTATTCCTACCAGCCAATGCAAGTGCATGCCCGACGTCAGTTTGGACTCTGGAGTTCACCATGTGGGGGTAGAGCCATTAGTGGATGATGATGAGCTGCAGGATTTCTTTCAATGGTGATTTTCGAAAGCAAATTTTATTTTAAACAAGGAACGAGTGTTCACCGATTCGAGGTTTTGGGGGAGAGTCCAGATCACATTCTCAATAGTTCTAAAGTTTGGAAAGAAAAAAAACTATACCCGGACTTGTTTTTATATAGGTTTTGGTCTTTAGGATGTTTTTTGTTTTTTTTGTCTTCTTCTTTCTTAATGTGGGTTTAGACTTTAGACATGGTGAAAAAGTTCAGGTGTACAATTTTTAGTAATAAATTTGGGAATTTTGGGGAATGAATTCAAGCTATGTTCAGGGAGGGGATGTGGGGATAGGCATGTAGTTGTCACTTTTTTTGGAACATCCTTCAAATGTAAAATATTTAAATAAATAAATAAGTAAATTTGGTGGGTATGGTCATCCTATATAGTAAAGGACGTCGGGATGAGAAATGAAGCCTCCCTTGAATCCGTGCGTCCCGTCATCCATCCCGTCATCCGTCCTCTGTCCATCCGTCCGGTCGTCCATGCGGATGGACACCCTGGAAGCTCCCAGGTTGCCGGCTGCACACCGTCCCTCTGCTGAGTCTGACACTGCAGCTTTTTGCCCACCAAGAATGGGAAGGAAATAAACTAGGAATGAAATAATAATAATTTAAGATGATGATGTTGTTATTGCAGAAATGTTGCAAGTTAGCCAATAGCACCTGGGTGTTTAACCCATATGCTTTGCCCAAAGTTCAAACTCACCTATAAATAAACTATAATCCAACGGTGTACATTTGTTTCTATTTTGCAACTGGGGGTCCAAAGAGGTACTTCTATTGGGGGCATGCCCCAAAGTTCCAAAACAATTGCAGGTGGGCCAATCAATATGGCTCCATTAAAATAAATAAAAAAG
>Ga0116227_10011983_pt1 | contig 14344 bp, 7 predicted proteins | sample S1TSphgellanicum_FD_89693 | JGI IMG/M metagenome (GOLD analysis project Ga0116227, IMG submission 89693) | Host-associated microbial communities from peat moss isolated from Minnesota, USA - S1T2_Fb - Sphagnum magellanicum MG | ecosystem: Host-associated > Plants > Peat moss > Unclassified... | reverse complement strand
TAAGTTTTTTTCTCTTTTTTTTGATCAAGAGTTAAGCCTTGGGACTAAAAATCATTTTGCTTAGATTGAAGAAAGAATAGACAAATTTAACCCCCTGTACTTCCAGCAAGTGTCGCTCCCTTATAGCAAACCCGATGATGCTGAAATTTGGAGAAAACCTTCTACACCTCCTAAACAAGAATTTTTTAAAGTTTGACACAAATCCAACGGTGGATTTGGGAGGAAGAACTATTTAAAATAAAACTCTAGAGGCTTTGTCATGAAAATCCTTCCATGAACTCCCTTATAACACCCTTTACTCTCGGCAAGTGTCGCTCCCTGCAACCAAATCAATGATTCTAAAATTTGGACAGAACCTTCTACACCTCCTAAACAATAACTCTTTTAAGTTTGACACAAATCCAATGGTGGATTTGAGAGGAACAATTATTTGAAATAAAACTCCAGAGGCTTTGTCATGGAAATCATTTTATGAATTCCCCTACAACACCGTCTACTCCCAGGAAATGTAGCTCCCTTACAGCCAAACCGATGATGCTGAAATTTGGAAAGAACCTTCTACACCTCTTAAACAAGAATTATTTTAAGTTTGACTCGAATCCAACAATGGATTTGGGAGGAACAACTATTTGAAATAAAACTCTAGAGGCTTTGTCATGGAAATCCTTCCATGCTTATTTCTTGCACACATCTTTTTCATGAACAACACCTTTCCACACATAAGAATTAATATTTTCCTCACACATTCCTTTTCTTCCTTTTCCCTTCCCCAACACAAGATACTCCTCTCTCCCTTGGTAAGCCTCCATGACCTTTCCTTAAGCTTGTTCCCCTTGTCCAATGAAAGCTTCAAAATCCTTCCCTCCAATCAATGGCCTCCTCATCCTTCAAGAACCAATGAGAATTAAAAATGATTTGCCTTCCAATTGATTTTAGGATGAGAATTCTTGGGCCCAATGAGACACAAAAAAATATTCCATCCTCTAATCAAATAGGATGACAATCCTCATGACTAATGGTTTTGGAGAACTCATCCTTCCCCTTATCTTGGATATCTTGACAAGGTTTTTGAGCTTGATCCTTATCCTTTCCGTCCATTGACCCTCACATCCTATTTCTTCATCCTAATTATTTCAAGTAACTAACTATTAGGATAATTTATCAGTAGTAATAAGTAAACATCCTTGAGTCCTTACTTGACTAAATCAATTCAATGTTTGAAATAACATCTCCACATGCCATTTACTCTTTTGATATCCCCTACTTTTTTTTTTCCATGCACTAATTAACTATGTAGTACATAGTAAATTAGAATTAAAGTTTGCATCACCAAAAACCCCCACATACTTCTAGATGCACCGTCAAAATTAGGGTTTGATGAATCCATTAGATCTAGGATGTTCAAGTTTTCATGAGGTTCTGTCGTCACTCCCACACCTTATGCCTACCTTAATTTGTTAAATAAAAAAGCTTCAACCCCTTCTGAATGCAAGTACCCCATTGTTTCTGTTACCCTCTTGGTTTTTGTTGATGCAGGTGAGAATTTAGTCATGGCAGATGATGTCGCTACACCCTCGAATCCTCCAGTTTCACTGATAGAAAAAAAAGAGCTTAAAGAAACACCGCTTGAAATGAATGTCTCTCAACGGTCGCGCGAAGAAGAACTGTCTAGAAGAATGGTGCGCACTCAAGTCGATTACTAACATGGGATCGTCGATTATCTCCTAACCCACATGCCTTAGCAATCTATTTAAAATTTGTTCCTGCTTGTGGAGCCGCACTAGAAAGGTTTGAAGAATGTCAATGTGAAGATGACAATGTTCGTCTTCATTGTCGAACTTGGGTTCCCTGTGATGGCCATTATCGTTGGTTGCGAGGCCTAATCAATCCCCTTTCCATGGAGCATCGAGTCGAATACCTAGCTCGCACCATTTGTTGCGTTCTAAAGTTTTTGCAATTGTGATCTATCCCCTTAAAGTTGTTTACTAAGTTGTAATTCACCTGAGGCCATTCAGGTGGAAATGTTAATACTGAAGTTTGATTTTGATTCTATTTAAGAGTTTGATAAAAGTGAAGACTAAATAAAGACTTATTAGGACTGCATCCTTGAAATCTTTCAAGTACATCATTCGTGCCTGAAGATTATTCTACAAACTAATTTAATATTGTCATGGCAAAATGTTATTGTTAATCATGGGCTTGTATTCCCAATATATCAATAAATCACATCTAATTCTACATCCCCTTTCCTTTTTCTACAACATAAAAGGATAATGCACTTAAAAAGGTTTACTAGGTCCTAAAATTAACTAAGCCTTGCATCAATTTAATTAAAAGAGTCTTCTATGCTAAAATATGCAAAGGCTAATTCAACTCTTAATAATTATTACTTGGAGGTTTATCAAGATTCAAATCATTAATACTAAGGAAAACTATGGAACTAAAGTTTAACAATTTATGGTATTATAATCCATGATTCACAATTGATTCTTTCTGCGCATCCAAAAGTGTTGTGGTTGGCCATATTGGCATTAAATGGGTTGAAATATAATTTCAACATGTGAACAAACATGGACTATTTATAAAAACAACAAAGCTTACTAGCTACACAATAAGAAAAATGTTTCAATGCCAGTGGTAGTGAACAAATTCAAAAACATTAGACATTTAAAACTTAAACCGAAACCTAAATCAAAAACTCCAATAGACATATCATAAGAGAATCTTGGTTCAATCATAGATACAACCTTATTATAGGGTTTGTAAAACAAGAATGCTTCAATACAAAATGACAATGAGCAAATAGAAAAATATTAGACACTTGAAATTAAAACTTAGGCCTAAATCAAGAACTACAAATAGACGTGACATGAGAGAATCTTGGTTCACTCATGGACATAACCTTTTTAGAAGGTCTGCCCTTCACAAAATCGGGTGCAAGCCTTTGTTTTTTTATTAATTTCTCCACCTTTATATTTTATTTTCATATATTTATAACAAAAGGTAGCATCCAACCTAGATGTGATATAAAACAAACTTAAATCACTACAATAAGAGGAGATACATACTAAGCTTCAAATCAAAATAAAACTTGAACCTTTTAGTGTTTGATCCATGGAATCCAATGTAATGAAATATAGATTGAACAACCAAAACAATCCATATGAACATAACTAAAATTTTTGTAAGGTTAAGCACACCAAAACCAAAGGAACAATAAAAGCATTTGAAATACCCTATATTTTTTTCAACAGATAAACATGCACAAAATTTTGGAATGAAACAATTTGGGGCCAAACTTGTCTAACCTAAATCAACAAAGAATTTCAAAGCATGATTTGGAAGAAAAAATTAACAATGAAATACATGCATGCACGAAAAACCCACAAATCCCTCAAGCTTGTTGTTGAAGCAAAGGATTCATTACCAAATGGCATCTGAATAGGTGACAATTTGTAAAACTTCTTTTCAATTTGTTGGGTGCATCCATGTTGAACACGCAAATTAACCTATTTCAAGATTGTTCAAGGTGGAGCATGCCATTTTGCTAGCTCAAGATTCATGATATAATCATAAATCCTTATATGATAATCAAATAGTGTACATGTTCACCTTTTGCCCTGATCAACCCTCAAATGTGTTTCAAGCTCTTCAAAAATGGGCTCTGAAGGATTACTAGGTGGTGTGTAAAAAAGGCCATTATTAGAATCAAAATCTTGTTATTCTAGAGAAGTGATTATACATTTGATAGTTTCCCAAACACTTTTGTCGATTCAAGCTTCCTCTCTTTTTGTAAGCCCCCTAGCCAAGCTTCGTGATCCATGGTTAAAACCCTATTTATATAACTCCGATAGTTCAACAAAAAGGATACCCTTGCAATAATTTTTTAAGGTGGCTCATGATGTAATATATAAAACTCGATACTAGAATGTGATTCCTTTGCAAATCCTTCACGCAAAAAACGTGAGTCCATTTCGATCCCTAGTAGAAACTCCGTGCAACAATTGTGATGTTGTTCCAATAGCTTATGTAATAACGATATAAGGAAATTGTGTTTCCCACTCAAGCAACAAGGTGAGCTTCACCTTCCTGCTTGAGCTTCAACCTTTTAGGGTTCAATTTTTTATGCAAGGTGCAATGAAAACTACACATTTTCGAACACACGTGGTTGAATGGTTGCGATGCATGCATTTTATCATTTTATCATCTCCACCATTGTTATGAACCCTAATAATAACTTAACATATATATCTTTTTCATCTTTGTATACTTCACTTCATCTTCCATTTCTATTTTAAATGTAACCAAAAGTTAATTCTATCAAATCTCTTACTTTAAATAATAATCCATAGCATTGTTCACACATTTTTAAAACAAGTAATGATGCATGGATCATGGAAATATTATTGTGCATTCACAATGTAATATTTTACAATAATTATTCAAAATGAAATATCAGATTAATTTGAAGATTTCCATTGCTACATTGATTATGATAAATGTGCATAAAATTAATGACCATGTATTTATGTACAATATGTCCAGGGATTTCAATTATTATGAAATAATATCAAATTTCATGTGTTGTAACACTCCAAAACACACTTTGATATCAAATTTTTGGACATATTTTAATCCATTTCAAGAGTGTTAGGACTAGTTACACTGCTAAATGAGTGCTTTTGGACCCTACAAAATTGTTGGACTTTATTGAAATTTTTACATGTTATAAACAATTCTATAATACCCAAGATCTTGTAAAATTTTTGAATACTTCAAAAGTCTCTAAAAAATTGAATCAAAAGACATGTATTTTTTAGCACTGGTTACACGTGCAAGCAATCCTTTTATTGTGAACTCACCCCATTTCCATACATTTGTGTGACAAGACTCTAATGGTGTTGTTAGTTGACAAGATATGTTTTGGGATTTGAGATGACAACAAGGGCATTTCAAGTTGTTGCCAAAGTAGATAAAGAAAAAAAGAAATTGTGAGGGAGGCATGTTATATTAATACATGTCATTTCATGATTTCCCATGTTTAAGAGTAAACTTCATCTTTGCTCCATTATGGCAAGGACAGTACTCTCAATCCATGCACCTATGTTCATTGATAAGGGAGCATCTTCTATGCACCTACAATTTGGTGGTCTTATGTGGGAGTGTAACTTGATATAGTTCATAATTTGTTTATTGTCATGGAAATGAATGTTTGGTCGATTGGTTCCCACATATTTTTGCAACAAAGAGGCTTCCATGGACACTAGCTAAAGGATATGACACCTTCACAACAATTGGTAACTTTGTGTGTATGCCTTTCCCTTCTACCTTAGATCGTACCACAAACCACAACATAAACAAGCAAATGCGTAGTGAACTATATTATCCCACAAGGGCCACACTCAATTTTTAGCACTAGACAACTACATTATCTGAAATAATGTCAAGGAAAGGGGAAACACCTTTTTGTTATAAGCATCACCAACATGTGACATGTAGCATCCCAACACATCATATCCTTCACTTAGTAGGGCATTTTCTACCAACTCTACACCATCCAAGTTTTAATATGGATAAAAAAATGAATATTATATATACCTAGTATTCATGACCAAGAAAGAAAGAAATATGCAAAGGCAAAGGTCCCAAAAGATTTACATTTAGCAAGTATGTGCACCTAGTTATGTCTATCTTGGACGACAACAAGTGGATGGCAAGATTATTGGAGGTCTCAACAACTTCAATATGGAAGCCTGTTGAAAACTACATGACTCTCTAACATGAGCACACTTCACAACAGAAATTAAGTGGCAAGAAGGGAAAGTAGGGGTGAGAGAATGGGAGAAATGACAGACCAAACATGCATAGACGCATGTGAGTTGGTGGATTGAAACTACTTGTTGATACTAGCACCACTTGCATGTGTTTCCTACAAGCCAAGTTTGGTGAATATGGATATTACAATTTATAGTAAATCTAAGCACCCAAGTTCAATAATCAAAAGGATGTCTATAGAATATAATACAAACCAAGCAAACATTGATGGCTTAAGATCTAACGCAATGGACAAATAAAATAAATGCAACCTAGGTATGTAAATAGCATGACATACTGATAGTTGTCAATCGGTGGTATAGTGTGAACATTAAGTTCATCCATGGGCAAGGTTACCTCTACCACCCCTGAACCACTTGCAAATCCTTATATGCTCAACACCATAGCCTTCAAATTTGGCATTAACAAAATGAATATTGGGTTGTTTAGCCCCTTTCTGTGAATGCCTGCACCTCTATAGGAATAAAAATACTTCTACATTTTATGAAAGTTTTTTAATCCACCCCTTCATCAATGAACCCTTGGTTCACAAAACCTTAAGAGGGAAGGACATGCATGAGTTCCAACCACCCATCAACATGGACCATTATAGACACTCTAGCATTATGTGATTACAAAACATCTAGACTTTGAAAGCCTTCAAGTTCCACTTTCGGTGCATATAATGTTTAAATTGAATTTGGAGCATAGTAGAAGAAAGGTGCCTCTGATCTTGTTTTGCATGTCCATCACATAAAGTGCAAGGCTAAGAATTAAGGGGATCTCTACTTCTAGTCTAATAATACCTTTCACATACATGTACAATTGACAACATAAGGCATCCCTAGCAAGGTCATGTGAGAGAAAACAAATGAGCGATTATACTGAGTTCCAACCTAATCACTAAGAAATTCTGCCATGGGATTAAAGAATTGAACACAAAATGTAGTAGGTAATTATTTGGCCTTGGTATATCTTCTTTTTCTTTAAAGTCTCATCCAATTCCCAATAGTTAGGGTGCCCAACCTTCTTATTCTGGTTAGCAATTTACTTAAAGGCAATGGAGAGATTGGACCACTTACATTCAATCTCCTTTGGCTATCGGTCTATACCCACATTGCAAGGTCTAAACTTCCTTCCACTAATTTGTTGTTGACTTGAAGACCTATTTCTCTTTCTTCCCTGATGTTGTCAACTTCATGTGAACCTCTTGGTAAGACCTCATTAGTGCATCCATTTTTAGATCTTGCCACATTTTTACTCTCTTCTTCTTTGCACTCCCCTCTTTCTTAGATCACTCCTTTCCATCTCCTTCATCATCATCATCTTCTTCCTTTCCAATCCCCACACCTCTTCCATTATTGCCTCCACATTCTCCTTCCTCCATGCTCCTTGCTTAACCTTATGCTCCAACCATTTGGCTCCTTAATACTATACCTAGGAACCCAACCACTCCTCCAAATGAAAAAGGCATAATCATGGTGACAACATGATAATTACTACTGGGGTCAATGTCTTCTTTTGGAGCTTTAGTTGGTTGTTCACTCCCTTGTGATTCATGCTGCCAATCTATGCCTTTTTGTTTCTTGTTGTTACTTATGTTATCTCTCATCAAACTATTGTCTGTATGGAAAACCTATCCATCCTTGCAAACCATCTTAAGGATTAGCATCATGAGGATAGGTGCTTATGTCTATGTGATGGTGATGAGGAGGAGGAGAAGGAGGAAACCCTTGGGATTCTTGAACAAAACCTTCTCTTACATATGCCACCACCTCCCTCACTACTGGAGCTCCATAAGCATCTCAACCGCATGCAGGTGGCACATAGCCCATATGGGTTTACTTTGAAAGACTTGAGTCCATTGCAACATGAGAATTTGCTCCTTAATCCATATCATTCCTATAAAAGAGGAGTGATTTTATGCCTATTCTTGAGAGTGGGAGGGGTGTTACACTTATACATGTATACTTATAAGATTCCTTGTCTTTTCTAGGGAATATTGAAAGATATAAGGTGCCCTATAATTACACTAAGAAATTCCTCATATTTTATGAACAAATTTCCCACAATTTCCATAAAGAACAAAGGCAAAACAACAAACAAGATTTTACCTTTGAATACCTACTATTTGTTTCCAATAGGAAAGGACTTCTAAATGTCATGATAGATAACATGAAGGGTATTCTTTAAATTGGTACTTTCTGAAACATGGATCACCTTATCAATGAATAGAAAAGTAACATGCCTTCTTATTTGACGTGCTTAGGTGGTCCATGAATCAAACAAACTCTTAGTATAACTCACATGTCCACAATTACATCTGTAAAGTTTGTGCCTATTCACATGCCAAAATCAGCCCATAAGTAGCCCTTACACATAATACCATTAATTTGTCTTATTTTCAAAGTCAAACTTTCCAACCATTGCACCACAAATGTTGGGCTTTAGGGTGGACAACTCTTCATCCAATTAGAAACACAACCTAGTCTAGTGGAATCATTATATCATCATTAAATAAAAGACATTGGGATGCTACTCATTGAGCATGGGACTGCATCATGTAAGATTGTCAATGTGGAGTTGCAATACATTCATTATAGGTCATCTTGTTCCTTCAAATCATATCTATAAACATCAAGTTGATCCTATCTATGGTATTTGACAATTCATTGTGTGGAACAAGGACAAATGTTTTTGGTGCCAATTTCATTCACCATATATTACAATCATGGGTCTAATACAAAATCATTCTCATGTTAACAACATGTAAATTATGCATAATTTAGCTGAAATTTGAAAAAAAAAAGAAGTTTTAGATCAGATTCATTGCCTAGACTATGATATGCCTACCTTTGAAACTCACATTCATAGCATAAGCCTTAGACATGACAACCATAGTCAACTCAACACCATCAAACTTGGCATTTACCATCAATGTTACTATCAAACTTTTGCCCTTTAGGTTTTTTGTATCATTTAATAAGTCATAAAACTAGAGATCAATAAGAGTGCTGGCAACTCCATTTGCTTGCCCAACAGTGTTTCCTATAAATGCCTTTTTCACATCTAAATGGGTCGTTGGACAATGGAGGTAACCTCACTTATGCACAACCCACCCATGCTCAATGCTTTGATATCAAGTCATGCTAAAAACACATAATGACCTATAGATGCATATAACTATTCCATGGAGGCAAGATACTTGCCTAAGTATATTTTCACATGTTTGCAGTAGAATTTTGTGTAATGCCCATTGTATCCCAAAACTATAAACCTGGATGGGAAAAGAAATATGACAAAATACAAAAGTAAATGCAGTACCGATGAGTTTTTGGTAGCAAAAATGTTACTAATGTTGTTAGAGTGAATGTAGCACATAGACCACATGCCATATTCCGTATTGACTTAGATGTTGAAACAGTCTCATCCTTACTTGATGATGCAAGCCACCACGTGCATCCACACATATGAGGGATCGGATTGACTCTCTGCACGTAGATCGTGTCCTCTCTTAATGACCTGGATAAGACTAATTCCACCAAAAATTCCATTTGATGAATCAATGTGACAACCTTCAAGTGCAACTTTACCAACATTCCAATAATATTTGTAGTGTTGATTAAAAAACTAGGAGCACCTTGATGTATAATCTACACATTACACAAACTAATTGATAATCCATTTTTTTAAAGACCATGGAGACCTCCAATTGAACATTGATTATTAATACTCCATAAAATTGAAGGCAACAAATAAAAATAATTGCACCAATCATTGCACTCTAGTCTTCAATTCGATAAATGGCATCAAATGGGAAACCTAATGCATTTCAGTGACTTGAATACTAACAATGAGGATTAATACACAATTTGTTATCTTACTACAATTGAATTCACCAAATATATTCATGAAAACAATTTAAATTAACCTAAAAAGAATTGACAAAGCTATGAATATTTCAAATTGGATAACAAACTGGCAACAATCGGCAAGCATGAAAAAGAAACCCCTCCCTAACGAAAAGTGAAAACAAGACCACAAGACATAATAAACAATAGCAAGAGTGGTTTGAACAACAACAATGGTCATATGCATGTTCCTAGACCGCCAATAACAACATGTATGGCAGTGACCAACTACCATAACAATGAATCAAACACTAACCATCAAACTGAGTTTATGTCACAAGACTAGCAATAGCAAGAAAACTTAGCCATGATGTTGGTTAGTTCAACAAAGAAGATAAAGAAGATCAAGAGGCCTTAAGAAGAAAGAGGACTATAGAAAGGGGAAAATGTAAGACAAAAAAAACCCAAAACAATAAAAAAGAAAGAAAACAAAAAGTAAAAAGAAATAGAACTTTGAGATAAAAACTTTAGAGGACAATAAAATGCAGCTCAACAAACATGTGAAGGTCATCAGACAATTGAAATCTAGAGTGTGGGTTGAGCAATGAACTAGATTTTTGTGAAGACTTGACCCATTCTCTTCCTTTTTTTACTTGTCCTGAAATTGTTTCCTATGTTCATCTCTTTCCAACTCCACTTATCCATATCTTCCTACAACCTATATTCATAAACTAAAACAAGAAGCCCACTCATCTTTGAAATTATTACAGCAATTTTGACCAAATTATGTAATCTTACAGGCCTCCTTTAGTTATAAACCAAAAGAATGTGACCAAAATAGATTTGATTTTGTAGCCAAAGGTTTGTATCAAATGATTAATTGTTTGTCGGACAATAAATTATGGTCAAGTCTTAAGGACCTTACAAAAGGTAAACTCCAAAAAATTGGCTAGTTTCACACATTTTTTCCAAACTCACGTCTCCATGTGCTTAGATGCAAATGAAACACCAATGAAATTTGTTGAGATGTGTATGTCTATTTTTTGGAGTAGTCCTAATTTAAGAAAGACAATGAAGTTGAAGAACGTTGATGTCTTCTAATCCAAAAGTTCTTTTCATTTTTGCAACATTTTGTTCATGCTTCATTAAAATTTTGTTTTGGTATTTGCCAAAAGCAAGACTAATAATCTTTATACATCATTGTCACAACTTGATTATGGGCACCTTAGCTCCTAGCTTTCAAGTGGTTAATGGATCAAAGGGAATTTACAAGTGACATTTCATCAAAGAACCTTGTCATAGACATGAAAATATAAAGAACTTTCTGTTACCTACTCTAGGTAAAACTTCAGAAAAACAAACATACCAGGGACTCCTTCCCTAGAATGGAATGATGAAAGAAGAAATTCATAATCGCCATAGCATCCTCTGACATATCCATCCGAAGCTTCAACCTTAATTTAGCAAATGATGACAAAAGTGCTAACAAGGTGATTATGTTGCAAAATAATCACCCTGCACAAAATAAATTTAGCCAACATTACCAACCCACTAAAATATCCCACTTCAATTATCTTAGGTGAAAAAACTCACATTATCAAAAATTCAAGAAAATAAGTCCAAATACTTCTATGTAGGAAAGAAACATTTTTGCAAGTGCTTATTTTTTGGAAAATGACAAGCTCTTAGTGAGGCCAAAATCCAAAAGAATGGGCTTAAAAGGGGGCTCCTTGCTCACATGAAAATTTCCTACATACACCCATGAATTTAAAGTTCATTGTAGTTTTTTTATTAACATAGTAGGGTAAATGCATGAATAGGTGGACCAATTTTTGGACTTTTTAACAATTTTTGTAAAGTGGTTGTCATTGTAATGACCATATGGGGTAGGATAAATTTAAGATTTCCATTTATGGACTTATTTTGAAAATATTAACTTGATTAAGTATTTGTTCCACATTTTATATTTGCATAATTACAAAAAGTGTTAGAGTTATGAACTTTCAAAGTTGAAAACTATAGACTATAATCTTGGTAGCAACTTTTAAAAGGACTTTTGCCATGGTCCTATAATTTGAGATATGTTTGTTAAGGAATTGATTTTAGATAGATAACATATTAAAGAAATTAAGTTTAAAGTTTTTTACAAAATGACATTGTAATTATGGACTCTTGAATAGGTTAAAACATGTGGTTTTTTCAAGAGTCCCTAGCATACTAAAAAAAAGAGGTTCTTGAATTATTTTTGTGTACACATGCTAGAAATCGAAACCTTTAATTCCACTTTAGATCATATGGAATTTTTTCCTTAGGAATCAATGGGAAATTTTTTCTAGTAATAACCATGTCTAGTTGACTAAATGACATTAGAATTTTGGTGTGACATCACTTACGATCACCTCTTGCCTTCGATTTTGCATTGAGCATGATGAAAACAATCACCTCTTCTTTCTTTGCATCTTGAAGTTTTTGTGTTTTTTGTTGTAGATGTTGTAGAACATGTTTTCACATCCACCATTGTATAGAACTCATGGCCTTGGTTTCTTTCTCTACATTGGCATCGACTAATCACTTTGGAATTGCCACCATGTTCTGCACCTTTGACAAACTTCAACAAGCTTTCAAGTCATAACCTTTCACCAACCCTTATATTCAAGTTTTCATTATATTCCAAAGCATTTTGGAAATCGAACAATGTAATTTGACAAGGGTTGTTTAAATTTTAAGGTTGCATGTGTGCATCAACATGCAAGAAAACTTGGTCGCAAGTGCATTAATTAGATGCATATGTTTAGGGTGGGAGCAAGATGTTCAAGTGGTTGTTTGGAGGCATTGATCTACAACAAGTTATGCTCATTTAATGAAGTGTGCATTTCATCTTTGCTTGAAGCTTTAATGGGTAATGGTAGAGACTGTGAGAAAAGGTCAGACATCATAAGACCCATACTTGCCCAATGAGCAATTGTATGAGATTAGAATGTGGAAAAGTGACACATATGAACGGTTCGGGGAAAGGCAATAACATTGTCCACAAATGATCTAGTTCCTCATACCGTTCAACCGCTAGAAGCACTAGTAAAGGAGAGGGAGGTTAGGAGAGTTGTAATTAATATTGTTCAGTACATTCAATAGGCCTGGAATCACCTACCTTTTAAATCCAAGAAATTGGTAATGTTAAAGGTTCTATTTAATCCTTTCATATATGACATAGTTCCAAAGACTACTAACATCGAAGTTGCCAAAATCATTGCATTGCAAAATGAAATTGGTGTAGGTTTGGTGAAAAGCTTGGAAGAGGTGAGAAATTCATGTTTTGCTGCAAAATTAACTACCAAACATGTTTCGTTAACTGCTATTGTCAACAACATTAGGAACAATGTGTCATGTAGACAAAAAGTTTGCACTCTAGCTCTCCACCATTAGAATATTTTTGTTGCGATGCAATGGCAAAGGTTTATGAATTTGAATGATGTTTTTTTATGGACTTTATTTATAAGGAACAGACGATATGATGCCTTGTTGTCTACCACAAAAGTTACAATTATTACCTAGTGGATTCAAGAGACAAGAGTGAGTCCTGATAGAAAGAAGGTGAAACGCAAGCGTGTAGTAGTCAATGTTTTTTATGAAAAGCCTACCCAATTCTTAATGGAGACACAAGTGAGTGGCTTGATTTTAATTCCTTTTTTTCTATAATATGTCTATGAATTGTATCTTGGATTTCAAACTTCAATGGACATCATGAACTGCAAGAAACTTTATATGTATAAATAGTTCTCTCGATTTTACTTCTCTTGGAAAGAACATTGAAATTGGTTAAAGAGTGTTGTAGACTTAGAGATGCAGATTGGGATTATAACTCTAGAATGAACACATAATGCAACTTGGAAGGTCACTTGTTCCTTTTTATACAAGTTTCATGAAATGAATATACATGTCAAGTGTTTAAAGGTTGTAGTGAGTTTAATGAATTGGTCATTTTTTGTTTTGCCATTGACCTTTTCTCCAAATTACTATTGTATTGTAGGAAGCTTTGTGAATTTGAATTAAAAGCTATGACAACATTGAATTTGTGTTCTAAAATTGCAACTCGTGATAAATTCTAGGACATGAAAATTTTTTAAAAGTTTTTGAGTTGCAATAATCTTTGGAATAGAAGAGTTATATTGATGGACATTTGGGACTTTTTGTTAAATCCATCGACTTGCAATGTATGTGGATAATTTGTTTGCACATTTAAAGTTGTTTAATTTGGAGGGGAATTATTGAGGTCAATTAAAACTTTTTGTTTAGTCCATGGACTTGTAATAGGATTATCTATGGAAAATTCATGGTCACATTTGAAGTTGTTTGATTTGGAAGGGAAGTATTAATGATAATTAGGACTTTTTGTTAAGTCCATAAACTTGCAATAGGACTATCTATGGACAATTTGTGGACACATTTGAAGTTGTTTGATTTGGAGGGGAACTATTCAATGACGCACTCCCAACTTTTTAAAGGGCTCAAATGTGAGCCCAAGTAGAAAACATCGGAAAAGGAAGAGTCGGAGAACGCTCCCTAGCTCACAACACTTTGAGGGGTAGAGGGGCGTGTTGGAGCTCCGGGATGGGACTAGGAAGAGTTGACAAGCTTTAGTCACTCACACGGGCCTGCACACAACTCACACAAAGTGGTTA
>Ga0116227_10011982_pt1 | contig 14344 bp, 12 predicted proteins | sample S1TSphgellanicum_FD_89693 | JGI IMG/M metagenome (GOLD analysis project Ga0116227, IMG submission 89693) | Host-associated microbial communities from peat moss isolated from Minnesota, USA - S1T2_Fb - Sphagnum magellanicum MG | ecosystem: Host-associated > Plants > Peat moss > Unclassified... | reverse complement strand
TCACGTGTTTTAGACTTCTTTTTTTTAGCTGTATTATTACTTTTTTTCCAGAATTTATAATTCATAATGTATCTTTCTTAGCCTATAGCCCTTAAAGCTTTAAGCTGTTATTATTATTTTCAGTGTATAGCAAACTTATATCTAATTAATTACTCAAATATATCAGTTATACTGAAAAATCCTTTTTTATTTTGCAACCACTCAGCAGCAACAACTGCTCCTAATGCAAAGCCAGCCCGGCTGTGTGCAGTATGTTTAATTTCTAGTTCATCTACTTCACTGCTATAAATTACGGTATGTGTTCCTGGTATATTCTCTATTCTATGTGATTCAATTAATAATTGGTCTGCTTTCGGGAAAATTTCTACATCAGTACCAACAACTTCATTCATCCATTCATTTTTGCGGTCAAGTTCTTCAACTATGCCTTCAGCTATTGTTATTGCTGTTCCGCTAGGTGCATCCAATTTTTGTGTATGGTGAATTTCTTCAACCTGCACGTCATAAGCCGGATAGTTGTTCATCAGTTTTGCCAAGGCCAGATTTAATTTAAAAAACAGGTTTACGCCAATACTAAAGTTAGAGCCATAAAGCAATGAATTGTTACCATTTACGCACTCATCTTTTATTTCCTGCAACTTGCCATACCATCCCGTTGTGCCCACCACAATAGGAACATTGGTTTCGAAACAAATTTGTATATTTTGAATAACTGAATCTGGTGTGCTAAAATCAATAGCAACATCCGCTTCTTTTAAATTTTCTTTTGTAAGGTCTTCTAAATTATCAATTGAAATCTTTAATATGATTTCATGGCCTCTTTCAAGGGCAAATTTTTCAATAATCTGGCCCATTTTGCCATAGCCTAACAGTGCTATTTTCATAAGGTTAACGAAAGCTTTAAAGCAGGTACAGCATTGAATCCGTACATGCCATTTGTGGAGTTAATTAGTGTGGGTGTAACCTTAAAAGCCAGGTTATCATCAATGTTAAAATAATGTAAACGTGCGGCAACGTAAGCATCGGCAACATTTGCCAAATAAACGGCTGCCATTGAAAAAATTACAACCTGACGGTTTCTCTTAAAAATATCTTTAGCATTGGTTATGCCTCCTGTTGTATAACGCACCAAATCTGGATTTTCTGTTTTACCAGGATTAGCCGTTCTATATTGGGCTTCTTTTAAAAAAGTTCTGTATGAATTCGTGTTATCTATATAAGATAACGTTAAGAGCGTAAAGCCAGTATAAATAATTCCAACCTTACCTAAGGTATAAGTTTTTTGCCAAAAATGTCCATTTTGTTCACCTTTGGCTTTATAATCACGAACAAGGATTTGGTTATTATATAATTGTCCCCAACCAGGAATCAGAAAAGATTTAATCATAGCCTTGTGTCCTGCTATTTTACCCGGATTAATATACTTAGGCTTTAGGGTATCCGTTTTTTTTGAAGCTATATTTTTTTGTTGACCAATTGGTCTAGCCGAAAGTGAATCTATATTTTTATTTAAAACAGTATCTTTAACTTGGCCATAGGCTAAATTTGCAAAGAAAAGCATCATTAAGAAAAGGAACCCAAATGGCTTATTTTTTTGCATTACCAATCTAATAACTCTAAAATTCTATTAAGGTCTTCATCACTCATAAATGGAATTTCAATTGCTCCTTTTCCATTCTGGCCAACTTTTAATTTTACTCTTGTTGCAAATTTAGAAGCCAGATCATCCTGAAGCTTTTTATATTGAAAAGATATACTTTTCTCTTTAGGGTTTTCTGATGTTTTTTGAGAACCGTGCTGCAGGTTACGGACAAGTTCTTCTACTTTACGTACAGAAAGCTCTTTATCTAGAATTTCCTGATGAATAAATAATTGTCTATCTATCCCATCTACATTAATCAATGCCCTGGCATGCCCCATGCTAAGCTTTTGATCACGTATGGATGCCTGTATTGCGGGAGGAAGTTTTAATAATCTTAAATAATTGGTTACTGTAGTCCGGTTTTTACCTACACGGTCTCCCAGCTGTTCTTGTTTAAGGCCAACTTCATCAATCATACGCTGAAAACTTAGTGCCACTTCAATGGCATTTAAATTCTCTCTTTGAATATTTTCGATCAATGCTATTTCCAGCATCTGTTGATCATTGGCACTACGGATATAAGCTGGAACCTGTGTTAAACCGGCCAGTTTAGAGGCCCTGAACCTACGTTCACCAGAAATGAGCTGATATTTGTTTGCTGCAATTTTCCTAACTGTAATGGGCTGGATCAGGCCTTGCACTTTTATGGAGTCGGCGAGTTCATTTAAAGCAACCTGATCAAATTCGGTACGTGGCTGATAAGGATTTGTTTCAACCTCTGTTAAATTTACATGACTAATAGAGCCAACTTGTTCGGTTTCACTTACCGGATTTACACTTTGCTTAGGTGGATGCGCAGCTTCGCTATCATCTAAAAGCGCACTTAACCCTCGTCCTAAACCTGTTTTTCGCTGAAAAGATGTCATTTATAAATTTATAATGTTGCTGTACCTATGTTTTCTTCCGCTTTTAACAAGCCGTTTTTCTTTACAATTTCTCGGGCCAGATTTAAATAATTAATGGCGCCCTTACAGTTTGCATCATGCATAATTACAGAAACACCATAACTCGGTGCTTCACTTAAACGTGTATTGCGCTGTATAATTGTATCAAAAACCAGCTCATGGAAATGTGTTCTTACTTCTTCTACAACCTGATTTGATAAACGTAGGCGCACATCATACATGGTCAGTAAAATACCTTCAATTTCCAGCGCCGGATTTAAACGGTTTTGAACAATTTTTATGGTGTTAAGAAGCTTGCCTAAACCTTCCAGTGCAAAATACTCACATTGTACAGGAATAATAACTGAATTTGCGGCCGTTAATGCATTTATGGTAATTAAACCTAAAGACGGGGAACAGTCTATTATAATAAAATCATACTGATCTTTAATCTTTTCCAGCACCGCTTTCATCTTGTACTCACGGTTGCTCAAATTAATCATTTCAATTTCAGCACCCACTAAATCTATATGTGCAGGCAGCAAATCTAAATTTGGTGTATCTGTTTTTTGGATAGCCTGTGCCGGGTCTATATCATTAATGATGCATTCGTAAATACTATCTTTAATGTTCCTGGGATCAAAGCCAATACCCGACGTTGAATTTGCTTGTGGGTCAGCATCAACCAAAAGGGTTTTATATTCTAAAACAGCTAAACTTGCTGCCAGGTTTATAGATGAAGTTGTTTTACCAACACCACCTTTTTGATTTGCTAATGCAATAATTTTACTCATCTATCTATCCGAAAATTACTTAACGTTTATTTGGGTTGTTTTATTTCATGCGATTTAATTGGCAAAAAGTTCTATTTTTGCATTATTTACGCCCTTTTTCACGATCAGCTAAGATACAAACTATATGGCAATTTTAGCATGTAAGTATTCCGGGTTTTAAACATATTATTAACATTTATGAGCGTGACCACCATTATAGCAGCTACAAACAGACCGGGCAGCAATACTTTAAAAATTGCTAAATACTATCAAAACCAGCTTAGTATTAAGGGCGTTGAGGCAGGTCTGCTTAGCCTTGAAAACCTCCCCGCTAATATTTTAAATACAGATATGTTCGGTAAAAGAAGTGATGATTTTCTGCATATCCAAAACTTGATTACACAAACCGACAAGTTTATTTTTATTATTCCCGAATACAATGGCAGTTTTCCAGGCGTTTTAAAAGTACTTATTGACGCCTGTAATTTCCCTGAAAGTTTTTACGATAAAAAGGCTGCTTTGGTTGGTATATCATCTGGAAAATATGGAAATATTCGTGGCATAGATCATTTTACAGGCGTTTGTCATTATGTGCATCTACATGTTCTCCCACTTCGTCTGCATATTCCGAATATAAAAACAGAACTGGATGCAAGCGGAAACCTGATTAAAGATGACACCATAAAGTTTACGAATGAGCAAATAGATAAATTTATTAAATTCTAACCAGCACCCAACTATTTACCTTCAAAGCAATCTTTAATCATGCTCATTTTCCAATGCATAAACAGCAAATGAAGCTAGCCAATGATCGCCTCCATAATTGCCTGCAAAAACCAGTGGAAGAGCATTAGCTAAAAATTTATGGGCAGCCTCATTAAAGGTTTTTTTCAATTTATGATTTGACGGCAAATGATCTGAAATCCCTTTCATGCACCAGGCACGGGTAAAAGACAAGCCAACCAAATGAACACCTTGATAATCATTCATATCGCTTATGACCGGTAAATCAAAGATACGTTTTAGGCTTCGTGACTCATAAAACTGATCAAACCATTTAACAAATGCGGCTTGTGGTAATACCCTGCGCATAAGGTCTGCTACTTCTAGGCTGGGCGAAAAAAAATCAGCCCCATCAGGTTCAAGATAAGCTGGTATTGCTTGATTATCCAGATAAAAAGCATTGGCTTTTTCTATGATTGTTTTTTCAAATGCCACGTCCTTAAAAGTTCTTGCCCAATCAAGTGCAAATACTAAACCGAAGGCAGTATTTGGATGAACTCCAGTACGGTTAGGGTATGTTTGCTTGGGTAAGTATGCCTTCCAAAGCTTTAAAATTTGCTGAGTGAGCGGCTGCATGGCTGCATACCACTTTTTTGCCTGCGGATCATCCCAGGTATATAGCTCCTGATCTAACTTTAGCAACCATGCCCATCCATAAGTACGTTCATAGGTATTGGCTACCTGATATTTTGTAAAATAGTCTGCTTCAGCCTGCATTTTAGATGCAGTAAAAGTTTTATCAAGCTGCGCTAGAATTTCTTGTTTGTTTTTTAAACCTTTAACTGTTTTTAACAAGCGCACAAGCATCCAGTGACCATGCACCGAACTGTGCCAGTCTAAGCAGCCATAAAATGCCGGGTGCAGCTCACTAGGCAATAAACGTCCATCTATTGCGCTATTCGCTACATGCGAAGTTTTATTGGGAAACTCTTGTTCAATGCAGCTTAAAGGCATTTTTGAAAGTCTTTCGGCAATATCTGTAGTCAGCACGGGTATCACCTGAGCAGTACAAAGGAAAGCCATTAATATGAATGCAATGACAATACTAATTTTTTTCATAGCAGTTTTGACTAACTTAATTCTTGACTTCCTAAATCACATATTTTTTTTACTAAATCGACTAAACGACTGCTATAACCATATTCATTGTCATACCAGCCCACAATTTTAACCAAATCTCCAACAATAGAAGTGAGCTGTGCATCAAATATGCAAGAATGGCGGTTATTTATAATATCAACAGAAACAATAGGGTCTTCAGTATACTCTAAAATATTTTTATAGTGAGTTGCAGCCGCATTCTTAAAAGCTTTATTGATTTCTGCTATTGTTGTCTTATTTTTAAGAATACAGGTAAAATCAGTTAAAGAGCCGTTTAAAACCGGCACTCTAATGCCGGCTCCTCCCAAACGTCCATTTAATTCAGGAAAAATATGTGTAATTGCTTTAGCCGCTCCTGTTGTTGTAGGAATAATAGAAGCCGATGCAGCCCTTGCCCTCCTTAAATCTTTATGGTTTGCATCATGCAGATTTTGGTCTCCTGTCATAGAATGAACAGTTGTAATGTACCCTTCCTCTACCCCCCAGCGATCGTTCAAAATCTTAATCATAGGCGCAATATTATTTGTAGTACAGGATGCATTAGACAAGACCGGACTATTCAGATCAATGATATGATCATTAATACCCAAAACAACCATAGGTATATCGTCAGCTGCTGGCGCAGAAATGATCACCTGTTTTGCTCCCGCATCTATATGCTTTTCAGCTGTTTTTAATGTCAGGTTTTTTCCGGTACAATCCACCACAATATCTACCCTAAGTGCGCTCCAGGGCAATTCTTCTGCTGCCTGTATCGCATATACAGGTATACGGTATTCATCAATAATAATTTCATCGTGTGCAGCGAAAACTTGTCCGCCAAAAACCCCGTGAACCGTATCATACTTAAATAAATGGGCCATTGTTTTTGCATCGGCCAAATCGTTTATTGCAACTACATCAAAACCTTCGGCAAGTGCCAAACGTAAAAATGTTCTTCCTATTCTACCGAAACCATTTATTGCGATTTTCATGTTATTTAAATTTATGCGCAAAACTAATATTTATTTAAAAAAGTACACGATAACGAACTTATATCTTAACTAAGATTCACCAATCAGATTAAAAAAGGACTAATCCGTTACAATTAATTAAATCTTGCTTTTTTACGCAGCAGCAACGTGATAATCAAATTAAAAGCCGCACATAAACCAATGATCAAAATAATTAGCAAATAATTACCAAGCCTGCTTAACAATAGGGTAAGTGAAATAATTAAAATATTTAATCCAGCTGTAACCAGCACTAAATAATTTGGCTTTAAGCCGAGTTTTTCCAGCCGATGGTGCATATGGTTACGGTCTCCTTTAAAAGGAGACCGGCGGTTTAGTATCCGGATACAGAATATACGCAGGGAGTCAAAAATCGGAACAATTAGGATGGATACTGCAATGGCTGGAGCTGAATAGAAATATGGCTTATTTAAGCCGGTAAACTTATTCATTTCAATAAAATTTATAGCCAAAGATGCAGATATCAGGCCTATGGTAAGCGCACCCGTATCTCCCATAAATATTTTAGCTGGCCACCAATTGTACTTGACGAAGCCTAAGATCGCTCCAACCAGTGCAAAAGCAATTAGTGCATTAGGCAATTGGTGCATAATGGCAAACAAAATACCAAAGCTTAAATTCACCAATATTCCAACTGTAGCCGCTAAGCCATCAATCCCATCAATTAAGTTAAAAGCATTATTTAAGAAAATAATCAATACTATGGAAAACACCCCGCCCCAAAAGAAGTTCATTTCTCCAATGTTAAGCACTCCATATAAACTGCTCAGTCTAAAATCTCCAAAAAACACAAGAATGACTGCTACACTAATTTGTAAAATAAATTTTGTACGGGTATTTGTTCCATAAAGATCATCCTTTAAACCTAAGGCCGACAGGAGAATACAGCCACATACCAAATAATTGGCTTCTTTAAAATCTTTAAATGCCGAAAAAAGTAAAATGCTGATCGTAAAACTGCAAAAGATAGCAATACCGCCTAACCTGGAAATATTGCGTTTATGGTTTTTCCTATATAAATCATTGTCATCAAAAAGTTTATATTTTAAAGAAGTATATATAATGGAAGGAATACTAAATACAACCATTGAAAATGCAGCCAAAAAAATGGCTATATACAGTACTACATCGGTATTTAATGCTTCTTTAAACAAGATTGAACTATTTATATAATAAAATTTAATTAAATATATACGTTAAAGCAAATACCTTAAGCTCAATTTGATTTCAAATTAGCTTATTGTACCAAATATAAAGAATATCCCTTCATTGTACTTATAAAGTTATAAACTGAACCAATTTGCTCAATTTCTTTTTCATCAGCACATAGAATGGTTTAGGTACCCGGTTTCTTTTAAGTGCTTTATAATCATTTTTTAAAGCCAATAACCTTGCCTTTATAGATCGGTTGCTCACACCACCTACCCGCATTTTGACCATAAGCAATGGCATATAAAAAGTTTTAATTCTATACATATAAAGATACCTTAAAATCAGATCATAATCTGCAGCAGTCCCCATGTCAAGCGCATAAAGTCCATATTGTTTAAACAGTTCTTTTTTGAGGTAAAATGTTGGATGAGCAGGCATCCAGCCCAGCTCCAGGTCTTTATAGGTGGTAGACTTAGATTGCCAGCGGCGAACGATACGGTCTCCTTTTAAATTAATATAATTTAAATCTCCATATAAGCCTTGAATGCTGGGATAAAGAACAAATGCTTCGGCCAGGTTTTTAACCACTTCAGTATCGGCAAATAGGTCATCCGCATTTAAAATCCCAATTACATCTCCCGATGCTAATGATATGCCTTTATTAATTGCATCGTATAACCCAAAATCCTTTTCTGAAATAACATGCTGAATTTTAGACCTATATTTCTCAATTATTGATAAGGTTTCATCTGTAGAGCCACCATCAACTATAATATATTCTATATCTGGGTAGGCTTGGGAAAGAACAGACTGAATACATCCATCCAAGTATATTCCACCATTGTAAACTGCTGTGATAATGGATATTTTCATTTTTTGGTTCAACAGTATGCTTAATTTATAGCCCTAATATAATTATACTCATCATAAATATAATCAACCCATTGCAAAAGTGACAGTAGCAATTTAAAAAACAAGCCGGCTACAGTTGTACTGTAACCGGCTTATATCGCATAGATTTGTATATTATTTCCATTTAGCAGCCCAAGCCGCCTGAGCTTCATCATTATGAAATGTCCAGGCAACAAAGCGGCTTACTTTTTGCCCTTGCGACATTTGAACAGTACGCACTTCAAAAGCCTGCGCCTTAACCAAGGCATTGTAAATACCTTTCAAATTTGCACTTTTAGATACCAAAGAAGTAAACCATAGGCATTTATTAGGTATTTGTGCACTCTGAAGAATCATTTGTTCAATAAAAGCACGCTCTCCCCCTGGGCACCAAAGCTCTGCTTTGTTGCCTCCAAAATTTAATACATGCTTAACTTCCGCCTCGCCTTTTAAATTACGCCATTTTTGTCGCGTGCCCTGCTCAGCTTCTTTTAATGAGGAATGAAATGGTGGATTGCAGATACTAAGGTCAAACTGCTCATTAGCGCCAACTACCCCTCTAAATATACCCATTTTAGAATGTTGTAAACGACTTTCTATTGCGCCCTGTAATGATTTGTTTGCATCAACAATACGTTTAGCCGAATCGATTGAAAGTGGATCAATATCTGATCCAACGAAGTTCCAGCCATATTCCTGATGACCAATGATAGGATAAATACAGTTTGCACCCATACCGATATCCAGAACCTTTATATTGCTGCCTTTAGGGATTTTACCTTTATTACTTGAGCCTAATAGATCCGCTACATAATGAATATAATCTGCACGTCCCGGTATTGGCGGGCAAAGGTAATCCTTAGGGATATCCCATTGCGGAATATTATAAAAATGTTTTAATAATGCTTTATTAAGTGCTTTAACAGCATTTTGATCAGCAAAATCTATAGACTCTTCATCATGTTCATTTTTAAAAACAAAACGTTTCAGTTCTTTAGATGTTGCAGTAAGCTGTTTAAAATTATAACGCGAACGGTGTTTGTTGCGCGCATGCAACTCGCTTTTTTCAGAGCGGTTATTTTCTTTTTGATCGGCCAATGTGTTATAGTTACGTAAATGAGCTGTGTGCTTATTTGTGTTGCAAAGGTAATGAAAAGAGTTGGTTTGGTTAGTTCTTGATTATAGCCAATCCTATACTTAAAATGACTTAGTCAAACTGATTGTTAGGCTGAGTCGCTTTTAAATATTTGGCTTCATCAAATTGATTCTCGCTTTTTGCAATAACAATAGTTGCCACACCGTTTCCAATAACATTTGTAATTGCCCTGGCTTCGCTCATAAAACGGTCAACACCTATTAAAATTGATATATGCTCTATAGGCATAATTTTTAAAGCCGTTAAAGTAGATACCAGCACAATAAAGCCACTACCCGTTACACCTGCTGCACCTTTCGAGGTGACCATTAATACCCCTAAAATGGTGATTTGTTGCCCTATGGATAGATCAACATGAAAAACCTGACATAAAAAAATAACGGCCATAGCAAGATAAATTGCTGTTCCATCTAAATTAAATGAATATCCTGTTGGAATCACTAAACCCACTACCGATTTGTCACATCCTATTGCCTCCATTTTTTGCATCATACTCGGCAATGCTGATTCTGATGAGGATGTACCCAATACGATTAAGATTTCCTGTCGGATATATTTAAGATATTTCCATAAACTAAATTTGTAATATCTGCAAATCGCATTTAAAACCACAAAAATAAAAAGAATACAGGTTAGGTAAACAGTGCCCATCAATTTTATCATTCCAAAAACACTGTCAATCCCATGAATACCAATACTGTAAGCCATTCCGCCAAATGCACCAATCGGTGCGATCCGCATCACAACCTTCATAATATTAAATAGCACTTTAGATATTTTATCAAATGCATTTAGAACCGCATTTCCTTCACCTCCCAATTTATTTAAGCCATAACCAAAAAGTATAGCAAAGAGCAAAATCTGTAAAATATTACCTTCAGCAAAAGAAGCAATAATGTTATGTGGAATAATGTGTGCAAAAAACTCTCCCCAGTTCATATCTTTTGCCTGCGCTGCATAACCTGCTAATTTTGCAGTATCGCCCTTTGCAGTTTCAACCCCAACACCCGGCTTTAAGATATTTGCAACGAGCAAACCAATTGCTATAGCTACTGTACTTACTATTTCGAAATACAACAACGCTTTGCCTCCAACTCTTCCTACCTTTTTCATATCGCCCATGTGCGCAATACCCAAAACAATGGTAAAAAAAATGATTGGTGCGATCAGCATACTGATCAGATTAATAAAGCTTTGGCTAATTAATTTTGCATGGGGAGCAAAACCCGGAAAATATGCTCCAACTATTATCCCTAAAGTTATGGCAACAAGTACTTGGAAGGTTAAGTTCGTAAAAATTCGTTTCATCTGACAAATTAAGCCCGAAATATAGAGTATTTTTTTAATTTATCATTGAATTATACATTATTATACAGCCTTAAATTTTAAAATAGATGTGCCTGCGCATTTAAATCATCGAATAAACAGCGCTGTTTCACTTCCTATAAAAAGTTAAAACAAATAATTATGTCTCTGAAGGAAATGATATTCCTTTAATATTCCGGTATAGATCCACAGCGTATAAATCTGTCATGCCAGATACAAAATCCAGAACACTCTGGGTACGCGAATAAATGTCTGTATGTTCTGTATGATATTGTTTTGGAATAAGCTTAACCAGCTTTTGATAATAGTGTGTATTGTTATGAATGAGTGCCGGTACAAATTCTTCAAGCAAACCAGCCATGATTTTATATCCCGCTACTTCTTTTTGAATTACAGATGAAAAGTTATAAATTCTTTCTATTGAAACTTTCTCTACCGCTTTCCAAGCTGCAAAATAAGGCTCGGGAATTAAATCCGTTAAACTGCTGTTTAAACTGCCGTTCAATAAGCTTACCTGCTCACGGTAAAAAATATCTGCACAGGTTCTGGTCAACGTATTAATTGCTTTAGCCCTTAACAAGCCTATTTTTGCATCATCATCTTCATAATCATTTTTCAACCTGTCTTCTATGGTTTTAGAATTTGCAAAAGGCAGTAAATAACTTTTCACCTCTTCATAAGAAAGGATTTTTAAACGGTGTGCATCTTCCAGATCAATAATGCTATAACAGATATCATCAGCGGCCTCAACCAAATACACCAAAGGATGCCGCTTGTAAATTAAATGTTCACCCGCTTCTTTTTCTAATTTTAGTTCTTGAGCAATTTTGGTAAATGTAGCTTCTTCTGATTGAAAGAAACCATATTTTTTTCTATGCAACAAGCCTTTCTGTTTGCCCGCTATAGAAGCGCATGGATATTTAGCAATAGAGGCCAATGTAGAATAGGTTAATGCATAAGCATCATTACCCTTGCCTTTTAAAGGATGTGTGAGAATACGAATGGCATTTGCATTCCCTTCAAAATTAATAAAATCATGCCATTGTGCATCAGTCATATCATTTTGATATGCTTTTCCATCACCATCTGTAAAGTATCTGGAAATTGCAGCCTCGCCCGAATGCCCAAATGCAGGATTACCTAGATCATGAGCCAAAGAGGCTGCAGCTACAATATTGCCTACTTCATTAATCAAGGGCACCTCTTTTATGAGCGCCGGATTTTTGGCCTCAATGGTGTTTAAAAAAATATTAGCCATTGAGCGGGCTACACTGGCCACCTCCAAGCTATGTGTTAAACGATTATGCACAAATACACTTCCAGGAAGCGGAAAAACTTGAGTCTTATTTTGTAAACGCCTAAATGGAGATGAAAAAATGAGCCGGTCATAATCTCTCTGAAAATCAGATCGTGCTTTATCTGTATCTCCCGTCCAGCTTTCTTGTCCGAATCTTTTATTAGAAAGTAAATATTTCCACTCCATTTATTTATAAGTATAATATAGGTGGCGAAGTTAAACAAAGGACAAACTGCTTGCTAATATTTCTTTAAAAAGATAAAAAATTTCCTAAATTTTGCTACCAAAAACAAGCAGAAATAACAGAAAAACACTTATAACAAAGCAATTAATGCAGTCCAGCCGGTTTGGTGGCTTGCCCCAAGCCCTTTACCCGTATCGCCATTAAAATATTCATAAAACAAAATATAATCACTGAAATGTACATCATGATTATATTTTGTTTGACCTCCAAATACAGGTCGTTCGCCATGTTCATTTTTCAAAAAGATAGTTTTTAACCTTTTAGTAAGCATTTCTGCTATTTCTAATAAAGAAAAATAATGCTGTGAGCCTGTAGGATATTCCACCTTAAAGTCATCTGTATAATAATTATGAAAATGTTTGAGGGCATCAATAAGCAAGTAATTTATTGGCATCCATATCGGTCCCCGCCAGTTACTGTTCCCTCCAAACATGCCTGTATCGCTTTCTGCCGGCAAGTATTTTACTGAATAATCCATTCCATTAAGCCAGTAAGTATAAGGCTGGTTTTCATATATTTTTGATACTGATCTTACTCCGTAATCAGAAAGGAACTCTGTGGCATCCAGCATACGGTGCAAAAGCATTTTCATACGATGCCCCCTCAATAGCGAAAAAAGGTGCTTGTTATTGCCGCTTGTATCTGCCCAATGACTAACCAATTGTACCAGATCAGGTCGCTGTACCATAAATTCTTCCAAACGCTTTTTCAATTTTGGTAAATCTTTCCAATCTTCATCACTGAATACGATAACAGCAAACATTGGAATCAATCCTACTAATGTGCGCAAACGAAGTCTGTCCCAATCTCCATCGGGTTTACGCAACAGGTCATAGTAGAAACCATCAGTATCATCCCATAAACCCGTATGCTCATTGCCCATACTGTCTATAGATCCGGCTATAAACAAAAAATGTTCAGCAAATTTTATAGCCATATTTTCATAAACAGGTTTATTTAAGGCCAGTTCAATACTGATTTGAAGCATATTTAAAGCATACATGGCCATCCAGCTCGTACCATCTGCCTGTTCCAAAAATCCCCCACCCGGAACAGCTTGGCTTCTGTTGAATACGCCTATATTATCAAGCCCTAAAAAGCCTCCTTCAAAAATATTATTTCCTTCGCTGTCTTTTTGATTTACCCACCATGTAAAATTGATCAGCAACTTTTGAAAAATGCTTTCCAAAAATATGATGTCACCAATGCCTTTATCTTTTTTGTCCGTTAAATAAACTTTATAGGTAGCAAGTGCATGTACGGGTGGGTTGGCATCGGTAAAATCCCATTCATATGCAGGAAGCTGACCATTAGGATGGATATAGTTGTTGCTCACTAAAATGCGCAACTGCTGTTTTGCAAAATCAGGGTCAATGTGCGCAAAGGCTATGCAGTGAAAAGCGAGATCCCAGGCGGCAAACCAAGGGTATTCCCATTTATCAGGCATAGACAATACATCATTGGCAAGAAAATGTGTCCAATGATAATTTCTGGCACACAAACGTTCATTAGCAGGTTTTGGCTGGTTTGCATCACCATTAAGCCAAGTGTTTATATCGTAATTATAGAATTGTTTGTTCCATAGCAAACCGGCAAATGCCTGACGTTGCATTCTTTTTTCATCTACCGTACTATTTTGTTGGTATTTTTCTTCATAAAATGCATCAGCTTCTAAACTTCTGTTTTGCAGTACAGCATCAAACCCACTAAAAGGTTCTTCAAGCTGTAAATTGCTTAATCTTAACCTGATTTTAAGCTGCTGTCCTGCTAAAATTGTTCTTTTGAAATGCAAGCCTACTTTTGTACCCGTTTTGGCAGGATTTATCGCATCACTTATCCCATTTACAACATAATTATTTATTCCATCTTTAACATATTCTGAAGAATTGGTGGCCTGGTATAATCTTTCATTATTGGTTTCATTTTCGGTAAACAAAAACGTGGCATCTGCTTCTGTATAACAATACAATTTACCTAAACCTGTTGAGTTGAGTAAAAGCTCGCGCTCACCTATACAGGTAATGACGGGCTTTGTTTCCGGATCAACAGCATAGCTCCAATGATTTCTATACCAAATCTGTG
>Ga0116227_10011980_pt1 | contig 14347 bp, 12 predicted proteins | sample S1TSphgellanicum_FD_89693 | JGI IMG/M metagenome (GOLD analysis project Ga0116227, IMG submission 89693) | Host-associated microbial communities from peat moss isolated from Minnesota, USA - S1T2_Fb - Sphagnum magellanicum MG | ecosystem: Host-associated > Plants > Peat moss > Unclassified... | reverse complement strand
TTGGAACCGGAGCCGCATTCCAAGGTGCCTATCTACTCTTCTCTAACGTAGCTCTTGTTACTTACAAGAACTTAGCCCGGTCAACTTAGGCTTAGTTTTATTACAAGCCTCTCTCTTTAGAGAGGAGTAGTTGACTAGCAGCCTAGTAAGATCCGATGCGGTTTTATCCCACGAAAACATATTCGCTCTCTTGTATCCCGCCATTATAAGAGATTCTCTTAGAGATTGATTGTCCAAAGCCTCCGCCATCCCTTTATGTAAAGAATCGACCGAATGGGGATCTATAAAAACTGCAGCATCTCCGCACACTTCGGGAAGACTTGCCGCATGAGAACTCACGACAACGCATCCCGCACTCATAGCCTCCAAAGGAGGCAAACCGAACCCCTCATAGAGAGAAGGTTGTACTAAAATTTCAGCGGTTTCATATAAGAACGCAAGTTCGTCTTCCGAAACATCCGAAACCGTTTTAATCCGGGGATGAACCGGCAAGCCGCTCCCCGAGCTCACAAGCACCAGTTGATAACAAGGGGGGAGGAGTAAAAATGCTTTAACCAAACGCTCTAAATTTTTGTGCGGCTTGTTACCCCCTACGTATAAAATAAAAGGGGATTGTATTTGTCCTTCAAAGAAAATTTTCTTTCCTCTTGCTTTCTTTTGCAGAACACCGTTCGGAAGTACGTGTACTTTCTTCTCCGCAAAAGAAAATCTCGACAGGATCTCCTTCAAGGAAAACTCCGACACCGTTACAATAAGATCCGATTTTTTTACCGCTTGCTCAATCAAAACCGATGCTCCCGCTCTTTTTAGACTCGGGAAAAAATCGGGGCATGCCAAATGGCATAGGTCATGTATCGTAACAATGCGTTTTTTTGCAGGAACCGGCAGAACGGGAACATTATAATGGGGAGACCAAAACAGGTCGGTCGAAGGAACGGAAAAAGGATAGGCCAGTTGCTCTTTGACGGTGTAAATATCCGCATCGAAAACCGTTACTTTAGAGCAAAAATTTCTCTTTGCCCAATCGAGATCTCTTTTTTTTACAAGAATCGTCGTGCTAAAAGAATTCTCAATTCTCGGAATAAGGGATTGCAAGTAGGTGCCTATTCCCGTATGAAAAAGCATTCTTGCATCGATGCAAAGAGTCGGTTTCAAGAAAGAGCCTCATAATCGCTTTTGACCATCAAAGCAACGAGATCGTCAAACGAAGTCTTCGCTTCCCATCCGAGTTTTTCTTTAGCCAGAGAAGCGTCCCCCAGAAGAAGTTCCACTTCCGAAGGACGGAAATATTCTTTCGAAACTTCCACTAAAATTTTCCCGGTTTTTTTCTCGATCCCTTTTTCTTCCTCTCCCTTCCCTTGCCATTCAATATCTATTCCGAGCTTGTCAAAAGCCTTTTCGACAAACTGCCTTACCGTATGGGTTTTTCCTGTCGCAAGAACAAAATCTTCCGGTTTTTCAAGTTGGAGCATCTGCCACATTCCGTAGACAAACTCCTTCGCATACCCCCAGTCTCTTTTGGCATCGAGATTACCGAGATACAGTTTTTCCGAACTGCCCGAAGCAATCTTACAAGCTCCCATAGAAATCTTACGAGAAACAAACTCTTCTCCTCTTCTCGGACTCTCATGGTTGAACAAGATTCCGTTGCACGCATAGATTCCGTGCGCTTCTCTGTAATTGACAACCGACCAATAACCCGCAAGTTTTGCTATCCCGTAAGGAGATCTTGGATAAAAAGCGGTTTTTTCATTTTGGGGAGAAGTCGTTACCTTACCGAAAAGCTCGGAAGTGGACGCCTGATATATCCTGGCCTCAGGAAATCCCCGTCTTACCGCTTCAAGTAAACGAATCACGCCGAGCCCGTTTACTTCCATCGTATACTCGGGAAGCGAAAACGACGACTTAACATGACTCATCGCGGCAAGGTTGTATATTTCATCGGGGCCGGTTTTATCAAGAACCGTAAAAAGAGAAGAAGGATCGAGTAAATCTCCTTCAATGAGTTTAAAACGACTTTCTCCGAGAAAATGATCTATTCTGCAAGTATTTGAAGAAGAGCTGTGTCTTACAAGACCCGTTACAAAATACCCTTTTTCGAGCAAAAGCTCGGCCAGGTACGATCCGTCTTGTCCCGTAACTCCCGTAATTAACGCTCTTTTCACTTTGTTTTCCCTTTGTAAGCGGATCTAAAAATTCAGAAAAATCTTATTTGATTTTTTCCTTGTCGTATTCTTTCGTTTTTTCGATGATGAGCTAAACGAGGTTTTTTATGAAACAAGTATTAACCTTAGTCGGAACGATCCTTCTTCTCTCTTCTTGTGAATCAAAAGCGGGAACGGGGGCTCTTGTCGGAGCGGGAGCAGGGGCCCTTGCGGGAGGTCTTATCGGAGGGAATGCGGCGGGAGTCTTGATCGGAGGAGCGGCGGGGGCCGTGGGCGGCGCTCTTATCGGGGCCGCGTTAGATTCGGCAGACAGAGACAAACTGCAAGAAAATTCTCCCCAAACTCTCCAACGGATTGATAGCGGGCAGCAACTCACCATTCACGACGTGGAAGCTCTTGCTAAAAACGGAGTAAACGACGACATTATTATTGCTCAAATCCAAAACACCCGTTCCGTATTTCATCTAACTTCGGGCGAGATCATCGATCTTAAAGATAGCGGGGTTTCCGAAAAGGTGATTGAATACATGATGCAAACCGCTCACTCGTCGAAATGACTCCGTTGATCGTCTTTGTCTCGGAATCCGGCAAGTAGGCTTAATGTCGCTTCTAAAAAATCTTTGTCCTTGTGTAATCGATTACCTTTTGTCTTGCAAAAATGTATTCTTTTTTAAGTACTAACGATTCTTCAGAATTTGGATCTCCGGCGAAACCGGGGCAAGCATAGTGAGATAAATAATAATCGATCAAATACTATCCGCCTCTAAGGATTCTTCGGTAAAGAAGCCCGCCTCTTTTCCCCAAATACACCCAACAATTATCTCTTCCATAGCCGAGTACTATTCCCGCGAGCGCTTGATGCGCTTTTAGTACTTCATGGATGAGAGGGCGATTTTTAGCCTCTCCAAGCAATTGTAATCCGTCTATGATTTCAACGGAAAGCACCTCCTCAAAATCTCTCTTATTTTTATTCACGACATCGTTAAATCGATCTTCATTCGCAATCAGGATTAAAACCGATCCGGGATGACATTTAGGGCTTTCTCCCCAAATCCGAGCTGAAGGGAATAGAGCCGGTATTTCTCCCAACTTTTCCATCCGGAGCGTAGCGTAAGATTATGTTCTGAAAATGAATCGGAAGGCAGTTTAGTTTTTTTGTCGTTTATCTCAAAGGAAGATTTTTTGAAGATTTTTGAATTGAATCCCCTATCCGGTTGTTGTATAAAAATACTCGGAATTTCACAGCATTATTTTTTACGCGGAGAGGATCGATATGCAATACGAGCAAACTTCAGTTTTTTCAAAAAGCAATCATCTTTCGAGTATGGAGTCGGTATTTGTAAGATTCCTTTCACAAAGTAAATCTTGCTTTGCTTTTTACGCGCGTTTTCACGTCCTGTTCATTTCTTTTCTATCTTTGCAGTTACTCTCTTTTTTACTTTTCTTCTCGTACTTTAGTAAATCGGTCGTATGCGCCTTCGCAATCGCTATTTTCTTTTTCACCCTGTTTTCGTATTTCGTCCTGCTCTTTTTTTTCCAGGCCAAAAAACCCGACCAAATTCTCCATATTCGGGCGAATTTTTTACAGTCCGTACTTCCTCTTTTACGAGGTAGAAATCCGGATTCCCCATCCCATCTTGAAGTGTCGCAAACCGCCTCAAAAGCAGCCTCTCTCATTATTAGGGAAGAGTGCCGTTTTTATAAGTCGGAGTTTTTTTTCTCGGCGTTAAGTCCTTTGATAGGGAAATGCAAAATCCGTCTTTATTGGAAAAGCTTTCATATGATGAAGGAAGCTCTTTTTTTTATGGGGGTTGAGCAAATTACCGCCCGGATTAAAGAGAAACCGACGGATCCCGAAGCTCATGCACTTCTCGCTCAAATGTATTCGGATTGGAGCTTGATCTATTTACCCTCGAAAGAATCTCTTCCTTGGATTCCTGCCGAATACTTTTCCGAACCGATGGAAGAAAAGTTCAAAGCTTGCTCCTCAAGAGCCGTTGAAGAATATTCCATTTTGCTCGAACTCGGCGAGAAAAATCATTGGATTTTATCAAAGCTCGGCAAGATCTACGAGCTGCAAGGAAAGCCCGAAGAAGAAATGAAACAATATGAACAAATCCTGTCTTTAAACCCGGAAGACGAAGAAGCTCTCCTCAGACTGGGAGTTCTTTATTTCGATCAAGGCTACAATCTGAAAGGGCTCAAGCTCTACGAGCGTTTCAAAGAACTTTTTCCCGAAAAAGCGGAAAAACTTATTGAAAGCTACCCCTTCTCTCCTTTTCCCGATTTTCTTACACTCAAACTCTCATAGAGTAAAATCGCGAAAACCCTCGATATTTCGTTGCAATAAATGCTTCGAAAATCCAAAATGATTCTCTTGAAAATCCCTTGACTCCTATCGGAGAAACTGTCCTACTTTTTTTCATCCCGTCTTCCTAGATATTAAGATTTTGTTATTTTTTTGCATAATTTTCTTAAAGAATACTTGAAAACTTACCGCGAACCCGGTAAGTTACGCTTTTAATGCACCAAAACAGCATTTGCGTAAACGGTATTTATGATAACATCAGACACACTGGAATTGGCTTTACCCCTTGATAGGAAGCCCGAAAGGGACTCCTATTTCGAAGATTCTACCGAGTCTTTACTGCAAATAGAACCCCTTGCCCCCTATGCTATGCTCTCTCCGGAGATTGGATTGCACGTAAAAAATGCAAAAAACTTTATAAAAAGATGCCTTTCCGAAGAATTTTCCGATTGCGACGGGGCAACTCTACAATCGGCCCTACTCGACAAACTTCCTCTGATTGCTTGGGATTCGTCAAAAAGCATACCGGGCTGCATAACTTCGACGATCTTGTGTGTCGCTTCAAAAGGTGACAATACGGAGACCAGACTCGAAAGTATTTTAAAGGGATGGGTAGTCCCCGGAAAATCAACGCAAGTTTTGTCTCAACATTCTTTGTATTTTCAGTGGAACCTCTTTGAGACTACCTCCTTCCTCGTATTACAGTGGACGGGACTTGTGGAAAATAAAAGCGATATGGATATAGCTTTATCCAATCTCCCTTCTTTTACGACTCAGCTTGTATCGGCGCTAAAAAACCCCGTCGCCTTTAAAAACTTCTTTTCTCATAAGCCTCTTTTACAAGACCTTAAGCAGGCGAAGATCCATGAAGAACTCGTGTTGCTTTTGCAAAGGTTTCCCCATTTTTTTTCGGTCGATCTCTTATCGGAAATGGGTCGTTTCTTGGCTCTTGCGGAAAAGTCTTTTTTCGAACCAAGATCATCCAGGCTGATCACTAAAATCATCTCCTTTCACTACCTGATGCGATTGAATTTGACAAGACTTCCTTCTTTGTATCCGGAAAAAAGACACGTGGAAGTTCGATTTGTGAAAACCGATCTTAACTTTTATTTCGGATCGAAACCGGTTCTCGGATTGATTATCGGAATGTCGCCGCTCGATAATCACGAATTCTTTGAGGAAAGCCATATTTCGCAAGCCGTTCAATCGCTTCTTCCCCACCTCAATACGATTAAAAGCTCTTTCTATTCTTACCAAAAGCTGGATGATCCCATCTGCACTTTATATGTTGAAATCGAAAAGAAAGACGGTTCCACTTTCTCCTCCAAGGAATTACAGATACTGAAAAAAGGAGTCGGAGAGGAACTTAAAAGAAGAGTGGAAAAACTGGTTCCTTCCATCTTCATGCACCGAAATGAAGAAGAAGTAATGAGAAATATTTTGCTCCTCAGCCAAGAGTTGAAATATCTTTCGGACATCCCTCAGGTAATTATTTCACTTGATACACAAAACTTATCCGAAATTTCTTTCACCGTGGTGCTCGTAAGAATTCTTAAACCGAACCAGCTTCCGATTAAAAAACATTTTGAAATGATTAATGCGGAAATGTCCTTTATTTCGGATCGTACGCAACAAGTTGGTTTCATAAGAAAAAACTACCCGAAAGAAGCTAACGTCTTCCACCTGAAAATCCGTAAAGATCCGTCTCTTTTAAGAGCCGATTATTCGGTGAATTTTTACCTCGCAAGAAACAAAGCTACTGCCATTCTTTCGGAGGCAATCGGTCCGTTTAGAGACTATAACGGCGGTATGATCCTTAAACAGGGGGAGCTTTTTTATCAATTCCAAGACAGCTTTTCCGATGTTGCACAGAAAAACCCCGAGCTGCTGGAAAACTTCTTTTTTTCGCTCAGCCCGATCGAAGCTCAAGCAACTTTGCCGCTGTTTTCCCTAACAACGCTATTTTCTCAATTCCTCGAAGCGCAAAAAAGGGATCTCTCACAAAAAGAGGACTACTTCCTAAGAATTGAGGAACGACAGGGGCAGTTATTTGCGATGATTCGTCTGCAAGGGAAGTCGTTTAAGGAAGAATTAAATTTGGCTCTCGGGAACAGAGAACTGCTTTCCAAATCTTTGATTTACAATTCCATCCAGATCCAAGGATCGCTATACACGGGGCTTGTTCTTTCATATCCCGAAGAAAGAAAAAGACAGCTTTTTATTGAAGCCATTCACGAAGCTCTTAAAAACTGGATCCATAAAACGCAAAACCAACAAATTGTCAAACTGAGCTTTTCAAGTTTACCCTCCACTCTCGATCCCGGAATGGCAGGAGAAAGAAGTTCTCATATCATTACAAAAATGCTCTTTGAAGGACTCACTCGTTTAGATAAAGACGGGAAGCCCACTCTTGCGCTTGCAAAATCGATAGACGTTTCCCCCGACCTAAAACAATATGTCTTTAAACTCAAGCAAGCCTACTGGTCCAACGGAGCTCAAATAACGGCATACGACTTTGAACACGCTTGGAAAAAGATCCTTTCTCCTCAATTCCCCACTCCTTTCGCGTACATGCTCTATCCGATCAAAAACGCCAAGCCTGCGAAAGAAAATCTCTGCGGCTTAAGCGAAGTGGGTATTTTTTCTTTGGACCCTATGACTCTTTCCGTTGAACTTGAGAATCCGACCCCGGAACTGCCGGAGCTTCTTACTCATTCCCTTTTTTCTCCCATACATCACGTGACCGACAAAGTTGACCCCAATTGGGCGGAAAAAGGTTCGAGTGATTTTGTATGCAACGGACCGTTTCTCCTAAAAAACATCGTAAATCATACTCGATACGAGCTTGTCAAAAATCCGTTTTATTGGGATAAAGAAAGCGTTCGTCTTCAAGGAATTCGCTTCTCGAAAAATTCCACTTTTACCGCAAACGAAATGTTTAAAAAAGAAGAAATTCATTGGATCGGAAGTTCGATAGGAGGATGGGAGTTTTTTCTCGAAAATAACCCGGAAACCCAAATACACTCTTCCTATATAGGAATATACTGGTGTATTTTCAATACGAAAAAATTTCCTTTTAATAACACGTTACTGCGGCAAGCCTTTAACTTGGCAATTGACAAACACGATCTTGTTTCGAAAATTCACGCAGATCACCTACCCGCTTCCACTCCGTTACCCCTATCTTTATCGATGAACCACAACTTTGAAGGGGGATTGAGTGACGAAAAAAAAGCGGTTGAACTGTTTGAAATGGCTCTTCAGGAACTCGGTCTTTCAAGGCACACTTTCCCTCTTATCACTTTGAATTACCTCAATACTCCTTTAAGAAAAAAAACTTTTGCTTACTTGCAAGAAAAATGGAAAACCTTATTCCAAATTCCGTGTAGACTGGAGGGTTTTAACTTTAACTCTCTTCTCGCCAAAACAATGAAAGGAGATTTTCAGATTTCGGGGCTCCAGTGGAAAACCTGCGTTGACAATCCAAGCTACGCACTGGAAATATTTAAATATGACAACATGGAAATGAATACGGCAAAATGGACGAATCCGGAATACCAAGAATTATTGCAAAAAGTTAAGCATGCGAGAGATCCGGTTGAAAAAGTAAAATTCCTATCCGAGGCGGAAAAAGCTCTTGCCGCAGCGGTTCCGATTATTCCTCTGTTCTATGAAAAAGAAAAAAATATCGTAAAATCCTACCTTCACCAGGTAATTCATTCGAAGACCACGGGAAATGTTGATTTTAAATATGCGTATATCGACAAAAAAACAGGAGGTAATAATTCCAATTTTCTCATATCTATTTAACAAAAAATAACCGTTTTTAAATTATGTAAAACATAAAAGGTGAAATTATGTGCATACCATTAGAATTATCTCAAAACGTTGAAAAAAGCGTTCTTACTCAGGCTTTTCATCCCGATGTTAAGAATTTTCAACAAGCGGAATCAAAACTCGCAGGCAAAATTCCCGGAACTTTTCTTACTTTTTCAGCAAAAGGACAAAACTTTTGTTCCGCGGTAGGCAAAGACGGAAAAGTTCTAAACAATCCGTTCAGGTGGGATGTATCGGGAGGATGGTACAATTATTCCGCTATTCTATATCCGACGGAAAAAGCTTTACTGGATCATTTGGTAGAAGACCAAGATCCTATCCCTCTATATAACTAAGATTCAACCCAACGTGAAGTTTTCATGCTTCACGTTGGGGTTGATTTTTGAGTATTCTCTATGTTTTTTATTTTTTTCTTGTTATTCTTACCGTCCAATTTTACAAAAGCTTTTATAATTTGGACAAAAAATGTCTCTTTTCGAAAAAAAGCCTTAAACGAGGTTGTAGTAACTATTTTAAGAGGAAGTGTTCATGTTCCCGGATAATATGGAAGATTTATTGCTGCTTGTTGCGCGAGACTCTCTCCGTTCATCTTTCGGATTACCGCCCGAAAATCCTCTCGCCTCTCCCTTTAAAAGCCCGGAAAAGGGGGCTTCTTTCATAACTCTCCATAAACGGGATCGCCTTAGAGGTTGCTCGGGGACCATCTTTCCCGCTCGTTCTTTGCTCGAAGATGTCAAGTCCAATACCTGCGGCGCGGCATTCACCGATCCTAGATTCCCTCGAGTTACGGTCGAAGAGTTGGAGGAGCTTAGGATAGAACTTTCTCTCGTTTCCCCCGTTGAACGTCTTTTCCCCTCAAGCGAGGAGAATCTGCTTACCCTCCTTCGCCCGGGAGTCGACGGGCTTGCGATCGTATCGGAAAACTTGCAAGGAACATTTCTTCCTTCTACTTGGACTCTTTTCCCCGCCCCGAAGGATTTTTTTAAAGCTCTTAAAGAAAAAATGGGGATTGCTCTTCCCCAACCTTTCGAGGAGATTCAATTTTTTCGCTATACCGTCACAAGTCGCAAGGAGCAATAAATGCACCGTTATTTTTTTCTTTTGCTCGTATGCATCCATCATTTTGCAACTGCCGAAATCACGCCGAAAGATCTTTACGAAGAACCGATTTTTACCGAAATATCGTATTGGAACTCGATCGGAAGCAAAGAGCTTTGTGAAATCCTCCCCCCAATACTCAAAAAACATTTAAAAAATACAAACGGGGACAGACTCTCGACTGCCGAGCTCTACGTTTTGCACCATGAAGCTATCGCTTCAACCAATCCGGGGATAGACCCTCTCGAAACGCTTGCTTCTTTTCCCGTCGAGCACCCCATAAGCAAACTTAAAGGTTCTTACTGTTTTGGAATGAATGATCTTCTTTTATCGGAATTGCCGAAAGAGCTTAAAGCGTACACCGTTCCCTCCGTACCGTTCCCCAGCGTGATTCAACCTTTTTGGCCCGCTATATGTCACGTAGCGTTAATTGTTCCGTTTCAAAACCCCGAAGATCCGGAAGATCGAGGATATGCTCTTTTAGACCCTCACTTTAAAGTTGAAACACCCATTATCACTCTTCTTTCGGGGAACCCCGATCAAAAAAATCTAAGAGATAAGGGCGTATGCACCTTTATGTACAAAGACGGGAAAATTGTATCTCGTAGCGACCTTTCAACTCCGGAGACGGACGTATCAATGGTCTATTACATTCAAAACTTTGAAAACAGTTTGAAAGCCCGGCTACGCCCCCTGCTCGCGGCCGACAGGAAGATTCTTTTATTTTCGAGAACCGAGGAAGGGAAAGTTGGAGCTTGTCTATTTTTGCTGATGAATAAGGCAACGATTCGGTATTACGAGGGGGACGGGCCGATCCGGGAAATCCCTTTTGCGGATTTCTTGTCGGGAAAAGAACGAATCGATCCTTTTTTCATCTCCAATTTGCACGTTGACGAAGAAAATTTTTTACAAGCGATTGAAACCGTTATTTTAAACCGCTCCCTTTTTGATACTCTCTATGAAAATTATCAAAAACTTCTCGAAAAAAACGGAACGGATTTCTTACTACACGTTCCGGATACGAATTTATGAGCGATTCGTATCGTAGGGGATTGTCCGTTAAACCGGCCATAGTTACAAGTTTACTGTCTTCATTTTTTTTTGCTGCAACCCTTGCTTTTTCCAAAGTTTCTTTATTTTCGGGGACCACTTCTCAAATTATTTTTTTTAAAAGTTTGTTTTCTCTGGCTCCGACGATGTTTTTTATTTTTCGGGATAAAAAGGAACAATCCATCCTGCGGTATTTAAGTACCGATCGAATCCGTCTTCATTTAATACGAGCGGTCGGCGGAATTTCGGTTCTCTATTTATTTTTGTTTGCGCTGCGCAGTATTTCGGTTGCACAAACAACTCTATTTACGAATACGACCCCTCTTTTTGTCCCTCTGATCGCCTACATATGGAATAGGTCTAAAATAGGCCTTAACGTATGGGGAGGCCTTGCCGTGGCATTTGCAGGAATGTTTTTTTTCCTCCATCCGAGTATAGGATCGAACAATACCGGAACTTGGCTTGCTCTCTCCTCCGGTCTGGTCGGAGCGATGACTCTTGTGACCGTAAGAATTAGTCACAGTACCGAACCTACTTTTCGAACCGTATTCTATTACAACTGTTTTTCCCTTATTTTCTCGGGAATTTTCTGCTTGCTTGAAAACACTCCTTTTACTATGTCCATGCCGGTTTTAGCAGCTCTATCCACCGTAGCGACATTCGGATTTTTTTCGCAGCTTTTCTATACGCTTTCCGTGAAATATGCTCCTGCAAAACTCGTCGCCTCTTTTTCTTACGTTGCCGTCATTTTCAGCTTTATCTTCGACTTCTTTTTAGGAAAGATCGAGATTCTCTTTTTTGAAATTTTCGGGACAATTCTCATCTTGTCGGGAATATCTTTGGTAACCATTTTCCTTCATAAAGGAAAAGAAAAGGCACCTTCTCCTACCGTTTCCGAGATTCAACCGGAACTTGTGGTAAAAAAATAGATAGACTGTATAATCACAAAAAGTTTGCATTTTCAAAGAGGTTTTTATGCGTAACTTTTGGTCTAAAACGGCAAGGCAATTTTCTTTGGGCTTTGCGGGCTGTCTTTTATTATCTTTTTCCGGTGTTCACCCCTCTTCTCGGGATGTCCCTCTACTCAAAAGAATTCGAGACTACTGGAAAGAGGGAGACCTTACTCTCGCAAAAAAACAGATTTGCGCCTATCTGGAAAAAAATCCCGAAGGGGATTTAAGCCAAGAACTGAGGCTGCTTCTCGGAGATCTCTACGTCCAAGAAGGCAACTTCGCAACGGCTTTGCAAGAATATTCAGCTTTACAAAAAACCGAACTTCAACAAAAAAGCCTCTATAATAGATCAATCTGTCTGTACGAAACGGGAGAATATAAAGAGCTTTACTCCTTAACAAAAAGTGTACTCTACGACAGCTTTTTATCTTCGGAAGAACTCGGAGCTTTAAAATATCTTTGTGCAAGAGGCTTGCTTCAAAGCAAAGAGCCCGAGGTCGCAAACGATGCAATCACTCTCCTTGAAGGTTGCAAAGGAACGAGTTTCTCCTCGCAAGCCCTGCTTTCTTTGGCAGCTCTCTACGAAGAGACGGGGGAACCTCAAAAAGCATCGAAATGCTATCTAACTCTTGCCGAAGAAGATCTCGTGCAAGCTCCCGACCTTTTCTTCAGAGCCGCTTTGCTTGAAGCTCCTTCCAATCCGAAATTCGCCCTCGAATTATTCGAGAAGGTACTTTGCTCCGGTTCCCGTCATAAACCCGATGCGGCTTACAACACGTTAATCCTTTTATATCAAACGGAAGAGTTTGACCGGTTTAGTCAAACATACGAGGAAAAATCGTTTGTTTTATCTAATGATCAAAAAAAACAAGCTTCTTTTTTGCTCGGGAAAAGCTTGCAGCATTTGAAAGAGTATGCAAAGGCATCTCCTTATCTTACCGAAATTGCTCTAAGCTCCGATGCGAAAAAAGAAGTTCGAACGGAAGCGGCCTTCCTTGCTTTAACGGGTGCCTACATAACAAAAGACTTAAATACGTATAGAGCAATGCGAGCCGTATCGTCCGATCTGGGTATCGAAGGGGAAGATCGTATCAATCTGGATCTTTCCTACATAGAGCTCTTAAAAATGTCTTCCGATCAAAAAGAACTGATAGCGGTATCCGAAAGCTTTTTACAAAACAATCCGAATCACCCCGCAGAAAAAACCGTCTATATCGCTCTCATAAGAAGTTTATACGAAACGGGCCAATGGCAAAATACAAAGGAAAAAATTGAACTATTTTTAAAGAGGTATCCGGAATCCGGTTCAACCGAACTTCTGAGATTACAGTTAAACTGTACGGGGCTTCTTCTCGAACAAAACCCCGAATATCGAAAAGAGTGGATTACTCTCACCCAAACCGTTTTAGGGATTGAGAACGGTTTCAGTCTTTCCGAGAAAGAGCATTATCAACTGGAACTCGCAAAAAATCTCTTCCTTGAAAACCGGTTCTCCGATGCACTTTCCGTGGTTGAAGAATACTTAACCGAATTCTCTTCGTCCTCTTCCGTCGAAGAAGGAAAACTTTTAGAGGCTCTTTGTTATCTAAACGATCCCGATTCTTCTCTTCTCTTCGCTCTTCACGGAGAAAAATTTTTGGAAACATATCCCCAAAACTCGGAAGCCGGCACCGTCAGAATTCATCTGTTCAACACCTATTTAAAACAATCCGCAGATTCTTCTTCCCTGCAAAGCGAACTGCTCGAAAAAGCGGCAAATCATCTTTACTCCGTATTTGAAAAAGCCGAGCATAAAATACAAAAAGAAAATATGCGCTGGCTTGCCGATCATTACTACGTTATTGCCACAAAAGAAAAAGGGGCCGCTCTTCCGAGAGCAATTGCTCTTCTCGAAGCGGGATTGAAAGACCCCCAGCTCGGCTTTCAGCTCGATGACGGCGTGTATAAATTATCGAAATTGTTTTCAATAGCGGGAGATCTTCCCAAAAAAGCAACTCTTCTCGAAAATTGGATTACAAGCTCGGATTCCCCCGAAACGGCCCTGCAAAAAGTTCTTTTATTTGAACTTGCAGATTCCTACAAAATGCTTGGTATAAACGATAAAGCAGTTCAGACTTACAATATTTTGATCTTATCGGGAGGAGCTTCCGAAATCGCGGCTAAATCTCTTTTCGAAAAATCTAAAATCCTTTTCTCAACCTTAAAGCCCGAAGAGAAAAACGAAGAAAATCCTCTTTGTGTTGAAATACTGGATGATCTTAAAAACTTGGAGAACGGAAAAAATTTAGCGACGGAGCCTCTGCATTTGGAAGCCGGCATCGAATACTTGGAATACAAATCTTCCTTAAGTTCGGATCCCGCTTCTCGTCTACAAACAAAAGAGAAACTTCTGACTCTTTTTAAAGAAAGAATGGAGTCCGATTACACACCGGAAGCGTTATCCGAAAAAACGGACCTTTTTCTGGCCTACACCAAGTTTGTCGAAGCAGAGCTTCTTCTTTGTAATCCGAATGCCGAGGGAAATAAAGAAACTGCAAGAATCCTTCTTAACTCTCTTTTAGAAAATCCTTCCGTTCCGGCTTCTTTGGAAGCAAGAGTCAAACTTAGTTTGGAGTTAGAGACTATATGACAGATTTTCCCGGAAAAAACACACGCGCGAAAGCTCTGCTTGCCAAATGCTTGATCGCCTCTTTCGCCTTGCATTCGGTGGGTTTATATCTTTGGAGTCAGTATCCGATCGGGTTAAAACAATGCGGCTCTCTTTTTCTATCCTCTTCGCCGTTGGTAAAAAAAACACCTTCGCAGGAAGAAGCTTACGCCGAAGCGGATCTCGACGGTTTTTTCGAAGAATTCTTTATCGGAAATTCCGAAACCGCTCGGTTTTCAGGTTTTTCCGAGACTTCTCTATCCTCTTTAAAAAACACAAAACCCGAACC
>Ga0116227_10011979_pt1 | contig 14348 bp, 7 predicted proteins | sample S1TSphgellanicum_FD_89693 | JGI IMG/M metagenome (GOLD analysis project Ga0116227, IMG submission 89693) | Host-associated microbial communities from peat moss isolated from Minnesota, USA - S1T2_Fb - Sphagnum magellanicum MG | ecosystem: Host-associated > Plants > Peat moss > Unclassified... | reverse complement strand
GCTGCGCAATCTGGACGAGGCGGGCATCGTCTACATCGGCGCCGAAGTGCATCCTGGCGACATTCTGGTCGGCAAGATCACCCCTAAGGGTGAATCGCCGATGACCCCGGAAGAGAAGCTGCTGCGCGCCATCTTCGGTGAAAAGGCCAGCGACGTGCGCGACACCTCGCTGCGTCTGCCCCCGGGCGTGGCCGGCACCATCGTCGACGTGCGCGTCTTCAACCGCCACGGCATCGAGATCGACGACCGTACCCGCGCGATCCAGAACGAGGAAATCGAACGCCTCGCCAAGGACCGTGAGGACGAGCGTGCGATCCTCAACCGCGCCACCTACAACCGCCTGAAGGACATGCTGCTCGGCCAGACCGCTGCCGCCACCCCCAAGGGCCTGAAGAAGGGCGTGGAGATCACCGAGGAACTGCTCGGTGAGGTGGAGCGCCATGAGTGGTGGAAGTTCGCCGTCGCCGACGATACGCGCCAGCAGCAGCTGGAAGCGACCAAGGCGCAGTACGACTTCACCATCAAGTCGATCGTCGAGAAGTTCGAGGACCGTAAGGAAAAGCTGGAGCGCGGCGACGAGCTGGCTCCGGGCGTTCTGAAGATGGTCAAGGTCTTCGTGGCCGTGAAGCGCAAGCTGCAGCCGGGCGACAAGATGGCCGGCCGTCACGGCAACAAGGGCATCATCAGCCGCATCCTGCCTCAGGAAGACATGCCCTTCCTCGAGGACGGCACGCCGGTCGATTTCGTGCTGAACCCGCTGGGTGTGCCTTCGCGCATGAACGTGGGCCAGATCTTCGAAACCCATCTGGGCTGGGCCGCGCGCGGTCTGGGCCGCAAGATCGGCGATGCTCTGGATGCCTGGCGCGAAGCCAATCCGAACCCCGAAGTCGGCCAGCCTCCTGAAGCTCTGCGCGAGCTGATGAAGGACATCTATGGCGAGAACTACGGCGAGCAGCTCGACGACCGCAGCGATGTGGAACTGGTCGAACTGGCCACCAACATCCGCAAGGGTGTGCCGATGGGTTCGCCGGTGTTCGACGGCGCGGTGGAAGCCGATGTGACCGCCATGCTGCGCAAGGCGGGGCTGGATGAATCGGGTCAGGTGACCCTGTTCGACGGCCGCACCGGCGAGGCGTTCGACCGCAAGGTGACGGTGGGCATGAAGTATGTCCTCAAGCTGCACCACCTTGTCGACGACAAGATCCACGCTCGTTCGATCGGGCCCTACTCGCTTGTTACCCAGCAGCCGCTGGGTGGTAAGGCGCAGTTCGGTGGCCAGCGCTTCGGTGAGATGGAGGTGTGGGCACTGCAGGCTTACGGCGCTGCCTACACGCTTCAGGAAATGCTCACCGTCAAGTCGGACGACGTGGTGGGCCGCACCAAGGTCTATGAAGCCATCGTCAAGGGCGACGACACCTTCGAGGCCGGCATTCCCGAGAGCTTCAACGTGCTCGTCAAGGAAATGCGCTCGCTGGGTCTGAACGTCGAGCTGTCCTCGCTGACGGATGAAGACGACGACGACGGTCTCGCGCAGGCGGCAGAGTAAAATGGGCGGGCGGCCCGGCAACAGGCCGCCCCTCCCTTTCGCTTGCCAGAAAATTGACGTCCAGCGCCCCTGATGGGGCAAGGGAACGAAACTATGAACGACCTGACCAAATTCACCAACCAGATGGCCAAGCCCGAGACCTTCGATCAGATCCAGATCGGTCTCGCTTCGCCCGAGCGCATCCGCTCGTGGTCCTTCGGCGAGATCAAGAAGCCGGAAACCATCAACTACCGCACGTTCAAGCCCGAGCGTGACGGCCTGTTCTGCGCCCGCATCTTCGGCCCCGTGAAGGACTATGAGTGCCTTTGCGGTAAGTACAAGCGCATGAAGTACAAGGGCGTCGTCTGCGAAAAGTGCGGCGTCGAAGTCACCGTGACCAAGGTGCGCCGTGAGCGCATGGGCCACATCGAGCTGGCCGCCCCGGTCGCGCACATCTGGTTCCTCAAGTCGCTGCCTTCGCGCATCGGCCTGCTGCTCGACATGCAGCTCAAGAACCTTGAGCGCATCCTGTACTTCGAGAGCTATGTGGTGATCGAGCCGGGCCTGACCCCGCTCGAGAAGTACCAGCTGCTGACCGAAGACGAGCTGCTCGACTATCAGGACGAGTATGGCGAGGACAGCTTCAGCGCCGGCATCGGCGCCGAGGCGGTCAAGCACATGCTGATGGCGCTGGACATGGTCCAGGAGAAGGAAGACCTTCTTCAGGAACTGGCCACCACCAAGTCCGAGCTGAAGCCCAAGAAGATCATCAAGCGCCTGAAGGTCGTCGAGTCCTTCATCGATTCGGGCAACCGCCCCGAGTGGATGATCCTCGACGTGGTGCCGGTCATTCCGCCAGATTTGCGCCCGCTGGTGCCGCTGGACGGTGGCCGCTTCGCGACTTCGGATCTCAACGATCTGTATCGCCGCGTGATCAACCGTAACAACCGTCTCAAGCGCCTGATCGAGCTGCGCGCGCCTGACATCATCGTGCGCAACGAAAAGCGCATGCTGCAGGAAGCCGTTGACGCCCTGTTCGACAACGGCCGCCGTGGCCGCGTCATCACCGGTGCCAACAAGCGTCCCCTGAAGTCGCTGTCCGACATGCTCAAGGGCAAGCAGGGCCGCTTCCGTCAGAACCTGCTCGGCAAGCGCGTCGACTATTCGGGCCGTTCGGTCATCGTGACCGGTCCGGAACTCAAGCTGCATCAGTGCGGCCTGCCCAAGAAGATGGCTCTGGAGCTGTTCAAGCCCTTCATCTACGCCCGTCTGGACGCCAAGGGTCTCTCCATGACCCTGAAGCAGGCCAAGAAGTGGGTCGAGAAGGAGCGCAAGGAAGTCTGGGACATCCTGGATGAGGTGATCCGCGAGCACCCCGTCATGCTCAACCGTGCGCCCACGCTGCACCGTCTGGGCATTCAGGCTTTCGAGCCCGTGCTGATCGAGGGCAAGGCGATCCAGCTTCACCCGCTGGTCTGCTCGGCCTTCAACGCCGACTTCGACGGTGACCAGATGGCCGTCCACGTTCCGCTCTCGCTGGAAGCCCAGCTTGAAGCGCGCGTGCTGATGATGTCGACCAACAACATCCTGTCGCCTGCCAACGGCAAGCCGATCATCGTGCCGTCGCAGGACATGGTGCTGGGCATCTATTACCTCTCGATGGACCGCATCGGCGAGCCCGGCGAGGGCCATCTGCTGGCCGACATGGCCGAGGTGCATCAGGCGCTGGATTCGGGCGTTGTCACCCTGCACTCCAAGGTCGTGGCGCGCGTTCCGCAGACCGACGAGAACGGCAAGACCTACCTGAAGCGTTTCGAGACGACTCCGGGCCGTATGCTCATCGGCGAATGCCTGCCCAAGAGCCACAAGGTGCCCTTCGACGTCGTCAACCGCCTCCTCACCAAGAAGGATGTGGGCGACGTGATCGACGAGGTCTATCGTCACACCGGTCAGAAGGACACGGTGCTGTTCGCCGATGCCATCATGTCGCTGGGCTTCCGCCACGCGTTCAAGGCCGGCATCAGCTTCGGCAAGGACGACATGATCATCCCCGACAGCAAGGATGAATTTGTCGACCAGACCAAGTCGCTGGTGGCCGATTACGAGCAGCAGTATCAGGACGGTCTGATTACGCAGCAGGAAAAGTACAACAAGGTCATCGACGCCTGGAGCCGTTGCGGCGACCAGGTGGCCGCGGCCATGATGGACGAGATCAAGGCCACGCCTCTGGATGACGATGGTCGCCAGAAGCCGATCAACTCGATCTACATGATGAGCCACTCGGGCGCGCGTGGTTCGCCGACCCAGATGAAGCAGCTCGCCGGTATGCGCGGCCTGATGGCCAAGCCTTCGGGCGAGATCATCGAAACGCCGATCATCTCGAACTTCAAGGAAGGTCTGACCGTTCTTGAATACTTCAACTCGACCCACGGCGCCCGTAAGGGCCTGGCGGACACCGCGTTGAAGACGGCGAACTCGGGTTACCTCACGCGTCGTCTGGTCGATGTGTCGCAGGACTGCGTTGTGATCGTGAACGATTGCGGCACCGAGCGGGCGCTGGAAATGCGCGCGATCGTGCAGGGCGGTTCGACCATCGCCTCGCTGGCCGAGCGTATCCTGGGTCGTACCCTGGCCGAGGATATCGTGGCCAAGGACGGCACGGTCATCGTCGCCAAGGGCACGTTGCTCGACGAGCCCGCCGTGGCCCGTATCGAGGCGACCGGCACGCAGTCGGCCCGCATCCGCTCACCGCTGGTCTGCGAAGCCCAGCAGGGCGTCTGCGGCACCTGCTACGGCCGTGACCTTGCGCGCGGTACGCCGGTGAACATCGGTGAAGCTGTCGGCGTCATCGCCGCCCAGTCGATCGGTGAGCCCGGCACGCAGCTGACGATGCGTACCTTCCACATCGGCGGCGCCGCACAGGTCAACGAACAGTCGAACCTGGAAGCGCTGTGCGACGGCACCGTGGTCTATCGCGACATCCCGACCATTCAGGACAAGCGCAACCGCCGCCTGTCGCTCGCCCGTAACGGCGAGGTCGTGGTGATCGACACCGATGGCCGCGAGCGCGCTCTGCACCGCGTGCCCTACGGCACCCATCTGATCTTCGAGAATGGTGCGGAGATCAAGCAGGGCGACCGTCTGGCCGAGTGGGACCCGTTCACGACCCCGATGATCACCGAAAAGTCGGGTGTGGTGAAGTATCAGGACCTGATCGACGGTCGCACCATGACCGAGCAGACCGACGAAGCCACCGGCATGAGCAGCCGCGTGGTGACCGAGAACCGTTCGACCAACCGCAGCAAGAAGGAGGATCTGCGTCCTCGTCTGACGCTGCTGGACGATGCCAGCGGTGAGGCGGCGCGCTATCTTCTGGCGCCCGGCACCACCCTGTCGGTCGAGGATGGCCAGCAGGTCGAAGCCGGTGACGTGGTGGCCCGTGCCAGCCGCGAAGCCGCCAAGACCCGCGACATCACCGGTGGTCTGCCGCGTGTGGCCGAACTGTTCGAAGCGCGCATCCCCAAGGACAATGCGATCATCGCAAAGATCTCGGGCCGCATCGAATTCGTTCGCGACTACAAGGCCAAGCGCAAGATCGCCATCGTCCCCGAGGAAGGCGAGACCGTCGAGTACCTGATCCCCAAGAGCAAGGTGATCGACGTTCAGGAAGGCGACTGGGTCAAGAAGGGCGACAACCTCATCAGCGGTTCGCCCAACCCGCATGACATTCTGGAAGTGCTCGGCGTGGAGGCTCTGGCTGAGTACCTCTGCTCGGAAATCCAGGAAGTCTATCGCTTGCAGGGCGTGAAAATCAACGACAAGCACATCGAGGTGATCGTTCGCCAGATGCTGCAGAAGGTCGAGATCACCAACGGTGGCGACACCACCCTGCTGCCGGGCGAACAGGTCGATCTGGAAGAGATGCTCGAAACCAACGGCAAGCTGGCCGAAGGCCAGATCCCGGCCGAGGGCAAGCCGGTGCTGCTGGGCATCACCAAGGCTTCGCTGCAGACGCGTTCGTTCATCTCGGCCGCTTCGTTCCAGGAAACGACCCGCGTGCTCACGCAGGCCGCCGTGGAAGGCAAGCGCGACAGCCTGATCGGTCTGAAGGAAAACGTGATCGTGGGCCGCCTCATCCCCGCCGGCACCGGCGCGGGCATGAACCGCATGCGCGTCACCGCTTCCTCGCGCGATGCCGCTCTGCGCGCCTCCTACCGCAAGCTGCAGGGGCACCTGATCGCCCCCGCCAGCGCCGCGGAAGAGCATGCCGCCGAACTGGCACAGGGGCCTGAGGCCGCTGGTATCGTCGATCCGCTGGGCGCCGTCGAAGGCACCACCCACGGCACCGACGCCGATGCCGGTGACTACCTGATCAAGGGCGATGAGGCCGAATAAGCCTCATTCCCTCAAAGGTTGAGAGAGCCCCGCCAGAGCTTCGGTTCTGGCGGGGTTTTCTTTTTTGGAAGGGGTTTGAAGGGGAAGATGCGAGGGGGTTACCCCCTCGCGCTCCCATTACTGTCAGCGTTGGCGCTCCGGGTTCGGCCTTGCGCACAATTTGCCGCGCCGCAGGCAGGGGTTTCCTGCGCGACGTCAGTGTCTGAAATGAAGTTTGATTGCCTGCGGCGCTACTGCGCAGGTGGAGAGGCTGGGCACCACATTTCGGCGCCCCTGCCCTATCGCCGGAAGGCGTAACGGGGGTGCAGGGGGCGATGGCCCCCTGCTTTCACTCTTCCCCGACTTCCTCTTCTTCAACCCGCCCCTTGAACCCCTGAGCGATCACATACCACTCCGAGGAATCCTTCCGGCTCGCGGGAGGCTTGGCGTGCTTCACCGTGGTGAAATGCTTCTTCAGCAGCGCCAGCAGCGTGGGATCGGTCCCGCCCGCCAGCACCTTGGCCACAAAGCCCCCGCCCTTCGCCAGTTGCTGGATCGCGAAATCGGCGGCGGTTTCCACCAGGCCCATGGTGCGCAGGTGGTCGGTCTGCTTGTGGCCCACCGTGTTGGCGGCCATGTCGGACAGCACCAGATCGGGCGCCCCGCCCAGCGCTTCCATCAGCGCGTCAGGAGCCTCGTCGGCCATAAAGTCCATCTCGAACAGGATGGCGCCCTCGATGGGGTCGGTGGGCAGCAGATCGATGCCCACGACGCCCGCCTGAGGCGAGCGCTGGCGCACCACCTGGGTCCATCCGCCCGGCGCCACGCCAAGGTCGACCACCCGGCGCGAGCCCTTCACCAGGCCGAACTTGTCGTCCAGTTCCATCAGCTTGTAGGCGGCGCGGCTGCGATAGCCGTCGGCCTTGGCCTTTTTCACATAGGGATCGTTGAGCTGGCGGGTCAGCCAGCGGGCGGAGGAGGCGGTGCGCTTCTTGGCGGTGCGCAGGCGCTCATTGGGGTCGCGGCCTGAACGGCTCATCGGCGTTTCTCCATGGGGCCCGCTGCGGGAGCGGGTACAGTATCGTCGGCGCCGATCAGACTGCGCAGGATGCCCTCGCGGATGCCCCGGTCGGCCACGCCAAGGTGGTGAGCAGGCCACAGTTCGAGGATCGATTCAAGGATCGCGCAGCCTGCCACCACCAGATCGGCGCGCTCGCGCCCGATGCAGGGCAGTTCGCGGCGGCGCGCGAGCGCCATGGTGGACAGGCGCGTGGTGATGCCATGCATGCTCTTGGCGGGCACAATCACGCCATCCACGGCGCTGCGGTCGTACTGCGGCAGGTCGAGATGGACGCTGGCCAGCGTGGTGACGGTGCCGCTGGTGCCCAGCAGGCGCAGCGGCCCGCCGGGGTCGCTGTCGGCGGCCATGGTGCGGAAGGGCTCGATGCGGCGGGCGAAATCGGCGAAGCTGGCATCCACCCGCCCGCGCATTTCGGCGTAGCGGTCGATGCGGGCCTGTTCGTCCTGCCCCTCGCCCACGCAGGTTTCCGTCAGCGAAACGACGCCCCAGGGCACGCTGACCCAGTCGCGGATCGTGGGCGGGGCATCGCTGCCGGGGATGGTTTCCACCAGCACCAGCTCGGTCGAGCCGCCGCCAATGTCGAAGACCAGCGCCGGGCCGGGGCCGGGTTCCAGCAGGATGTGGCAGCCCAGCACCGCAAGCCGCGCTTCTTCCCGCGCGGAAATGATGTCGAGACGGATACCGGTTTCGGCGCGCACACGCTCGATGAAGGCGGGGCCGTTGCTGGCGCGGCGGCAAGCCTCGGTGGCAACGGAACGCGCGAGATGAACGTTACGGCGCTTCAGCTTGTCGGCACAGACGCGCAGCGCGTTCAGGGCGCGCTCCATCGCCTGATCGGAAAGGCGCCCGGTCTGCGCCAGCCCCTCGCCCAGACGCACCACACGGCTGAAGGCATCGACCACCACAAAGCCGTCGCCCGCCGGGCGCGCGATCAGCAGGCGGCAGTTGTTGGTGCCCAGATCGATGGCAGCATAGGCCTGACGCGGGGAACCCGGCCGGGCCGCGGGGATACGCGGCGCGACCTGGCGAGCAGGCGCAGGCCTGCCCCCATCACGGCTGTTGTCCGCACGTCTGCGATTCCCACCCGGCACGGGGCCGGGATCGGGCTGGCTTGCGCCCGCAGGCGCCCTGTTCATCGCGCCCGAGGGCGCTCTGTTATCGGCCGGGCCGGGGGCGGAGCGGGGCGCTTGAGGCGCGGCCACGCCGTCCGGACGGCCACCGGCAATGGCCCGGTTCGCGCCGGAAGGGGTGGATGCGCCGCTGGTCTTGCGCGCGTGCCGCTTGCGTTTACCCCCGTGCCTGCGAACCTTGTTGCGTTTTGCCGGCGGATTTTGGTCCGCCATAATCATCAAACTCGAAAAAACTGTGGGCCGCATGAAATGCGGATAGATTGTCATAATCGTAACGCTCGCGGGGCCTTGGGGCAAGCGGCGTTTGCGACAGGCCGGGTTCCCCATCCTTGACGAGGACTCCCGGAGCGGCGCATAAGAGGGCAAAGGGGGAACGCCGCCGCATGTCGCGCCTGCTTCCGGACCCGTTCACGCAGCAAAGGCAAGCATCCGGCCATGGCAACCAGGCCCTATTCCCCCAGCGGCGGTTCTCGCGGCGGCCCCAACTGGCGCATGATCCTGCGCCGCAGCGTAAAGCGCAGCGCCGAATTGCTGGGCGCCGGGCTGCTGGTGGCGGTGATGATCTTCACGGTGCTGGCACTGCTCTCCTATCACCAGACCGACCCTTCGGCCTCCACGGCGGCCGCTGGCCCGGTGCTCAACTGGATGGGCCGCCCCGGAGCATGGGTGGCGGAGCGCGCGCTGTTCCTGTTCGGCCCGGCCTCGGTGCTGCTGCTGCCCTTGCTGCTGGTGTTCGCCCGCCAGCTCTGGCGCATTGCCGAGGCGGATGCCGCCGATGTCGAGGATGAGGATGCCGTTCCCGCCCATCATTGGGTGCGCCCGATTGCCGTGCTGGTGGTGGCTACGGGGCTGATCTGCTCGGCCCTGTCGCTGGCTTTTGCGGACAGCGCGACCAGCCTGCCTGCCTCTCCGGGCGGCGTGGCGGGGCTGCTGGGCGCCGCCGCCGTGCATGGCGTGGCGGATCTGATCCCGGCTGCCGGGCGCGGCGTGTTCACCTTCATCTGCGGCGCTGTGGCGCTGCTGGTGGGCGCGGCCCTGGCCACGCAGGTCTTTGCCATCGACTGGCTCGACCTCATCACCATCCCGCTGCGCCGCCGCGCCGCCGCGCGCGCCGGGCTGGATGACGAAGAACACGACGACGCGGACGAGCCCGCCGCGCGCAAGAGCAAGCCCGCCACCATCGCCAGCAACCCGGCCAAGGCGGCTCCGCTGCCCGACCTGCCTTTCACACCCGATGGCCCCGCGCCCGTGATTGCCCAGCGCCGCGCGCCGGAGATCAGCGATCCGGCCCGCGCGGTGAAGCAGGCGGAGTTCTCCAGCCTCTCGCGCCAGTCGGACCTGTTCGATTCGGTGACTCTGCCCGGTCTGGAATTGCTCGCCGATCCGCCCGCCGACGCCGCCCAGCCCATCGACAAGCTGGCGCTGGAGCGCAATGCGCGCCTGCTGGAAACCGTGCTCGACGATTTCAACGTCAAGGGTGAGATCACCGGCGTGCGCACCGGCCCGGTCGTCACCAGCTATGAGCTGGAGCCCGCCCCCGGCATCAAGGCCAGCCGCGTGATCGGTCTGGCCGACGACGTGGCCCGCAACATGAGCGCCATTTCCGCCCGCGTCTCGCCCATTCCGGGCCGCACCGTGATGGCCATCGAGCTGCCCAATGCGATCCGCCAGATGGTCAGCTTCAAGGAGATGATCGCCAGCGAGACCTTCGTGGGCAACAAGGGCCAGCTTCCTATCATCCTTGGCAAGGACATCGCGGGCGAACCCATCGTGGCGGATCTGGCCACCATGCCTCACCTGCTGGTGGCGGGCACCACAGGTTCGGGTAAGTCGGTGGGGCTGAACTGCATTCTGCTCTCGCTGCTGTACCGCCTGACGCCTGCCCAGTGCCGCCTGATCCTCGTCGATCCCAAGGTGCTGGAACTGAAGTCCTACGATGCCATCCCCCACCTGCTCAGCCCGGTGGTGACCGACCCGTCCAAGGCCGTGCGCGCCCTGAAATGGGCCGTGGAGGAGATGGAGCGCCGCTATCGCCAGATGAGCGAGATCAACGTGCGCAACATCGTCAACTTCAACGAGAAGGTGAAAAGCGCCGCCGCCAAGGGCAAGCCGCTGGGCCGCCGCATCTCGATCGGCTTCGATCCCGAGACCGGCGAGGAGCTGTTCGAGGACAAGCAGCTCGATTATCAGGTGCTGCCGCTGATCGTGGTGATCGTCGACGAGCTGGCCGATCTGATGGTCACCGTCGGCAAGGAAATCGAGGTGCTGATCCAGCGCCTGGCGCAGAAATCGCGCGCCGCCGGTATCCACCTCATCATGGCCACGCAGCGCCCCTCTGTCGACGTCATCACCGGCGTCATCAAGGCCAACCTGCCCACGCGTATTTCCTTTGCCGTGACCAGCCGCATCGACTCGCGCACCATTCTTGGCGAGCAGGGCGCCGAGCAGCTTCTCGGCAAGGGCGATATGCTCTTCAAGCCCTCATCCGGGCCGATGCTGCGCGTCCACGGGCCTTTCGTGGCCGACGATGAGGTGGAGAAGGTCGCCGATCACTGGCGTCTGCAGGGCGCGCCCGAATATGTGGATTCGGTGACGGAAGAGCCCGAGGAAGGCTCCTTCGGCTTCGACGACCTCGACGCCACCGCCAGCGACAATCCCGAAGAGCGCAAATACCGTCAGGCCTGCCAGATCGTCTTCGAGAGCCAGAAGGCCTCGACCAGCTGGCTGCAGCGCCAGATGGGCGTGGGTTACAACACCGCCGCCAAGTGGATCGAGCGGATGGAGAACGATGGCTTCGTCGGGCCTGCCAATCACGTTGGGCGGCGCGAGATCTATCGGGATAAGGATGGGCAGCCTTTGTAAGGGGTTTTAGAAAGGGAAGATGCGAGGGTGTTACACCCTCGCGCTCCCATTACTGTCTGCCTTGCGCCTCGGGTTCGGCCTTGCGCCAAGCGCGCCGCGCCGCAGGCTTTTAAATTCCCGACGCAGCATATCGTTTGAAGATTGCCTGCCTGCGGCGCCTTAGGCCGAGCAGGTAGAGAGGTAGCGCGCAACGATTCGGCGCCCCTGCCCCAGCGTCGGAAGACGTTCTGGGAGCGCGAGGGGGTAACCCCCTCGCATCTTAATCTTCCTTCCACCCCTTGAAGGGCTCAGCCACCTCAGGCGGAATCCGGCACAACCGACCGCTGGCCAGATCGATCATCGCCCATGTTGTACGGGCGGAGATGATCGGCTTCTCCTCACCCATCCGGCAGAAATCCACCCGACGGTCAAACCGCGCCGCACGAGGAGGATCAGGGATAAAGGTCCGCGCCACCACGCTCTCGCCCTCGCGGATGTTGCCACGATAGTCGATCTCATGGCGGGTCACGACCCAGATGTAGGTGGCCACATCCTCGGGCCGCGCGTCGCTTTCCCAATGGGCGGTGGCGATGGCCTCCATCCATTGCACCCAGACCGCATTGTTCACATGGCCGAGGATGTCGATATGCTCGGGCCCCGCGGTGAAGGTCTGGGTGAAATGATTGCTCAAGCCTTGCCTCCTCCAGAGGTGGCGATGGCCAGCACCAGCCCCAGCAGCGGGGTGTAGGCCCACAGCGCGGGCACCACCGCCAGCAGAGGCCACCAGCTGCGGCGGGTGCGGGCCGTCAGGATGCAGGCCACCACCGAGGCCAGAACCAGCGGCCAGCAGACGATCAGCACCTTCAGGAAGGGATCGGCGTGGCCCAGCCAGCAGGCCAGCCACAGGGCCAGCGCCAGCAGGTTGACGACGATCGCCCCCCGGAAGATCAGGCGCTGCTGCATCTTACGCGGCCATGCCCAGCTGCCAGAGGATGAAGGCGAATTCCTCCGCCGATTCGGTCAGGCTCTGGAAGCGGCCCGATTTGCCGCCATGGCCCGCGCCCATGTTGGTCTTCAGCAGCAGCTCGTTGCTGTCGGTCTTCAGCTCGCGCAGCTTGGCGACCCATTTGGCGGGCTCCCAATAGGTCACGCGCGGGTCGTTCAGGCCTGCGGTCACCAGCAGCGGCGGATAGGCCTGCGCCTTAACCTGATCATAGGGGCTGTAGCTGTGGATCAGCTCGAAAGCGTCCTTGTCCTCGATGGGATTGCCCCATTCGGGCCATTCGCCGGGCGTGAGGGGCAGGGTTTCGTCGAGCATGGTGTTCAGCACATCCACGAAGGGCACATGGGCCACCACGGCGCCCCACAGCTCGGGCGCGTCATTCATCACCGCGCCCATCAGCTCGCCGCCAGCCGAGCCGCCGCTGATGCTGATGCGGCCGGGGGTGGTGAAGCCGCGCCCGATCAGCCCGCGCGCCACATCGACGAAATCGTTGAAGGTGTTGGTGCGCTGCTCGCGCTTGCCCGCCTTGTACCAGCCGCGGCCCAGATCGTCGCCGCCGCGGATATGGGCGATGGCATAGGCAAAGCCGCGATCGACCAGCGACAGGCGCGTGGTCGAGAAGCCGGGGCTCATCGCCATGCCATAGGCACCATAGCCATAGAGATGCAGCGGATCGCTGGGCTTGCGATCCTTGCGATAGACGATGCTGACGGGGACCAGCGTGCCGTCGCGTGCCGGGATCTCCAGCCGCTGGGTTTCGTAGAGGCTGGCGTCATAGCCGCTGGGGATCTGCTGCACTTTCAGCACTTCCAGCGATTTGTCCGCCAGATGGTAGTCATAGACGGTGGCGGGGCTGACCATGCTTTCATAGGTCAGGCGCAGCTTGTCGACGGCCCATTCGGGGTTGTCGGCCAGACCAGCGTCATAGCTGGCCTCGGGGAAGGTGATGGGTTCGATGCGCGAGGGATCGTCGTAATAGCGCAGTTCGATCGTATCGAGGCCGCGCACCCGGCTCTCCACCACGAAGAAATCGCGGTAGAGTTCGAAGCCGGTGACATAGAGATCGTCCGTGCCTTCCAGCAGCGTGGTCCATTCGCCGGGGTTGTCCAGCGGGGCGGTGGCGATGCGGAAGTTCTCATGCGTGTCGTTGGCGTGGATGTAGAGCACGCCGTCGCGCTCATCGGCATCGTATTCCACGCCTTCCTGACGGGCTTTCACCAGCAACGGTTTGGCCAAAGGATCATGCGCGGGGATCAGATAGGTTTCGCTGGTTTCATGGTCGCTGGTGCCGATCACCAGCCACTTCTCGTTCGCCGAAAGCGAGGAGCCGACGCGGAACCCCTCATCATCCTCGTGATAGAGTTCGACATCGCTCTCCAGCGGCTGGCCGAGCCAGTGCAGGCGGGCGTTGTCGGTGCGCCAGTTCTCATTGGCCAGCGAATAGACCAGCCCCTTGTCCCCCGCGACCCACACCAGTGAGGACAGCGTGCCCTCGATCACATCGGGCAGTTCCTCTCCGGTGGCGATCACCTTGATACGGGCGGTGAAGCGCTCCGAGCCATTGTCGTCCACGCTCCAGGCCAGCATCGTGCCATCGTTCGAAACCGACAGCGCGCCGAGGCGGAAATAGTCATGCCCCGCCGCCAGAGCGACCTCATCGAGGATCAGCTCATCCTCGCCGCCCGCCACGGGCTTGCGCCACCATTTCTTGTATTCCGCGCCTTCCTCGAACTCGATCCAGTAGAGGTAATCGCCATCCTTCTGCGGCACCGAGCGGTCGGCTTCCTTGATGCGGGCGCGCATTTCCTTGAACAGATCGTCCACCAGAGTCTTGCGCGGGGCCATGCGCGCCTCGAACCAGGCGTTTTCGGCCTCCAGATGCGCCAGCACCTCCTTGTCCGTCACCTGCGGATAGCCGGCATCGCGCAGCCAGGCGTAATCGTCGGTGACGGTGATGCCGTGATGCGTGATGCTGGCCGGCTTCTTGGCGGCAACGGGGGCGGAGAGTTGCGCGGTCGCGCTCTGGCTGGAATTGCTCATCACTTGCATTTATGGTGCCCGGCAACGCGCCGCAAGCATGCTTGCGTGCATAAAACCCATTCCCCGGCCCAAATAAGCCGGACTGTCCTCAAGGAGGGACGCCCCCATGCTGATGCACCCCCATGAAGCCCGCCTTTCGGCGCTGCGCGCGCAGCTGGCCCGCGACGGCTATGACGGCTTCGTCATTCCCATCTGCGACGAGCATATGAGCGAATATGTCGGCGCCTATGCCCAGCGTCTGGAATGGCTGACCGGCTTTGGCGGCTCGGCGGGCAGCGCGGTGGTGCTGGGGGACAAGGCCGCGATCTTTGTCGATGGCCGCTACACGCTGCAGGTGCGCGATCAGGTCGATGG
>Ga0116227_10011978_pt1 | contig 14348 bp, 3 predicted proteins | sample S1TSphgellanicum_FD_89693 | JGI IMG/M metagenome (GOLD analysis project Ga0116227, IMG submission 89693) | Host-associated microbial communities from peat moss isolated from Minnesota, USA - S1T2_Fb - Sphagnum magellanicum MG | ecosystem: Host-associated > Plants > Peat moss > Unclassified... | reverse complement strand
GGGGGGGGATACATGAGAATTTCATCTCAACCTCCTCTTGTGCATTGTATCTATATGCGCATGCATCTATTTTTGGTTGATTAGTTTCTACCTTTCATTGGTTTTAGTTTTTTTGTTCAGTAGAATTTACTATGGATTTACACCTTTACGACACCGAACATCACGACACTACACGTCACGACAGCTATCATGCCCGCATGCATGGCCTCATGCATGACAGCCGATTATGGGCACACTAATCATGCCTTTAGGGTTAATGTACATTTTTAGGTTACTATATGTTATTAGGTGTTTTAGGGTTATGGTTTATTTAGGGTTTTAGCTTTGTTGATGACTATATAAAAGGCCAAGCTCTTCCCTTCTCTTGTTAATTTTTTTAAAATTCCTTTTTTAAGGAAAGTTTTTCCATAGTTAGACTAGATTTCTAAATGCTCACGACAGCTATTACATGGCCACCATTTACATACACTACGTTTTCTTTCCTTCTTTTTAATTCAATTTAAATACATGAGAATTTCATCTCAACCTCCTCTTGTGCATTATATATATGTGTGTGCATCTTTTTTTGGTTGATTAGTTTTTACCTTTGACCGGTTTTAGTTTTTTTGTTTAGTAGTGTTTACTATGGATTTACACCCTTATGACACGAACGTCATGACACTACACATCACGACAATATTGAGTATCCGGTCTCCTGGTATTCAATCCAAGGCTGATTTTTGCTTAGTATAAGGCAAATATACATTTGGTATTGGCACTAATATAAGGTAGGTATGTACCTCAAGTCATAGCTCACTGGTATGTACCTCAATACTAATTAGTAATACTCATCCCAATATTGCATACTTGGGTTGTAGTCAATATACCCGAATTTTACCTATGTGGGATGGGTAGTCGACATTAGTGTTATTTTTATATTTTTTGTGGTGTGGTATCCGTGGGGAAAATTCCTTTGTGACTGGATGCAAATTAATACCCTAAACTTCATCCAAGGGAAAAAATCTTGTGAAAATTCCTTTGTGACTAAATGCAACTTGACACCCTAAACTTTTTCATCCAAGTGAAAACCTAGTGAAAATTCTTCTATGACTGGATGTAACCTAGCACACCCTAAACCTCTTTCATCCAAGAGCCATGTGTGATGAATTGGAACCAAAAACTCGTGTTATGGTGGTTGCACCTCCCAAGCAAAGGGCAATATTTTGCACCAATTCACCGAGCAAGAAAAGGCTAGTAGCCTACATAATGTTACCTTCTCATTCACTTTTTGTGTTTTGCGAATTTCACTTGTGATGTAAATCAACAGTGGGAAACACTCTTGTGATTCCAAATCTCTGGTTGAAACCACTTGTTAGATTCTGGAACGAGCTTAACTGAAACCTCATACCACTTGACACAACAAGGTTTCATTGGTCCAATGTACATAACTAATTTTGGGGGGTCTTTTTTATCCTAGTTCTTCTCTAGGTTTTTTCTTGGGTGGGATTAATGGTAGTTGCCCAGCTCCACTATCTAGGAATACTACTCATGGCCAACATGAAAACACACCTCAAATGCTGAAAATATCTTATCTATAAAACTTAGGCTCCATGCTCCTTCGCAGTACCAATGACAATTAATTGAAAAAATAAAATGAGTTGATTTTGTGGAAATTAAGTTTCATTTTCAATGAAAATTATATTGAATGAATTTGTATAATGTAAATTGAATTGAATGCATCTCAATTCAATTTGAATTGAATTGAAATTTCTAAATTGAAATGAAATGAATTAAATATATTATTGTTTTCCTTTGGATTCAACAAGGTTAATGTTCTTATTGAAATTTCAATTGAATTGAATTTGGTTGAATTGAATCATATTGAATCGTATTGAATACAAATTGATTGAATTCATTTAAACCAATGTGAATTCAATTTCATTTCAATTCAAGCAAAATTAAATTCAACCAAATTGTGAAATTTTAATTTTGAAAAGACACATGATATTTTGTCTTTTCGTATGCATGTAAGCAGGTTGGTTAGAGTGAAGTAGTTAGGTAGTTATGGAATGTCAAGCACATGATATTCATAATTGTCATGATCACAACCACTAATGGACTTTAAACATATACATGTTTCACCTAAACTAGTTTTAATTCATTAAAATTATCATTAATGTAGGCCCCAACTTTGGCATCTTATATTATACCTGTAATTAACAATTAACAAGTCCAATTTTGGTTATGCAAGTTTCACTTGTGATATGCTCATTGGGGGGAATTTATTAAACCATATGACAATACAACATGGGGCCCTATTGGGCTCATTCCATAACATATGAAACAAGTGTGGAGAGATTAAATTACGTTGTGGAACAAGCCTTGTTAGACTTCAATTGTCACACTCCAAGATGAAACCCATTGCTTAACATTTAAAGTCAATTCACACCTAAGGTTTGCCTATCTTGATGATAGTCTTAATGTAAAAAAAATCATTCTTGAAAATCAAATTTACATTAATCAAATTAACGATTCATCAGTAACATTGTTTATTTCACTAACCATGTTCACATTTAAGGTTAAGTTAAAGTTGTGTAACTATTATTACCATTCTCTTGCCACCTTTGTTCATGATTGTTTTTGTTTTTTCCTTTCAATGAGCGTCTTTAGTTTCCTTATAAGTTATTCAATTTGAAGTTGAATAACATTCATCTCTTTCATTGTATCCAATTTCCTTATTAGTTTTGTTTATAGACTTGACAATAAGAAAAAAAATGTTGCATTTTTGTTTAACTTTAGTGTTGCCAAATGTAAGTGTTGTAAAAATACTAAAGAGATTGACAACATTAGAGGTTGATTGTTGCTTGTAAGGAGTAGCTTCATAATTTTAAATAAGTTTACAAAGCTTACAATTGCAACTTTTGTGCCACTTGTTGTGCCTTCAATGTTTGCAAATGCATTTGCAACTCTTACACCTTGATTGTTTACAAATGCAATGTGAGCACTTGTGCCTTGACTACTTACAAATGTAGTGTAAGTAAGCATATTGTTTCGTGACAGTTGTCTTCATTCTCATTTTGTGTGTCTTGTGTTTTTAGGATCCATCACCTTCAACAATTGCTAGTATATGGAGGAACATTAACCAACATGTTTCCCTTGAAAGGTTTAATCAATTCACATAATTTTTAATCAAATTAATCAAACAAATGGAAGTGTTTTTTTCTTCAAACAATAATTCCCAAAAATAGGTATGATTACTTTCCCCTTTGCAATAATATGCAAGTTTCTTGTAATAAAGTTCAATGAGTTCCATGTATCTTTGCATATAGTTCCATTTCTTGGAAACTTGTTTTCCATTTTCTTTTGTAAATATTTAATGACTTTGTTCCAACATTGCACATAAGGAATCATGTGCATTCACAAATTGACAAGCTCATTTTGAGCAATGTGTTGTATTTGTTTACAACTTATGAATGCCACGGCTTCATTATGATCCTAGTTGTCTTGTCTTTGTTATGAAATTGTTGCATCTCCTCCATTGCATCTTGCTCTACCACCCCTACAAGTTCTACCATGATTAGTTGTTGACATGTTGTCTTGAAAGTTCATGCCCAATTGCAAATCTAATGGCACACTTGTAAGGGAATTTGGAAGTGCATTCTCACTTATGCACAAACCGATGCATGTTTTGCAAGCTTGCTCCAAAATATGAAGCTATAGTCACTTGTCCAATTCACAACTATTGATGATGTTGATGTTCATGTGTGTGTTTTTTCACAACGTAGTTTTTTGGATATGGAACTTCTTGTGTGTGTTTCTCCACAATGTAGCTTCATGGCGATGAAGATTTAGATTTCCCATGCATGTTTTTCTAAAACATAACATTTATGTGATGGAGATTCAAACTTCTTCTGCACACTTTTGCACAACACATTTTTTTATGGAAATTCAAACTTTTGTGTCTAGTTTTTTATAGCATAGCTTGTTGGCACTAAAGTTTTGAACTTCTTGTTCGTGCTTTCCTATAGTGCACCTTGTTGGAAATTGAGTTTGAAACTTGCCATGCACAATTATACAAAAGCATTGATTGATTATATTAGTTTCATATTATCAATTTAGTGATGTTTCACTTTCTTGTTATTGGGAATTTATGATTTGAATCAATTTTATCATTGGAAATTTTTGTTTACCAATTTCCTATCCCATTTTGTTAAGGTTGTGAAGTCACCATGTAGGATTTACGTGTAGACTACCTATTGGTGGACATATACACATGTAAAAAAAGTTAACATAATTTCAATTTAACACTACCACAATCCCTAGATGTGAATCAACCTTTAGAATTGCAAGATTATTATCAAATACATCAAAGTTAAAGCCCTTGTGAACAAGGACTTACATTGGTAACATGGAAAAAAATTAAAAACACGTATTATTTTGAAGTTACTTTTAACAATAGTAAATATTTCATATGAAGATGAAATTAAGGTCTATCAGGCCAATTTTAACATTTCTTGGGTTAAATATGCCCACTAAAAGCATATTCACTTATGCATTGCATAATATTTTTGGATGATGAATAGTAAATAATGGTGCACATTAACATTGCATAATATAACAATTGTTCATAATTGGTCAAATAAAGTGATTGGTCCATGTGGTTTATTATTATTCATCTCTTGCCATTTATAATCCCAATTTTCATGTTCATGGGTGAGGCTTGGGAATTAATAAATAAGTCATTTTGGATGTGAAAAATATTGTTGGAGACCTGAAAATTGAGTATTAGTGCTTTAAAAATGGCTGGACTCAAAAAGGTGAAGTTACTTGTGTAGGTGTTGATTTTCCCTAGCCAAGTTAGAACATGTCCACCAACGATAATAAATTGGCATGTATACTATAATTGGGATGAAAGAAACCATTATTGACCAATTCATTAGTAAAAAATGTAAGTGTAATTCATTATCCCAATTCACTATTGGGCCCTAAAAGTGAACTAAGTCACCATACCCTTGCACTATTTCACCATGGGTGAAATTTGAATCATTCATGTCCAACTTTAGTAGAAACAATTCAACAAAGTAATCAATTCACTAAGTTGATTCATCAAGGCCAATTTTTTGTATTATTCAAATAATTACTTTAACATATGATTAAATTTTATAATTTATCATTAGTCCATATATTTGCATTGAAATTATGTATGAAAAATTTGAATGTAATCATAGTATTGTAATCTTTAACATTTTTAATCATGATGTCAAATGGTAGCTAGTTGACAAATACAATGAATTATATTTTTAAAAACCAAGGTTTAACCATGATACTAATAATTGTATACAAGGTGTATGTTGATTGTATATGGGTTGTATAATTTTTAATATAATTAATAATAACACTAACATTTAAAAAACTTAAATATTGAAGATCTCATCCCATTCCATTGCCACATACAAATTTCATATTCAACCAAGTGTTCATAAAATCAATATGTCCACACCAACAAGTCCCCATTTGTTAGGGCCATATTGAATTCATTAGATTTTTCCATCTAAAACTTAATGAAATTGCTAATGGATTTGGCCACATCCCATACTCATGATTAAAGGCACCCAATTATCAACCTAGTTATTGAATTTTTTTTATAATTGAGTTGATAATCTACCTATGGGTTATTGAATTTTAAAATTTAAAAACCTATGTGGATGATTGGAGTTAAGTAAGTTATCAATCCTAAAACCCAACACATGCTTATGATAGGAAAAGAAAAAAGAAAAAACTTATGAATCATCCTTTTTATGCAATATAATTGATGGTTTTCAAGGTGGGTAATTGAAAACCAACACTTATACATAACCATTGCTTATTATGCAATAATAACTTGGTAAATTCACTGGTAATTAATTTGACAATGCAATTAATAACCAAGGGGTCTAAATTTTCAAGGAAATTTTTCATATATTAAATTATCCATAAAGTTCAACACCCTTGGCATTGGAAACCCATGTTTGCTAGATTCACAAATCATAATGTCCATCTCAACACCAAAAAGTAACAAAAGGCCTCAACAAGGGGTGAAACTAGTGTTTTGTCACTAACTTGGCATGAAATTAGCTAGTTTCATGCCAAGTTACTCTACCCAACACATTTGGTTCATGACTTGCTCTATTGAAACTTGTTTTTCGTAAAGGTTTTTTGAACTCAAAGGGTTTATAAAAAACACCAATGCTTGGAGAAAGGGTTTAGCATTGTAAAAAACAAGCATAAAAAAAAACACCAAGGCTTGGAAAATGGGTTTACCATCTAATAAACATGTGTCAAGAAAGAACACAAAGGCTTGGCCCTTAGCTTTAATGACTAGTTTGAATGCTCCAAATTCTTCTTTTGGCCATCATCCTCTTTTTTATTATAACTTGATCACTCCTTAACCCACAATTTTAAGCCCCTTTTGGTGGTCTTGTTGATATTGTTTTTTCCTCATGATGTGGTTATCAAAACATGGTTGATTGGTTTGGATCAGATTTGAAATCAACATTTCCACTTAAATGGCCAATGGACATCATTTACATTTTTTTATGATCAAATTTCAAAATGTTGATTTTGGTTTTAATGATGCAGTGACCCAAAATTTCATGTATTTTGTTACATCAAATTTGAAATCCCCATGTTTAAACCAAGTTAGTGGTCCTAATGGTCTGACCTTCCCATTCTAGTCACATTCTTGAATTGCATTTTAGACTTTTAGTCCCTAACCTTTAATAACAAATGCCCTTGGTGGTATAAGTGGTTTTCATTTTAAATATGATGGTCATGTGGCCAAAACTTTTATGATTTTGTTGGTTCATGTTTCAGATACAAACCTTTAACTTCATTGATTAGTAAGAATGCTCCAATTTTTTCTAATCGTCATCCTTTTTAAAACTCTAATCATTTTTAACCCACAACCTCATTTAGTGGTCTTGGTGGTTTTTTTTTCATGATGTAGTTGTGAAAACATGTTTGATTGGCTTGGATCAAATTTGAAATCATCACTTCCCATTAAATGGCTAGTGGACATCATTTAAATTTTTTTATGATCATCATCAAAATGTTGATTTTAATTTTGATAATGTGATGATCAAAACTTAATGTATTTTGTTGCATCAAATCTACAATCCCCACATATAGGCTTGATTGGTGGTCATAATGGTCTAAATTCCCATTTTAATCAAATTGTCCCAATTGTCCATAATGTTATAGTCATCTTAATGAGCTACATTTTCATCATCACCCTATTGATTATAGGTTTTAAATCCTTAATCATATCCCATTAGCATAACCTTTATGTTTAACATGGATCAGATGTGAAATGCACATTTTTAGCCTTAGTTGGTGTTTTTAATGGGTTGCATTTTTCTTTTAATCATCATTTTTATCTACAATTTAGATCATCACAATTAATCACAATTGGTCAACATTGCTAGTCATTATTGGTCATCATTGCTGATCATTGATAGTCATTAGTTTGGTATTTGCATTGTTTCTAATCATTATTCCAATTAGAAGCCCAATCATTTTTTTCTTTCAGATCTAGGCTTTTGATAATTTACTTTGAAGGATTGCCTTCGTGACACCTTGAAGGAATTAAAAACAAGAACTAGCAATGAAGAGGGGTTGGAAAAAGCTACATTGCAATGTGATGAAGTGCTAGAGTGCATAAGGGCTGCAAATGGACATACAACCAAGAATGTCTTGAAAAGATGTGAAAGTATTATTAAATAGGTCATTTGTATTTACACCTTCAACCCCATCATCTAATTATGATGAACTAGTACCTCTTATGTTTAACTTTAATGCTTCACTGGACTTTAGGCCATCTACAAGTGATAATGAAAGGTTGATGACCAAGGTGGAAATGTTATAACCTTTCAGTTGCTATAACCAATCTAGTCCAAAAACATGACGACAGTTGTAGCTCATTTCTCCACAACCTTTCAAATTTGAAATGCCTTCCTAGCTAACAAAGTTGAAATTAACAATTAGAGATTAAATAATGTGAAAATTACTAACTTGAAGGCAACTAGAGACCTAGGTGTCATCATAAAGGACAAGTTTAAAATAGGGATCAGATTAGTTTTGGACATGTATTTATAAATCCTTAGCCCAATTATGTGTAGTTGATTTAGCATCTTGATCATTTATGACCTCATTTGTGAATCATTTGTGAGGTCCATGCGTCTCTTGTGTAGGAAATTAATTAAAATACTTGCATTTCAAAAACAAATTTGTGAATATTTTGGTTTTTTTTAATCAAACCTCTTCATGAAGCACCTCCGCTTTCTCTTCAACCCACCTATGCCTCACTTTACTTGCACCCTAAAACCTGCAAGCATATTGTTGTAGGTTCACACAACATCATTGTTAGCATCAAGTAGTAGCTCTTGTCACCTTATCCTATGCATAATGAACATCTCTTAACCCATATAGCCCAAATTTCCCAATAGACACTCAAAGTACTCATATCTATGGGTGAAATAATTGCGCCAATCTTTATAAACACCCAAATGTTGTAAAATGCTCAAATCATGAAAGGAGATTGGGTAGCCACCATTTATGTAAATGATTGTGTTGTTCATTGCATAAATATTTTTCCACCCATTAAACCATGTACGATGTGCTTCATTCTATTAAGGCTTGTAAATTTTGATCAATGTCCCATTAATGAACCCAATATACATTGACAATTATCGCCAATGCATCTTTAACTTAACCTTTTCTTCAAATGTGGATCATTGAATCTCATCTGAAAGTGCATGGTTGATGCATGATGCAATGAACAAAGCATCATCACATAATACATATTTTGACTAATTCCACATGGAAGCATCATACCTAGTGATGTTGTTCAGGTCTCAACTTGGAAGGCCTACTTGATACAACTAAAACCTCACTTGTGATGATGTAATAAAACCCATCAAATTTGAAAACCCTAAATTTCAGACCTGAAAATCATAACCCTAACCTGAAGCAAAGAAAATCAGACCTGAAACCCAACCCTTAAACCTTGAAGCCTAAACCCTAAATTTCAAACCTAAAAACCCTCACCCTAAGGACTAAAACCTAAAACTTAACCCTAAATACTAAGACCTAAACTTTAACCTTAAGCTAAAAAAATCAAACCTGAAACCCAACCCCTAAAACTTAAAACATAAACCTTAATCTTAAACACCAAAAATCAGACCTTAAACCCTAGATTTCAGACTTGAAAACTTTAACCCCAAGGACCAAAACCTAGACTCTAACCCTAAGCAAAATAAATCAAACCTGAAAATCCAACCCTTAAACCCTAATCCTAAACAATAAAAATCAGACATTCAACCCTAAATTTCAGACCTAAAAACCTTAACCTTAAAGTTTAAATCCTAAACCCTACCTTTATAGACAAAAAGTAAACCTTAAAGCTTAATCCTAAAGCCTAAAACAGAAACCCTAACCATAAACAATAAACATCAAATCTTAAACCATAGAATTCAGACCTGAAAACACTAACCCTAAAACATAAAAACAAGGCACAAACCTTAAACCCTAAATGAAAACCCAAAAAATAATAAAAAATTCAAACCTTAAACCATATATTGAAAGTTGACATGACAATTTCACATGTAAATTGTGAACGGGTTAAAATTGTTGGGACCACTAAAGATGCCAATTCATCAAACTCTGCCAAGGTAAAATTAATCAAATTCTTGAACAAATTTGGTGACTTGCATTGTATTCAACACATTTCAAACACCAACCGTTGCATCCAACCCCTTCCTCAATCTCATGGGATGTGAAAAATTCATGGGAGTTGCAAGGAACCACCATGCAATGGAAAATAGCCATGTCTTCATTGTCCATATCCTCCAATATCTCCTCATCACTTGAAGTAGAAGTGAAATGATCACTATTATAAGAAGAAGCATCGCTCTCATTTGAAGAAGACATCTTTGATCTCAAAGGAAAATGTTTGTCATGAACTTTTTAAATAGCCTTCATGAAAACGTAAGCTACACCTTATGATCTTACATCGTCCATATACCAAAGTCCACACCATTGGGGTTGAATTTTTCTTCATCATTCTACATATGTATAGAACATAACCTTAAAACTACATTACTAAGTTTAGTTTGATCATTAGATTGCATCCATGGTATTGCCCATCATAAACCCTACCTTGAATATGTTATTTATAACTAGTGCCCTAATATGAAAACAACCCTTTCAATTTTAGAATCACCCTTTAAAATTTACAAAACCAAATCTTAAGCAATAAACATTAAACCTTAAAACCCATAGCTCTAAATGGTACAAGTTATTAAGCCCCCATAGGCTTAATCATAACCCCATAGCCTTAGCCCCCCTAGCCCCCAATAGCCCTAGCTCCCATCAAACTAACGACCATAACACTAGCCCCCATAAACTTAGGCCCCATAGCCCTATATGTCCAAAGCAACTAAACTTTTAAAACCTTGTAAACCCTAAAATATTGAATAGCCAGTAGCCCACAACCAATACCAAATAACCATAGCCAATTTACAATGGCCAATAACCAATGGCCAATGGGTTTAAAGCATAGCCATGGACAATTTAGCAATAGCCAATTGATTATAACCATAGTCACATTTTTTTAGTGTAAATATCAATAGCTAATAATCATAGCCTATGGACAATGGCCAATAGCCAATATCCAACACCAATATCCAATAACCAATACTCAATACACATAGCCAATAGCCATGGCCGAGGCCAATGCATCAATGGCTAATAGCCATAGGCAATAGCCACATAGCCCCATAGCACCCTAGGCCCTAGTGTCCTAGCCCCTAGCTTTGTAGCTCCCCATCCTAGCCACCGTAGCCGAAGGTAGCCATGGGCAGCCCATGGGTGGAAAAAAAAAACCCCCCTGTGGTCAATTTGGGGAACCCATCCTGGGTTTTCCCAGTTTGGACCCCTGTTGGACCCCCTATCTGGTTACTTTCCGGACAACACTAAATAAGGGATGAGGGGTGAAACAGGGGGTGAAAGTGGTGCCCGACTGGGCACAACTTTACGGATAATTTTACTGCCCAGCCAGTGATTGAAAAAAAGAAAAAGCAACACCTAACCAATCAACCCTTCAAAAAACCTTGTGATTGGGTTTGGACCTGTAAAATTTGCACAAGGTACAGTGGACTTCAAAGGATCCATTACAAATAAAAGCATGGCTAGGTTTTCATGTTTCACCTGGACAGGTGGGACTGGGGAATGTTGGATCTGAGGGGAGGGGTGTCTGGGGGTGGACCTGCTCTCGGGCCTTTTTTTTAGGGTTGGTTTAGGGTTTAGGCAATAAGTAGTGGAGGGGAAAACAAAGAGGGTGTGGGTTTGACTTGGAAAAAAAACCCCCAACCCCCCCAAAAAAATGCCTAAACTACGTAGATAGGAGATACTGTAATACCATGAAAACTTCCACAATTAATTATATTATTTTCATAAATGTTGAAAATTTCAAAATGCCATTTATTTCAAGTAGAAAAATAATAGTTTGTGGTGGGAAAAAAAAGGGAAAAAAAATCTTTAAATTTTCAGAATATTCCAGTTTTTTTTTTATATGAAATCTTGTTCTTCAAAATAAAATATGTACTAATTTGACACCGAAATGTTGAACTTACTTGCCATAGTACTACTCGTATTGAAATGTTGAACTTGCCGTAGTATTAGATAGATTGTTGAAAAACTCACTTGGGTCTCATGCAATTGATCAACAAACAAATTGATTCAAAGTTTGAAAGTTGAGACCATAGACGACTGGAGCTGACACTGGAAGAAAAACATTTGCAATGGAATGTGTGCCAGTCTCCATATGGCACGGCGTGTAGTCGTGACAAATTAGAGGAGGTCATTAGAAGGTCTCGGAGACGCTTGACTTGTATGGGCCCTTCTAATGGCACTACAAAACAAAACATAATTAGAAGAGAATAGTGGGTGAGAGAAAAGAGAGAGAATTTCTCTTTTGCAACATACCCTTTCTTTTTAGAACAAAATAAAAATAAAAATAAAAATAGTCATATTTAGAGATATTTTGAAAAGAATAATTTTGCCATTTTGAAAGCAGTTTCTTTCTATTTTGGAGTAACAATTTTGACAATCTTCATTGGGATGAAGCTCACAAGGGATGTTAATTCATTAAACTGAAAAAAAAAATGTAAAACATAAAAAAACCCTGAATTTTCTTTGATTTTTTTGGTTCTAACCTTAATGTGAACTTGTGAGTTAAATGATTAGGTTATACGTTTGATATTTAAATAAAAATAAAGAATTTTATTAATTGAAAACAATTCATGCATTAATAATTTGGTTCAAACCAGTGTCATCCGTGTATATGGTTTAGGACATACACTTTTACGTTTTTTGACAAACGCGTTGTGCATATGTATGACAACTATTGACACTTACACACACAACACTGGTTCGAACCTGATAATTGTGTACTACACTCTAGTAGTTGTGTAGGTATGCCCTCGTAATATGGTTGAAACTTGGGCTATTTAGTAACCTTAAGTGTCAACCCTAACAAAAGGAGGAGTTCAAATTTCCACTAAGGAAGCTATGTGAACTAAGCACTTTGACCAACTTTTTAGTAACCTTAAGTGTCAACCCTAACAAAAGGAGGAGTTCAAATTTCCACTAAGGAAGTTATGTGAACTAAGCACTTTGACAAACTTTTCAACACGCAAAAGTCTACTAAGTGACAATTAATTCCATTGCATCACACTTGTGGTCAGCCAAGTGACAATCCCAACTCTACCAAATGTGCTCAGCCATGAGGTCACTTCAGAGGTAATTTGTTCACTTAACTCAATATGGCAATCGTAGTAAGCATTTTTATTTTTATTTTTAATTTTCAATTTTGTGATGTTGCTCAAGTGATGGTCGTCCATAAGATGACTTAGCCAGATTTGGTGATAAGAAAATATGACAATAAAAAAAACTAATATCTTTTTATATTTTTGGCTACATATTGAAACTTAAGATAGAATCTGGTGAGTTTTTTTTTCAAAGTTTGACGACTACAAAACTCAAGTAAAACCCAATTACACTATATATATATATATATGCCATTTGGCAAATTTTGCCCCAAAAAAACATGTTGCTAGTAAGACTCATATATTGGAGTATTCTCCTATGTACAATGTGTGTGTGTGTGTGTGTTTTTTTTTTTTCAATTTTGTGATATTGCTCAAGTGGCAAATCGTCCATAAGGACATTTAGCCAAATTTGACAATATTTAAAATATAAAAGTATCAAAATCCTAAGCACCCTGTCATATTGTAAACAACTGTGGGTGATTTTTTAGATTTTCTTTTCATGGTTTTCCAACAAACTTTTTTTCATGGAATTTGTGACAGAATATTATTATTTATTCAAAAAAAATACCAAAAAATGGCGAAAACTCACCCCAATAGAATCACTGCTTTTGGCGAGACTTGACTTACATTGACCCATGTTTCATTCCGGGAATGTATGGCCACATCTAACCTTCACTAGGTAACTATGAGGGTACCATGATGGGGATGATGAAATGCATTAAAAATATCAGAAGATGTAAGGCCCCAGAAAACACCGATTCATGCTGCTTTTGACATCACTGCGAACTCTACAACTGCTTACTAAGCTCTCTCATATGTCGGCCAGAGTGAACCGGCACCCACGGTTGGTACATTTAACCACCGTGGGTTCTGGTTCACCCAAGGCTCTGGCCCCATGAAGGAAGGATGACAAATGGTCAAGAATCTGTTTTCTGTTGGGTTCCAGTTTCCTGGGTAACCATGGTGGGTTAGCTCGGTTGTGTGTTTTTTACTACCTGCCTTATAACAACTGACTGGCATGTTGTTAGTAGGTAGGTAGTAAATACAGCTCTTACCTATGTAGAATCCAGTTCCTTGGCTAACCATGGTGGTTAGCTTGGTTGCATTTTTTTTTGGCTACCAACCTTATAACAACTCACAGGCATGTTGTTAGTAGGTAGGTAGGTAGGTAGTAAATACAGCTCTTACCTATGTAGAATCCAGTTCCTTGGCTAACCATGGTGGTTAGCTTGGTTGCATTTTTTTTTTGGCTACCAACCTTATACCAACTCACAGGCATGTTGTTAGTAGGTAGGTAGGTAGGTAGTAAATACAGCTCTTACCTATGTAGAATCCAGTTCCTTGGCTAACCATGGTGGTTAGCTTGGTTGCATTCTTTTTTTTTGCTACCAACCTTATAACAACTCACAGGCATGTTGTTAGTAGGTAGGTAGGTAGGTAGTAAATACAGCTCTTACCTATGTAGAATCCAGTTCCTTGGCTAACCATGGTGGTTAGCTTGGT
>Ga0116227_10011975_pt1 | contig 14350 bp, 7 predicted proteins | sample S1TSphgellanicum_FD_89693 | JGI IMG/M metagenome (GOLD analysis project Ga0116227, IMG submission 89693) | Host-associated microbial communities from peat moss isolated from Minnesota, USA - S1T2_Fb - Sphagnum magellanicum MG | ecosystem: Host-associated > Plants > Peat moss > Unclassified... | reverse complement strand
TTTTAAAAAAAACCCTTAAAAAAAAATTACCCAAAAAAAAAAAAAAAAAAAACATGATTGTATTGCCGACATTGTTAGATTACACATTCAATTGAGTCTACAACACCTTAACCCTAAATGGAGCTCGGACCTTATGATGAGAAATAGGTGACCTCAAGCACACCTATAAAAAGTATTATTTTCAATCAAAGGAGTCGATGGATTGAGAAGTTCTTATGGGATTTAAAGGCACTTTAGATGAGGGTCCAAAGGGGAAGGTCTAACAAAATGAAGAAATCCTATTGATTGAAAGCCATAAATTGGACCCAAGGCCTTTAGATGGGGATCTAAAACCAATTCAAGCCAATTTGAGGTGGCATTTACATAATGTAATTTGGAAGGAAATTCAATTGGTTCAAACTAAAAAATGAAGCTAAAAGGAACCAAGATGTTAGCTAGGGTCCAAGGTAGTTTTTTTTTTTTTTTTTTGGGTTGTTTTTCATTGGTTTTTTTCTCACTTGTTTTTAAAGCATGAATGAGTTTGTAGATTCACATCATGTTGTTCCTCAAAGAAGCACATTTTCAGTCTTTGCAAATGCACAAAATAAAATGTTAAAAATAAATAAAAACATAAAATTTTGGTCATGGAAGGTTGAAACGTCCATTTTCACGGAGAAATGAGATTTAAATTTGTAAAAAATACGAAAAAAACAAGTTAAATTCTAGTTTACTTGAAACTTTAGTTATGTTTAATTTGATAAAATTTTGAAGAGATTTTTTTTCAGATTTGAAATTTAAAGAGAGTGATAAATTTTTTGAAAAGCAAAGTAAGTAAGCCAAAAAGAAAAAAATACCAATGACTTGATGCATTGTCATTATTAAAATTAAGACCATGAATATCTTATGCATATGTTCATCATGTGTGTATTAAAAAACAAGAAGAACAAAAGAACCATGAGAGAAATGATAAAATAAAATAAAATGTCAACCTAATCCTTTCACATGTGAATCCCACATTTTTGTCTCAAATGAGTCCTTCAGATTTTGGACCTTGGACCAACATTTAAAGTGGCCCTTTGTGTACATGTACAACACGAACGGGTTTAGGACCGAAACTATGTATGAGTTTTACATAACTATGAAATCTATGTTTTTGGTTGCAAAATTATTTTCTCACCCTTTTATACCATAACTTTGTACAAGTGAAGTTGTTTTTCAAGGTCACAAACATCTCCTTATATACTAACCAAATGGAAACTAGTCAAGAAACTTCCTAAAGCTTATCCACCACATGGTTCCCCAAATAATCAAAAGGAAACAAAATCACATGGTTCCCATGTGATTCCACAATTAATCACAAGGAAATACTATCACATGGTGCACATGACATAAGTCAATGCACTATGACCAAATTATGGAATCCTACCACTCAACTTACCCCTTTAAACAATTACATAAGTAATTGTGTAATTACATCAAGTTACATACCCACCATAATTTACCACACCCAACTTAATAAGCATAATAACAAGAATTTTGAGATGCAAAGTATTACTTGTGAGAAATCATTTGTTGTAAGGTTTGATTGGTTTCACCTTTTTTTTGGTTATTTTTATAATATGATTGCAATTATTTAAAACTGAAAATTATATTAATGGTAAGTATTTTCACTCTCTTATGAAAAGTTTGGTTCAAAATAATATAAAATAATTTATTTATTTTTAAAAAATAAACAATTTTGTAAAAAAAACAAAGCCATGCAATGTGGGTCTATGCAAACGACATAGGCCATAAAAAGACAAGCTTGTAAAAGCGTTGAATAGAGCAGATTGGGGGCTTGGGGGGGTGTATATAATGTCTCCCAATACCTCAAATTGTGCACTTGTGCCTTGATATCAGAATCCCAATTTGGCCACATATAGCCTTGATATTATGATCCTCATTTGACAATCCAAGAACCCTTATAACAATTTTTCTAAAATTTATAAATAATTGATGAAATGGCATAAAAAAAAAACCTTCAACTTGGGTTGAGTTTTAAATTGTCTTGTATATATAATTTAAAAAATGAATGTAGGAAAATACTTTATTTTATTTTTATCAAAATGCTTATTCTAACAATTTTAAGTGCTTTTAAAAATTATGACTTAGTTGTGGATGAACCCCACCTAAGTTGATGTTCTTGGTAGCATGCCCTTTTCATGATAGAACTTGTGGGTGTGTAGGTAAGAAACATAATGGATGGATACTATGTAAGTAAATATCTGTGTAGATGGTTATTATATAAGTAAAGGCTATTCAGTTTGTATATAAGTCATAAAGTAAAGTAAGTGGATTGCAAAGTAATGCAAACAACACAAAAGTGATTGAGTTGTTTGTAGTGGCTTATTTTGTCATCTAAAGCCTACCTAAACACCTACCAGTCAAGAGGCACATCTTTGTCACATATTAGATACTTATTAGTTATTTTATATCACAAGCACCTGGTTAACTTTTGGGAGGGTCAGCAAGGAATGTCCTTCCTTGTTAGATGTTCTGATTTTAGCTTTGGCTTTGGACTAAGGTGAAGGCATGATAAAGGAATGTGATAAGAGAGTGTCAAACACATTTTCACAAATGTGTACATAGAATGAACTTTCTCAACCACTCACAAATGATTTCTCACTTTCATGAATCTCATGGTGTTTTCAAAAATTTTGGACAAGGTTTGAAGGAAAAACCTTATCCAAATTGGGCTTTCTAAAAAAATGTTGAAAATGTCTTGAAGAATAAATATTGAAAGTTGGTTTGCATTTTCCATTCCACTATAATAAATCATGACCTTTTTTTATCAAGAAATTTGATAAAAAAGACTCATGTTCCCCTTTGTGCAACTTGACCAAAATGTCATTTTGGCCAAGTCAAATTTGACCTATCTATTTTTATTGGCACAATTTTGACGAGGGGTCGTAGGATGTTTTGATTAGTTAGAATGACCAATTATCAATTTGACCACTAATAAATTATGCCATCATCATTTATAGTTTAATTTAAATTATGTGTCATTATTATGTTACATCTTGGAAGGTGATGTGAAATCGTACATGTCATAAAAAGGTAGGCTCATAAGTAGCTACCTACATTCTACCTAGGACTAACATTGTATGTGTATAATATGTCTCACCATATACAAATTTTGTATATGTGATTTGCCAAGTTTGAACCCAAGATTTCATGAAGGCACACCAATGCTTTTGCCACCAACTTACACAATGTTTTATTGGTATAAAGTGTGCAACATTTTCTTTATATCTTTTAAATGGTGAATTTTTTTTTAAATTTCAAAATTGACACACCTTTTAATTGTAATGTCAAAGTGTATTCAAAGATCTATTCAATAAAATCAATATATTTTATAAATGTTCAAATGAATTGTTAAATTTGTTTGAAAGAAACACAAATCATTAATAGGTTGACACGTGAACTTATGATTCTTCCAATTCTAACTACATTTCATTGTGTGATTAAACAATACAATGTAAGTAGGTAGGTTGTTAGTCTAGGTATGTAGGTAGATAGAGTAGGAAGGTAGAATATGTAGATATAAATAGGTAAATAAATAGATAATTATAGTCATTAACTAATCATGTGTGATAGTTAGGTAGGTAAGGGTAGGTAAGTAAATTAGGGTAATAATAAGAAGGCTAGCCTACTAAATAGGCCTAAATTATCTACCTAGCGTAGATTAAGTTAGGTTATGGTTGTAACTAGTGAATTGCCACTAGTAGGGAATGTTATTAATTCCTAACATATTTACTTATTGTCTCAACCCCACTTTGGGCAAAGTGGGAGAATGCAACTCCCACTCCCAAAAGTGGAAACTTGGAGTTCTTTGGGACTCCCGAAAATTCAGAAGACGATTTGAGGAGTCAAATCTCCTCGCCTTGATGCGTTCTTTATGTCATTGGAAAGGTCTTGAAGATTAGATGTCCAAAATGGCCTCGCATTAGCCATTTGGACATCTGCAGCCCAAGTTATGGGTAAAAGAAGGGCTGGGAGTCAAACTGCCAGTTTGACTCCCGACCACTAAAAGTCGGGAATCGACCTCTTCTCGACATCGCCTGAAAGAGTGCGACATGGCGTTGGAAAGCTCTCGACGAGAGCTACAACTTTGATTTAAGACTCGTCCCGATCCGAGTTCGGGGCGAAGAGATATGGCCGTCCAAAGTCCCAGGACTCTAACCCGGGACAGTTTCGGGACTCCCATTTGGGAGTCTTGGAAAAAAAGGTCATTTGGATGTAGCCTTGGCGGAGAGCTGCAGAGAATACTTTATGGGGGAAGGTGGTGGCTTCCCCCGAGTCCGGGCCGTGGTGAGTCAAGTAGTCCAAGTTGCTCGTGGCTTGTCCCAACACCCAAGGGTGTTCCTGAATGTGAACTAACCCTTTTGTGGTTGGTTTTGGATGCAGATGCGTGCTTGATCTTCTAATCCATCTTCCTAGTCTAATCCCGGGAGTTTTAGCACGCCCCTCTACCCCTCTTTAGTGCTGGAAGTCGGGAGTGCCCCTCAAGTCCCACTTTTCCGCAACTACACATAGTTGGACCCTCAAGTGGGTTCAACCCGGGACTTGGGAGTGCGTCACTTATGAACCTACCACACATGAATTCATGAAACACCTACCTACCTACCTACCTACCTACCTACCTACCTACCTACCAAACATGAATTAATAACAAATTATGTAGTGGCAATTCATTACAAACATAACTTAAGCTAGCCCATGCTAAGTATGTAGCCTAGGCTTAGTTATTAGGCTAGCCTACTAGTTATAATAGGTTATATAGATAATGTAGGCCTAGTTAATACGCTAGGTAGGTAGTGGGTATGTAAGGTTTATTAATAAACTATTGATTACATTAGGTAGGTAACCTAGGATTACTAGGCTAGTTAGGTATGTTAGGTACATAAGTAGCCTTGGCTTAAGCCTACCTAGTTAATGTCAAATCAATATGTTCAATTTGACTAAGCCATGGTCATCTTGATAGACCTTTTTCTTTTGTTTGTCCCTTTTGACTAGATGTTCAATTAACACGTAATAAAAAATGTCACTTTAGTAAAATGCATTAGTAAAAAATAACACATGTCTTTCATGGCCCAACCTTTTAATCAATATGAACATCACTTCTAGTCAAAGTGAACAGTTTGGTCAAGTTGGACCTTCTAAAAATTCACAATTTTTTGTAGTGTTTGGAAATTTAAAACACAAATTAACTAGCCAAAAGAAAGGTCAAGAATTAAATGACAATTTGATTCTAGACTAATAAAACCTTAGAAAAGGGGCAAGTGACCTTTGAATGGATTTGCAATACTACATTGCAAATGATTTTTTGAAGTTTATAACTTTGCCTTTGAATTTTTTTAAAAATTGAAGTTTGTGTAAGGAAGTTATGAACTTGCAAATATCATGACTCAGAACTTGATAATTTCAAGATTCCTACTTGGAGTAAGCCTTCTAGTTATAAGTTGTAGTAGCTTATCTACCTAATCAAGAATTGTGGGTTAGGTTGTAAAAGGCCATGAATATGATAGAGTCAAGGTTGCTAGTTGTTACCTACCTTTTAAGATTTTTTAAAGTTACTAACCTACCTATCATGGAAGGTAAAAAATTAACCACTCCCCTTAAAAATGTGACCAAAATTGAATTTAAAAACATCACTTTGAAATGAAGGTTGTTACTTACTTTTTAAATCTATTTAAAATTGTTAACATAGCTACTAGGGATTGAAGGTCAAAAGCAATGTTGGGAAGGTATTTGTATGGGTGTGTGAGAAGTAGAAGTAATTTTAATTTCAATTATTAGAAATGCACTAGAGCTTACCCTCCCTTAGTAAATTTGTGTTCTTTCATTCTATCATTTTTGCTTAAGCTCTCTTCATGCCCATTTGTCTATTCTTTCTATTTTTGCACAATTGCAACCAAGTTTCTTCAATGCATGGTTGTGTTTACTTTCTATTTTACTGTTTTTGCCAATCAAATGTGTGTCATTTGTTGTTGTCAACTTCCACAGGGATTTTGTGGCATATAAATAAACATTATACATGTCTTCTAACTGTCTTATTTTTGCTTGAACTTTTTTCAAACCCATTATTTTATTCTTTATAAGTTTTGCACACTTGTGTACATGTGTCTTCAATGTGCATGATTATGTTTACTTTATGTTTCCTTGTTTTGTCATATGAGTCAATTGATGTGTTATGTAATAATATATGCATGTAGCTAAAAGATTATTGTCCTTATGGCATCAAGAAGTTCCACTCACCATATAGTACTTCATTTACTTAATGATTAGGATGACACTAAGTTTTTGTTTCAGATTAATGTTATAATTGGATCACAAGATGCATCCAATCTTCATGTAAATGTAGCTTGCCCATGTTTGTTAGTCCATAGCTCTTAGTTGATCAAAATATGTGGTGACCTCTTCACCAAGTGTTAGATTATGGGATATTTTATGTTTTCAATTATGTTATTACAATCAAATCTACAAATCCATAGGTGATGCAAATTGTGTTGGGCATCACCTTTCTATAATGGAAAATGATGAACTAGGATTCTTGCCCAAGGGAAGAACCATGGTGTGGCGAGTTACAACAAAAAATATGGTATATCTCTAATGAACCTATAGAGGAGTATAAGAGGTAAGGTTTGGTTATGGCAAAAGGTGACAAAAGTTGGAGATCAAAGATAAACGACAAAAATAAAAAAAGTTACATCCTTCCTTTTCAAACCACATTTTTTTTTGGTAGTCAACAAAGTAGACCTTGCACAACATCTTTTTTGGAAGATTTCATGTTGTGCATTGTAGAAGGATATCATCCTTAATTTGTTGTTTATTGTGAATTTGTGGTAGAGGTTTCTAATTTTACAACAATGTGGGCATGTTGTGTCATCTCAACACTAACTAATGAAGGAAGTGGTCCTAGATGTTGCTATGAAAATCAACTAGAAATTTATTCACTGTCCATTTCTTGTTTCATGTGTTATATGCACAACTTTTTTTGATCTTTGGATGTCTTTTGTTGAATACAACACATTTGTTCTTTAGTTGTCAATTTCAGCAACTTGTGGGTGTTTTGTCATGTGATTGTGAATATATTTGAGGTTCATGATATAATAAATGGAGTCATAACAAACCAAATAAAGGTTTTGTTAGATTCTTTTGGTTTACTTGAAAACAATATTCCCTATGTGAAAGATGAAGGATCTAAATTAAATACCTTGACCAATGCATTGACTATTGTAATATCTTGTGTTCCTTTTCGATTATCATGCCCATTTCTAGGGTCATGTTTTGGCCTAGGCCATGCAAAAGGTAACATGATATGCTATTGATGCTAAAACTTGTATTGGATTTTTAGAGTTGAGCTTGAAAGGTGCTCTTGCATCATTGCAAAACATTATCCTTTGGAACTTAGGTTGTTGTTCAATCCATTACAAATACATCCTCCCTATTGTCAAACTTTTGTTTTCAACCAATATCATGGCTATTGGTTGTTCCAACATGCAATTTTTTTCTTTTACATTGTACATTGCCACGAAAGTTCATGTGGCTAGGATTGAAGACCTAAATTGACCATGGGTTTTTTGTGACTTTGATTCAAAATTAAACAAATTTAAATTGAAGATGATGCCATAATGTGTCAACATCTTGACATCATTCTAAGCATTTTTCGCAACTTATAATCAAGTCAAGGCACATTTTATATTGGTGATCATGTTCAACCCTCAATTCAAAAACATGGAAATTGTATGAAACTTTTGTGGGTAATATTGAACTTGTTCAAATTGTGACAAAATATGATACTAAAATTGTGTGCCCTCTTTTGGTACAAATGTACTTCCATTTGAATCCTATTCAGGCAAAACTAGAGCTAGTAGCAAAAGAAGGCGATTTATTTTTTGGATAAATTGTATCAACCAATTATGATGTAATCATGTCAATATTGAACAATGAAAAAAATTGTTTTGGCGGTTATTTATGTGAGCAATTGAAATTGAGAACCCTTTGAAATGTTGGGCCAAGCATACATAGTGCAATTTCCACATGTTTCCTTGTCATGTATCCAAATTGAAATAAAATAAAATTTCAATGTTTCATGTGTTGATCTTCAATAGTCTATGATAGGGATTGAGAATTTGGATAATTTCATCTTGGTAATTAAAAATTTGCATAACAATGTTTGCATTGGGTTTGATGGAGTTGTGAAGCCTAAAAGTATAAATGATTTTTTAATGTGTTAAATAAACATAATTAAGGAGAACAAGAAGATGATTCAAAATACATGGCTTTTCAAAGATGAATATGTTCATTCACTTGATTTTTGATTAATTTTCATTTTTTTAATTAAAAAAAATCCAATTTGCTTTATTTTCCAACATGCATTTTGTTTTGAATTTAGTTTATAGAGGTTACATCCATGTACTTACCTATGTTATTTTCTTGAATTATTTTCTATGTTGGTTATTTTGGTTTTGGAATTTACAAGTGGGCGAAATGGATCTCCTATGTGCTATGAATAAGATTAAGAAAAAAATTGATAGACAAGAAATTAAGAACATGCTCAGTGTATTTATTGCAAGTCTTCCCTTAATTCACTTTTGTGCCAATATTCCAACATGATGGAATGACCGTGGAATGGACTTGTTCTTGAAAAACCTTGAATATGGTCTTTAGGTATAATTGGGTGGTCAATTATGTTTTATGTGTTATGGCCATGTGTTAAAATGTGAAGTTTGTTGTGTTACATGTGATATGTCATGTGCAAGATTTGACATGGCATTTTTTAGTTTTGATTACGTAATGTTGATCATTTGAAGCTAGTTCTATATTGGGCAATCTTTTTGTATTGGATTTGAAGTCAAACTTGTCTTCTTGTGCTTTATGGGCTCCTAGATGTGAGGTGAACTTTGCACTTGATGAAATTGTGGTGTGGATCATTTGAGGTCAACTTTGTTGTGTGATGATCTTTTTTGTTTTGGATTTGATGTTAGTTGTGTTTTCTTGTGCTTTTGCTATTAGATGTAGCATGAATTTTATAGCTTGCAAGATTGTCATGTAAATCATTTGACAATAATTCTGTGTGGTGATTTTTTATGTGTAAGGTAACACCCTTAGTCATGCACATTATTGGAATAAGGGCTCATGCAAGGCATAGTTAAAGTGGGTCCAATTCTAATAACATTCGTAAAGAGTGTTACAATGTGTAAAAATTGATCAATTTTTTTAAAAAAAATTCTTGTGATACCCAATGGGTACTTTACAAATACCCATTAGGTATCACGTGTAAAAAAGTAAAAAATGATGTGGGGGCATTTTGGAATGCTCATGTGGACCTATGGATTCTTCAATTCTACAATTATGCGTCCACATATATTACTAATATAGGTAGAGGTTTTTATTTTTTACGTGTTGGATTTGAGGTTTGTAGTGTTATGTAGTGTTTTTGTGGGCTATTAGGTGTGCGGCAAGTTTTACAACTTGTGAGATCTTTTCATGCATTATTTTATGATATAGGCTGTTAATTAAATGTATTGAGGCATTTTGGGGAATTTATATGAAACAAATCTCTCTAAGTTTTTTAGCAATGTTTTGTGCCCAAAAACCCATTCAAAGGAAATATGTTGCAAATGTTATTGTGTTTCAATTACAACATTGAAAATTTTGGTGATTTCCAAGGGTGATCATTGTTAATTAACTTCTAAGATTTTAGAAATTATTGTTTCTCCATGTGTTTGCTTGGTTACAAACATAATTTCATTGCAATGAAAGTCAACAATGTGCGCAAAAACACAATTTTGATTTGTTTTAAACATTTACCTTATTTTATTTTATTTTTGAAGTTTTAGAATAATTTATGTGATGAATAAAAAACTTCAAGCAATGACGTAACGTTCTTTCATATGAATTTGAGTAATATTTAATTTTGTCATTTTAATTGATAACCCGAAACCTTGATTGCAACTAGAATCAGCTCTGCATCAAAAAATTTTAAACGACCATTATATGCAAGAATGACCATATTTGGGCAAAGAAATGTGGACCTTACTTGGGGGTTTTGGCATATTTCAATTTTTTTTCAAAATCTTACGCAAAGGTTTTAGCAAGTTAAAAAATGCAAGTTTTCTTTAAAATAAAAAAACACAGAACACTAGTCAAAAATCAACCCCCCCAAATGTGGCAAAGACTGATTTCAAAAGCATCAATGTTGAGATTGCCATCTACCTATTAAATCTTTGTTTAGCTACTAACCTACCCAAGATGGAGGATCAAAACTCAAAATTCAAAATAATTCCCCCCTCAAAATGTAGCCAAGATTGAATTCATATCATAATTGAATTTGCTACCTATGTTTTAAATATTTTATTATTGGTTCAACTTCAAGCTTATTGATCAACTAAAAGCTATGAATCAATTAAAAGTTTGGTTTAAAGGTTATTATGAACCAAATATCGTCAATTGACTTCAACCAAGCTTGAAGTTCATCTAGATTTTGGATGAATCAAAAGTGGACTATAAACTTGTCATTTTTTTGTTTCCTAAATCCTTGCACTTGGTATATAAAACAAGAACAAAACGCAAGTCCAAAGTGCAAAACACAAGACTAGACTTTAAAATGCAAACTTGAAACTTGGAAGTCTTAATGTGATTGATAATTAAATATCAAAGAGATGTGTTATAACTTGCACGATGCATTTGTAAAATGTGCATTATGCATGTATACATGTGACCTAAGATTTAAAATCTACTAAAACCACAAAAAATGTTGAATTGATGCTTGTTGAAGTTTGGAGTCTAGACTTGTAGATTGACGTTGGCAATCATAATAATATCAACTAATTATAGTTCATCAAAGCCCCAAACCCTAAACATTCGTTCCAACATTCTTCCTTCTCTACCAACATTCAATTGAACAGTTTAAACATGAAAATTAAAGGCACAAGTTCAATAATTGATTCTTTTTGTAAAATCCAAGGCAAGAGGAGTATAAAAAGAGCATGTAATTAATTCTCATTGCTAAGGAGGGGGGACTAACAAGTTGCAAATGTGCAAAGGATTTAGCAATGGTGAGGGCTCTACACATGTTGTTGAATGTTATGGTGATTAGGGTTTAGAGATGCATTTATAGGTTTAGATTCTAAAGTCTTAGGCACCTATTGCACAACATTCCAAGTAGTGACAATAAAAGTGAAAACAAAATCAAACTTAAGTTTAAACTCATTTTACACCAACATAAGGGAAAAGGAGTTTTAAACCCTATTTATTATCAATGTACTTTTTTCCTATCAATATTGATCTCACCTTGAGCTCATCTCCTTAATGGGAAAATTGTTGCACTTCACCCATAGTCCTCTTCCTATTGTGGATATCTTTAATATGCACCCAAAAACGGTTTGTGTGAGTTGTGGCACCTCTTTTTAGGAATGTAATTGGGTTTTAAGAAAACTTTTGATATTTCAGCATAACATCACCCCTTTTGACCTTGATGGGTCCTTTGATCATGTCCTAAAATGAGCTGAAAAAAATTGTTATGTAAGTAAAAGATGACTTGATAGGGATAATAAAGAAAATAAAATAATAAAATAATAATAATAAACCTTGTTCAGTTACCAAAAAAATGAAATTGGAATCAATGTGTGAGAGAGATAACTTGGTCATTGAATCACCACTTTTACTAGGAGTCCAGTCCAATAAGGATACTTTTATATAAATCTCTCACTTACTTACCCATTAGTTGAACTATCATCACAACTCCAAGTAGGTGGGGTTTTAATGAAAAAATGTTGAGACACTGGCCCACTGTTCTACTAGGTTGCCCACTATTCTGGTAGGTGCACCTGGGCCCCCCAACCCTGCAATCTGGAGATTTCCACCAGACCAACAAATGTCAGTCACCCTTGCCTGAAAGAAAACCAGTTGTAGAAGTGAAAACAAATTCTGACTTGGTCCTGGTAACATTAACTCTGCTATACACTTGCAACTGCCAAGTGTGGGTTCTTTTCAAAGTGGGTTGAGTTCATATATATATATATATATATATTTTTTAATATTTTATATTTTATAATTTATTATTATTGTTATTATTATTGACACATAGTGATCTGAACATAGATACCTTTTGACCAGATTAAATTGCTGTTGGATAGTGGGTGCATGGAAGACATGGAAACGTACCCTAACCCAAACTGTGACATGCACACACACACACTATAATTGAGAAAGATGTCCAAATAAAATAAGATAAAATTGCAGTAGTAGTTGTGAAGTTGATGATGAAAACCTGCCAATCATCAACAAAACAAAGCACCCAAGCAAAAAAGTTTGTGGGGGGTGGGAGGAAAAGGTACAAGATGGAAGGAAGGAAGGAAGGAAGGAAGGACCCAAGAAGTCCTGAATAAGTTGTGAAATGCTTCTTCATCACCAGATGAATCAATCAACAACAGTGTTTGAACAGAATCATAGCCAGGGCTAACCGACCACACAAGACATTACACTACACCCCCATTACACTACACGTTATGGGTTATCAGAAGAAACTGCACAGTCTGCACTGCAGGGGGGAAGTCATCTTACTTTTCTGGGAGCACCTTACACATTTTGTAAGGGCCCTCTGTGTTTTGTTTTGGCCCGATGAAAGGTCTCAGCGAATCTCTGACAGGGTCATTATGTCTGGTAAGGCGCTCGGATGGGAGCGTTTTGACACTGCCCTTAGTTGTCGCTTTTGACGAGTGACTTGTTCTACCATGAGTAAAACAAATATGGTTAAACTAACCATAAATAAAATAAATAAAGCCAAACTAACCAATGAATAGATATTTTATGACTAACCATGGTGATTAACTTAGTTGCTTTTCTTTTTTTTTCTTACCTACCAACTTACAACCCACAAGCAGGTTGATAATAGGTAGGTAGTTAAAAACAGCCCTTATCTAGTAACTACCTATTTTCCTACCTATATACCTAAATAAGAGACCTATTTCCAACAGAATTGGTTATCAAGGTGAAGCTGAATATTAACTCAGTCGAGGTTCATCCACAACTGAGTAATAAGGTGCATCTAGTGGATGGTGCGCAAGTGGGTGCTGGTTCAATGTGGCCTTGAAATTTTTGGGGTGATAGTTTCAATTGCTGAGGCATGTCACCAAAAATTGAAATATGGATGTGCCCACAACTAATCTATGGAATTCACACTACACTAGAATTGATTACTACTACTTTTTTGCTTGGTAAACTTTTAAATATGTTTATGAAGTGCTCAATCTAAATGATACAAAAACTTGCTTTCCGAAGATTTTAGAATAGCTTTGGCACCCATGTTCCCTATTTGGGTCAGCTTGTAACAATGCTTATCGTGTCTAACATGGTGTACAATTGTTTTCTAATCCTCACACAAAGACATGGAAAATGGGACCACATAAGATGAGACATTATTTTAAAGTCAACCACCCAAGCCAATCGTTGTATATGATCACTTAGGACATGCCATGTTTAGTGTGAAATGCTTTATACAAGCACGACATCCTATAGAGATTTAGTGACTCAAAAAGCACTTATTGACTAACCCTAAACGCCCATATAAATATTATATTTTATTCAAAATATTGTTTCATAGGCCTTGGTGGAACTCTTCTTAGAGCAAGAGTAATGATGCACCATATTTGAGACAATATGATTAAGTATAACATTCAAATTTAATATTAAATCTTTGCCCATCCCTCATGGATAAACCATAAATTCATTGACACAATATACATTCAGGTAACATATAAATACATCATATGTGAGAGCCAATATATCTCTATGGAATCAATAGTTAGTCAATCACTATGGCCCAACACCCATAAACAAACAATCATTTTCTTTTGACACTCTCCGATATCCCACAAAATTTACAAGAGATGAGCCCATTTTCAAATGTTAAACAGCCAGCCTTGCCTTCCCTTCCTGTGTATAATAAGCTTTTCATTTTTATCAATCACTCGTGGAGAGATTTATGGGGCTGCTTATAATCTCCTCTTGTTAAAAAATTGTCCAAAAATCAACCACTCTCTCCTAACATGCAATTGACCTGATAATAAAAGGAAACAAAATCATGGGAACAAAAGTAAAAAAATTATCTTACACTACCACATGCAAACCATGTGTCGGCTAGAAGTTTCTATTGAAAGAATATGCAACAAGAATATATCACAAGCCTCACACAAAAACATTAAGGTACCAATCTTAGCACCTTTAATTAAATTTATTTTTTCAAGTTTTTTTAATTTTGCAAAGGTGGTAATATATATATATATATATATATATATATATATATATATATATATATATATATATA
>Ga0116227_10011974_pt1 | contig 14351 bp, 11 predicted proteins | sample S1TSphgellanicum_FD_89693 | JGI IMG/M metagenome (GOLD analysis project Ga0116227, IMG submission 89693) | Host-associated microbial communities from peat moss isolated from Minnesota, USA - S1T2_Fb - Sphagnum magellanicum MG | ecosystem: Host-associated > Plants > Peat moss > Unclassified... | reverse complement strand
GCAGGCTTAGATTACACTGCTTATGGTATTTTAATGCAGGAAATAGAACGTGGCGATTCAGGCATACGTTCAACAGCATCTGTACAAGGCTCATTGGTAATGTACCCTATTTATGCTTATGGAACAGAAGAACAGCGCAAAAAATATTTACCAAAATTAGCCAGTGGCGAAATGATCGGCTGTTTTGGATTAACAGAACCAGATCACGGATCTAATCCGGGTGGCATGGTTACCAATATTAAAGATGCCGGTAGCCATTATATTTTAAATGGTGCCAAAATGTGGATCAGCAACGCTCCTTTTGCTGATATTGCAGTTGTTTGGGCCAAAGATGAATCGGGTAAAATTAGGGGTTTAGTGGTGGAGCGCGGCATGGAAGGTTTTTCTACACCAGAAACCCATAACAAATGGAGCTTACGTGCATCGGCTACCGGAGAATTGGTTTTTGACAATGTTAAAGTACCTAAAGAAAATATTTTTCCTGAAATTACAGGGTTAAAAGGTCCTTTAGGCTGTTTAAATCAGGCCAGATATGGTATTGCATGGGGCGCTTTAGGTGCTGCCATGGACTGTTATGATACGGCTTTGCGCTATTCAAAAGAAAGAGTACAGTTTGGGAAACCAATTGGAGGCTTTCAGTTGCAGCAAAAAAAACTGGCTGAAATGGTGACCGAAATCACAAAAGGACAACTGTTGGTATGGCGCCTCGGTGTACTTAAAAGTGAAAACAGAGCAACTGCCGAACAAATCTCGATGGGCAAAAGAAACAGTGTAGAAATTGCACTGGATATTGCCAGAAATGCTCGTCAAATGTTAGGCGGAATGGGCATCACCGGAGAATACTCCATTATGCGCCATATGATGAACCTAGAATCGGTTGTGACCTATGAAGGTACTCACGATATACATTTATTGATTACAGGCATGGATGTAACAGGTTTAAATGCATTTAAATAAACATGCTTAAATTTTTTAAGCACTCGCTTTGGTTTTCATTTAGGCTGTTATTCAGTTAGTGAAAAATTAGCCCTACAGATTTTAGATATTTCAGATACTCAAGAAAATGAAAGATTATAAAAAATATGTTTACATTCCAGCCTCAACAGAAGAAGTATATCTAGCTTTAACAAAGGCAATAAGCATTAAGCTTTGGACTGGAGCCGAAGTGGAGTTTGAAGAGGTTGCAGGCACTGATTTTACTTTATGGGATGGCGACATTGCCGGCAAAAACATAGAATTTATCCCCGGCAAGCAAATTGTCCAGGAATGGTATTTTGGTGAAGATAATGTGCCCTCAATCGTAACCATTAAACTGCACGAAGATAAAAAAGGCACTTCACTTGAATTTAGGCAGACCAATATCCCTGATGATGATTTTGAAGATTTTACAGCAGGATTGGAAGAAAATTACCTAAATGGTTTAATCGATTTTTTCGATGAGTAAGCACAATATCCTTCAATAATATTGTACTGATTCCCGGCTGACCCATTTTCTATTGGCTATCTTTTTAAATTTTATAAAACTTATAGTTGTTCATACTGTTACCTTAATATAAACTTAAGATGATGAACAGAACACTAGGAATTATACTCATTGTAGTTGGCATAGCCATGTTGGTATGGACTGGTTTTTCCTATACCAAAAGAGAAAAGGTTGTAGATGCAGGACCGATTCAAATATCGGCTGATAAACAAAAAAGTGTAAACTGGCCTCCCTATGCCGGTGGATTAATTTTAATTGCTGGGGTAATTGTATTTGCCACTTCAAAAAAAACATAGCACAATCATATTACCAAAAAAGCCTGTTAATTAAGAATTAACAGGCTTTTTATTTTTTATATTTCATTGCTGTACACAGATCTTATTGCATCTCTTAAATTATAATTAGATGCCATAACCTCACCATATGCTCCTGCACTTCGAATTGCAAAAATATCTCCTCTAAAAGATTCAGGCTCTTCTACTTCTTTACCAAAGCAATCGGTACTTTCGCATATAGGGCCAACAATATCGTACTTAAAGACTGTTGAATGCTGATTGGTTTCTGCTCTTGATAAGTTTTCTATTTTATGATAAGCCTGGTACAAAGCTGGGCGCATAAGCTCGGTCATACCTGCATCTAAAATTACAAAGTTTTTCTTTTTCCCATTTTTAATATAGAGCACCCTGCTAATAAGCGAAGCAGACTGGCCAACCAATGCCCGGCCGAGTTCAAAATGTACTTCCTGATTGGGCTTAATTTCTAAAAACTCATTAAATATTTTAAAATATGCCCCAAAATCAGGTATTTGGTGATCAGGGTGATGATAATCAATTCCGAGGCCCCCACCAACATTTAAAACTTTAATGGCAAAACCCTTATCTTCAAACCATTGAGCAAATTCATTTACACGAACACACAAGTTTTTATAAACATCTAAATTGGTAATCTGCGAACCAATATGAAAATGTATACCCAAAAATTCAAGATTTGAAGAAACACTTAAAACTTCAATACAGGCGGGCAAATCCCATGCGTTTACTCCAAACTTATTTTCATCTAATCCGGTAGTAATATTATGGTGTGTATGCGCATCTACATTTGGGTTAATGCGAATGGCCACTTTGGCCTTTTTGTTTTTTTGTGCGGCCAATGCATTCAGCACTTCCAGCTCCTGAACAGACTCTACATTAAAACAGAAAATATCCAAATCTAAAGCTTCATTTATTTCTTTATCTGATTTTCCAACACCTGCAAAAACAATTTTTTGATGGTCAAATCCAATTTCTACAGCCTTTCTTACTTCACCAGCACTTACGCAGTCGGCCCCAAAACCAATTTCTTTAATTTTATGAAGCACCACAGGATTAAAATTGGCCTTTAAAGCATAATGAATGTGAAAACCATATGGAGAGGCTGCTGCGGCACAAGCATTTAAAGTTTTTTGCAACAGTGCAGTATCATAGTAATAAAATGGGGTTTCTATATTGTTAAACTTTGATATATCTTTATGGGCAAACATATGTTCAAATTTCTGGTTATAATATTATTTATTTTTTTTAGTCTTATTTATCTTGGCAATTATCTGGATTATAAAAATGGCAGAATTTCTCTAAGGCAGTATAATGGAAAAATCCGTTTTTTTATTCTCCTTCTCTTAATTGTGCTGTTTTTATTGTTTCTAAAAAAATAAGTGCTTTCCTGTGGCCCTTACCACTATACTTTAAAATTACACAATGAAAATTACAGCAGCCATATTTATCTTTCTAATAATATCGCTAGGGCTTTTAAATTCCTACCGAAAGTACACAAAAGAACTTTTACCCCTACAATTTTTGTTCATACATTTATGTATAGGGGTGTTTGTAACGGCAGCTTGCTTCTATTTACTATTCGAATAAGCGGTTGTGGAGACTTCTCAATGCCTCGACTTTATATTCGCTTAGAATTAAAAGCGAAACATTGTAATTGCTTCCTCCATATGAGATCATACGGATAGGGACATGTTTTAGCGCTTCAAATACACGACTGGCAAAACCATGTTTTTCAGCTCCAAAATCACCTACAACACATACAATGCTATGGTCTGAATCCACTTCAACGGTACCAAAGCTTTTCAGTTCTTCTATAATTTTAGGTAAATGTGCAGTTTCATCAATGGTTAATGATACAGCGACCTCTGAAGTTGTAATCATATCAATAGGCGTTTTATAGCGCTCAAAAACTTCAAATACACGGCGTAAAAAACCATAAGCCAATAGCATACGGCTGGACTGAATACGAATAGCTGTAATGCCATCTTTAGCCGCTATAGATTTTATTTTTCCTTTTTCGCTATTGTATGTGATTAAAGTACCGGCCGCTTTTGGCTCCATCGTATTTAATAAACGAACAGGAATTTTATATTTCTGTGCCGGAAAAACAGATTGTGGGTGTAAAATTTTAGCACCAAAATAAGCCAGCTCAGCAGCCTCATCAAATGACAACTGGGCGATTGGTTTGGTACCCTTAACAATACGTGGATCATTATTGTGCATGCCATCAATATCTGTCCAAATCTGCACTTCTTCGGCTAAAATTGCCGCTCCAAGTAAAGAAGCAGTATAATCACTGCCCCCACGGCGCAGGTTATCAACCTCACCAAAACTGTTTCGGCAAATATAACCTTGGGTAATGAAAAGTTTATTATTTGCATGTTCCTCTAAAAGAGGCTTCAAATGTTTAGTAATAAAAGGAATATCTGGTTCATTGTCTTCATCTGTTTTCATAAAATCAAGTGCAGGCAACAAAACAGACTCCACCCCGATAGATTTTAAATAGATATGATATAAAGTAGTTGACAAAAGTTCACCCTGAGCCAAAACAACCTTTTCTTCTATTGAAGTAAAAACATCATGGCCTAAGCCTGACAAAAAATTAAAATGATAGTCAATCACTTCATTTCCCTGTTCCTGAAAAACAGTTTCAGGTAAAAGATCGACAACAAACTGTTTATATTTTTCATAAAGATATTCTACGCACTCCCTTCCCTTCTTCTTATCGCCAGCAAGAAAATAGTTTGAAATTTCTACTAAACTGTTTGTCGTTCCGGCAACTGCCGAAAGCACTACAATTTGCGATTCGTTTGGATCTACGATGTCCAGCAAGCGGGTCATGCGTTCAGGACTACCTACGGATGTACCCCCAAATTTTAATATCTTCATTTTATACTTGAATATGTTATTTTCTTTATAATTGTACTTGGGGCGTGAAATTAATCAAAAGGAGATTAAAAGCAACATCCAAAACAAAATAAAATTTGGATTAATTTAAAAAATAGCGTTTTATCCAAACATCGTTCGATTAAATTTGTTCAGAACAAGATATTAAATTATAAAAAACACATTAAATGCAAGCAATTGACCAAACAACCCAAGCCACCATAAACAAATGGCTGGATGGAAATTATGATGCAAATACCAAAGCAGAAATACAAGATCTAATTAATAAAAATGCCTCAACAGAACTTGTAGATGCTTTTTACAAGAGCTTAGAATTTGGCACTGGAGGTTTACGCGGCATCATGGGTGCAGGCTCTAACCGGATCAATAAATATACCATCGGCACTGCAACACAAGGTTTGGCCAACTATTTAATCCAAAAATATCCAAATGAAAAAATCAAAGTTGCCATTGCACATGACAGCAGAAACAATTCTGATTTCTTCGCTCAGGTAACTGCCGATGTCTTTTCAGCAAATGGCATATATGTTTACTTTTTTTCAGCTTTAAGACCAACGCCCGAACTTTCTTTTGCTGTACGTCATTTTGCCTGTAAAAGTGGTGTAATGCTAACGGCATCACATAACCCAAAAGAATATAATGGATATAAGGCTTATGGGGCAGATGGCGGACAGTTTACTGCACCTGATGATCAACTCGTTATTGACGAGGTAAATAAAATTAAGAATATTGATGAAGTAAAATTTAACCGGGTTGAAGAAAATATAGAATTTATTGGTGAAGAAGTAGACCAGCTTTATTTAGATGGCATTACAGCCCTTTCTATTTCTACTGAAGCTATAAAAAAACAGCATGATTTAAAAATTGTGTATTCACCTATACATGGTACGGGTATTACATTGGTTCCAAAAGCACTGAAACAGTTTGGCTTTACCAACGTAAGCCTGGTGGAGGCACAAAGCACACCCGATGGCAACTTTCCAACTGTTGTTTACCCAAATCCTGAAGAAAAAGAAGCTTTAACCTTAGCCCTTGAAAAAGCAAAAGAAACAGATGCCGATTTAGTTTTAGCAACTGACCCTGATGCTGACCGCGTAGGCATTGCTGTAAAAAACAACAATGGCGAATTTATTTTATTAAACGGCAACCAAACCGGCAGTTTATTAATCAATTATATTTTAACCGCTTGGGCCGAAAAAGAAAAATTAACAGGCAATGAATATGTTATTTCTACAATTGTAACCACAAACCTGATTCAGGAAATCTGTAAAGCAAAAAATGTAGACTATTATGAAACATTAACCGGTTTTAAATGGATTGGACAGGTAATTACACAATTGCAGGGCAAAAAGACCTTTATTGCAGGCGGTGAAGAAAGCTATGGCTACTTAGTGGGAGATTTGGTTAGGGATAAGGATGCCATAATTTCTTGTGCATTCATTGCTGAAATGACCGCGTTTTATAAAGATAAAGGAAGCAGTCTGTACCAGGCCATGATTGACATGTATGTTACTTATGGTGTATATAAAGAAGACCTGGTTTCAATTACTAAAAAAGGGAAAACCGGTGCTGAAGAAATTAAAGCGATGATGGAAAAGTTCAGGAACAATCCACCTGTAACATTAGGAGGTTCCAAAGTTGTTTTATTAAAAGATTATGAGTTGGGTAAAGAAACAGATTTAGCAAATGGCGAGGTAAAGGTACTGAACTTTCCAAAATCAGATGTTTTACAGTTTATTACCTCAGATGGAAGTATTGTTTCTGCACGGCCGAGTGGAACTGAGCCCAAAATTAAATTTTACTGCAGTGTGAATGCTCCACTGCCTGACAAAAAAAATTACGACACAGTAAATGAAAAATTAGGAGAAAAGATTAAAGCCATCATGACTGATTTACAGGCTTAATTTACATCCATTATATCATAAATAAGAGCATAATCATACTTATGCTTTTATAAAAAACGGTCAAAATAAAAACGGGGACTTTCTTCTTTCGATTGAGTTCCCCGTTTCTGCTTTAATTACAACCGTAGTTGTATTTAAAGTTTCCAATACTCGTTACTTTGATTTTTATTGCTTACTTGGTTTTTCAACTTTTGTAATTCGTAAAAATTTATTTCCAACTGCATCTTTCCGTAAAATTTTGCAGTGCTCCATAATTTCTGTTGACATTTGATTTTTCATCTATTTATCTTTCGATTAATAGGTATATTATTTACTCGGTTTAACCCTTTCACAATCATCATCTATCAGTTAAAGATCACCGAAATGTTCTCCTTTCGGTCACTTATTTCTTTTGGTTTATCTTTCAGAATTCAAAGTACTTCGTATTTGATATGATCTAATTTAAGGTGCAAAACGTGGATATGCAAGAAAAATAAATTTTATTTACAAACAAGGTTATCCACCTATAAATCAATGTTATAAACATATAATTTTCCCAAAAAACATGCTTTAACCTAAAAAAAGGAATTTACGTACATTTATTAACAAATTACGCGAATTAACTTATTAACAGCACATGAACATAGTCTTTAATTTTTCTACTTAAAATTTTCATTTTTTAAAAAAGTTAGCGTTAAACATCAATAAAACTATTGGTAATATGTTAGTTTTGTAGTATGCAGATCAGGCAACCTATAAGGAACATACAAGATTTTTTATTGAGCACATATTTTGCCGATGGTTTACGCATTACCATAGGAATACTTCTTCCATCACTTATACTGGCTCAGTTTGGCATGCTTAAATACGGGATGACTTTATCTCTTGGTGCGCTGTGCGTAAGTGTGGTAGATAGTCCGGGGCCTATGGTGCACAGAAGAAATGCCATGTTAATTACTACGGTACTAATATTTGTATTTTCTATTTTAACTGGCCTGACCAACAAGAACCATTATTTTATCGGGTTTTTATTAACGGTATCCAGTTTTGTATGCTCTATGTTTTACATATATGGGCTTAGGGCCGCATCAATTGGTACAGCTACATTACTGGTAATTGTATTAAGTATTGATGACATCAGGCCATGGCAGGATGTACTCCTTCATGCATTAATGATTTTAGCTGGAAGCATTTGGTACACCAGCTTAAGTTACTTGGTATACAGATTGCGCCCTTTCCGTTTGGTACAACAGTCATTAAGTGATTCGATTATTGAGGTTGCTGAATTTTTAAGGGAAAAAGCGAAATTTTATCACAAAAACAACGATTATGATAAAACATATGCCGATTTATTGCAGCTTCAGGTTTCGGTACATGAAAAACAAGATGCAGTTAGGGAACTGCTCTTTAAAACCCGTGAAATTGTAAGGGATTCAACTCCCGAAGGACGTTTTCTATTACTGGTTTTTGTAGATATGGTTGATCTTTTTGAACAGGTCATGTCTACTTATTACAATTATGAGCAATTGCATGAGCAATTTGATCCAGCTGGTATATTACCTGATTATGAGATGGCCATCAAACGTATTTCATATGCTTTAGATGATATTGCCTTTGCTTTAAAAAGTGGCCGTAAACCAGTACTGTCTAAACGGTTGATGATAGAAATAGAACGCTTAAGGCGCAAAACAAATAACTTAGAGCAAAATAATGAGCGGCATCGGTTTAATACCCTTGGCATCATCGCATTAAAAAATATTGAAGTTAACATCGAAAACATTGTTGAACGGGTAAAAACCATACATAGTTATTTTAATGTCAGACAGAGCAAAGATATACGGCAAGAAAAGGTTGACACTGAAAAATTTATTACCAGACAAAAAATAGATTTTAAACTTTTCACAGAAAATCTAACTTACAGCTCTTCTACTTTTAAGCATTCCTTGAGGGTAACCGTGGTGATGCTTGTTGGTTTTATTGTATCTCAGCTATTAAATTTTTCACACAGTTACTGGATACTCTTAACCATACTGGTTATTTCTAAACCGGGGTATAGCCTAACCAAACAACGAAACTACCAACGCTTAATTGGTACAACAGTAGGCGCATTTATTGGCATGGCTGTAATTACTTATGTGCATGATAAAAATACTTTATTTATAATTTTACTCATCTGCATGATTGGATGCTATAGTTTTCAAAGGAAAAATTATGTTGTAAGCGTTCTCTTTATGACGCCTTATATCTTAATTCTTTTTGATTTTTTAGGCATGGGTTCAATAGCTTTGGCAAAAGAAAGGGTATATGATACTTTTATTGGCTCAGGCATTGCACTTTTAGCCAGCTATGCACTGTTTCCAACGTGGGAACATGAGAAACTCAAAGAAGCCATGATCAATATTTTAAAAGCCAACAAAGCTTATTTTGAACAGATCATGAATCTGTACTTTGAAAAAGATTATAACAGAACGGCCTATAAAGTTGCCCGAAAAGAAGTATATGTAAGCACAGCAAATTTAGCCTCCCTATTTCAGCGTATGTTTTCTGAACCCAAAAGCAAACAGCTTTTTATTAAGGAAGTACATCAGTTCACCGCATTAAGCCACCTTCTATCGTCTTATATTGCAACACTATCTTTATATAACAAAGAGCATGCTTTTAATTTCGAAAATTATGATGCGCTGAAACCTATGGCAAATAACACCATCTACTTATTGGATACTGCTGCAGAAAATTTAGTTACTAAATCAGATGCAATAGAAAATGTTCCTTTAATACGGCTAAATGCAAAAGATAATCAGCTAAAAACAGGAGAAGCATTAATACCCGAACAATTTAACCTTATCCAAAAAGTAGCCTATGATATTTATAAGCTCTCCGTTGTGATTAAGCTTTAATTATAAACATTCTAAACCTTGTGTTTATATTATTCAAAACATTAAAAGTTATGAATTGTTATATATTGAACAAGTTACGAAAAATGGAAAAATTATATACAGCATCTGTCACCGCTACAGGAGGCAGAAATGGCCAGGTTACATCAAGTGATGGCCTATTGGATTTAAAACTCAGAAAGCCAGAAGCTATGGGTGGTACCGGAGGAGCAACCAATCCGGAACAATTATTTGCCGCAGCATGGGGTCCTTGTTATTTAGGAGCTTTAGGGGCTGTTGCACAGCATGATGAAATAGATGTTAGCCAAGCAACGGTAAATGTTTTGGTTTCTTTTAACAAAGATGGGAATGCTTTTGCATTATCAGCTGATTTAGAAGTCCATATCCCTGGAATTGAAAAAACAGAAGCACAGAAGTTAGCAGAAAAAGCACATAGAGCATGCCCCTATTCAAAGGCAACAAAGGGAAATATAAAAACAAGCATAACAGCCGTTTAATATTTTAGCCTCATAAAAAAAAGAGACTAAAACGTCTCTTTTTTTATGATCATTTATAATTTTAAAATACTTCCTTTTCTATTTTAGTATTTATAGGCCTGCCATTTTTAAATGCGTCGCGGGTTTTTAAGCCAAGCAATTCAAACATGGCCATATCATCAACAAAAGCAGGGTTTGGTGTGGTTAGCAACTTATCACCTGCAAAAATAGAACTTGCACCTGCCATAAAGCAAAAAGCCTGTTCCAGTGTACTCATTTCATTCCTTCCGGCCGATAAGCGGACAACAGAATTTGGCATTACAATACGTGCTGTAGCAATCATTCTTACCATATCCCAAATGGGTACCCGCGGTTGATTTTCCAATGGTGTTCCTTTAACTGGAACCAAGGCATTAACCGGAACAGATTCTGGATGAACAGCCATATTGGCCAATGTTTGCAACATTGAAACACGGTCCTCAACAGTTTCGCCCAAACCTATAATGCCCCCACTGCAAACAGTTAGTTTGGCTTTACGCACGTTTTTGATGGTATTTAAACGATCATCATATGTACGTGTAGAAATAATACGTTTATAATCATCTTCAGAAGTATCAATATTATGGTTGTAGGCGTATAAGCCGGCATCTGCCAAGCGCTGAGCCTGATTTTCTGTAAGCATACCCAAGGTACAGCAAACCTCCATATCCATATCATTAACGGCTTTTACCATTTCAATTACACGGTCAAAATCACGGTTATCCCTTACTTCTCTCCATGCAGCACCCATACATAAGCGTGATGCCCCCCCTTCTTTGGCCTTAACAGCTGCACTAACCACCTGGCTCACCTGCATTAAGGGCTGTACTTCTAAATCAGTATGATAGCGAGCGGCTTGTGGACAATAAGAGCAATCTTCAGCACAGCCCCCGGTTTTTATGGAGATAAGAGAACTTACCTGTACTTCATTATAATCTTTATTTTCACGGTGAATACTAGCCGCTTCATAAACCAAATCTAAAAATGGTTTATTGTAAATTTCATTTATTTCTTCTTTGCTCCAGTTATGTTTAGTGGTTTGCATATTTTATTCAGTGTATTTGGTATCATGCAGAAATGATGTAGTCAATCACCTAATTTTCTGCGACATAGTACTTAATATTATATTTAATTATAACAATAATTTGCTGGCCAATCCTAAAATTAAGAAAAAGCCAAAAACATCGGTAAAAGTAGTAATAATAATAGATGAAGCAATAGCAGGATCGATCCCCACTCTTTTTAAAATAAGTGGAATACCCGCTCCAGTTATTCCTGCAATAACTAAATTTCCAGTCATTGCTAAAAAGATGACGAGCCCAAGCATTGGATTTGCATCAACAAAAAATGCAAAAACAAATACAATAAAGCCGTTTACCGCTCCATTAATTAAACCTACAGTAAACTCTTTTAATACCGTGCGGTAGGCCTGTTTATCTGTTAGGTCATATAAGGAAATACGCCTAACTGTAACCGCTAAGGCCTGAGTGGCTGCATTTCCACCCATACCTGCAATAATGGTCATATAAGCTGTTAAAACAGCTAACTTAGCAATAGTTGGCTCAAAATAACGGACAACTGAAGAAGCTAAAAATGCAGTGCCTAAATTAATAATTAACCAGGGCAATCTTGATTTTACAGCTTCTTTCCAGTTACCACTTAATTCCTCATCCTCACTAACACCTGAAATTTTTAAAATATCTTCGGTATTTTCAGCTTCAATTACATCGATAACATCATCAAAAGTCACTCTGCCCAATAATTTATGATTAACATCAATAACTGGGATACTGGTTAAATTATATTGTGATATTAAATCTGCCACTTCTTCTTGATCTGTACTGGGCATTACGTAAACAGCATCACTTTTTACCAACTCTGTTATCTTGGCATTATGTTTAGCTTTAATAATGTCTTTTAAAGAGACAATTCCCTTAAAGATATCAAGATCATCTACAACATAAATGGTATAAAACTCTTCCATCTCCTCACTTTGTCTAATGATCTCGTCTATTGCATCTTTCTTGGTTAAATTTAAATTCACACAGATCAAATCTGTATTCATCAGGCCCCCAGCAGTTTTTTCATCATAAGTTAAAAGATTACGGATGTTCGAAGCATCTTCTTCGTTCAAATCATCTAAAATCTCTTCCTGCTCATGATCTTCTAACTGTGAAATGATGTCTGTTGCGTCATCATAATCGAGCTCTTCTACAATTTCGGTCCGTTTATCAGGGTGCAGCTTAAAAAGCAAATTTTCCGGATGCGATTCTTCATCCATCTCCGAAATAATTTCAGAGGCCAGTTCAGAAGGAAGAATGGAAATAATATGCTGCTGCTCAGACTGGTCTAAACGTTCAAATAAAATAGCAATTTCTGAAGCGTGGTAGTTACTTAAAACACTTATTAAAGTATTATTTCCTGCTAAGATTGCTTTTTTAACCTTTATTACATCACTTTTGTCTATTTCAAATGACTGCATACTCCTTTATCCATAAATTTAACAACATCAAATGATCACCGTATTAAGCAACTGGTGAAATTTATTTAAACCAGCCCTTACGCCAAAAATAGATGACGTGCAGTACAGCGATTGCACCCATGATCAGCAATGTATACATATATCCATGCGGATAATATAGTTCTGGCATATTCTGTAATAATACTTTCCCTGTAACAGGATCTTCTCTACTAAAATTCATGCCGTAAATCCCCGCTATAAATGTTAGCGGAATAAAGATAGACGACATAATGGTCAACACTTTCATAATCTCGTTCATCCTGTTGCTTACGATAGATAAGTTCATATCTATATTGGATGAGGCAATTTCTTTTAAAGATTCTATTAGGTCAATAATCTGAATACAATGATCGTATGCGTCCCTAACATAGGTTTTTGTTTGACTGGAGATTAATGAACTTTCGCTTCTTAAAATATCATTCAATTTATCACGTTCGGGCCAGGCTACCCTTCTTATGCTAATCAGTTCACGTTTTATCAATTGGGTATCAAACATAATGCGTTTATCCGGTTTTTCATATAAGCGGTCTTCAATAGCATCAAGCCCCTCGCCCCAATAATTAAGCAACGTAAAATAATGATCTACAATTACATCCATTACTGCATACATTAAATAACTGCTTCCTCCAAGCCTAATATTTCCTTTTCCAACCTCTAAGCGCTTTCTTACAGGATTAAAGCAGTCTTCGTAATTTTCCTGAAAGGTAATTAAGGTGTGCGGTGTTAGAATAAAAGAAATTTGTTCATTGCAAAGGTTCTCATCTCCGTTTAAATACAAATGACGGCTTACCGCAAACACATAATTATCTGTATCATACTCTTCTAATTTTGGTCTTTGATAAGAACTTGTGATATCTTCAAGCACCAGATGGTTCACATGAAGCTGACTGTTTAATTTCTCGAAAATGGTCACATCACCCAGTCCTTTTATGTCAATCCAGTAATTAAAATCTTTATTTTCTGTTAGCTTATTAAAATCGTCAATTTTTTCTAACTCCTGTTTGGTATAGGACTGTGCATTATATGTATGCAAAGTAATAATAGGCTTTAAAGCATTTTCATCTACAGTATATAGGCCTGGGCTAGTACCTGGTGCAGGCAGCTTATAGTGCTTATGCTTATTACGCGTTTTATTTTTAGCCATAAATTTATAGATATGATTTTGCCTGCGGTCCTTGGTTAAACAAAAGGTCAACAATACTTAAATTGGGCATAAACTGATGTTTATCTTCAAAAACCTGATAGTAGGGTTTATTGTTTAGCACATCTGCTGTTTTTTTAGGATTCATCATATTTCTAAAATCAGATTCAGGATTGAGATCCGCTATATATTCAGTAGTAAAATTCAGCTCTATATTTAATTTAAGTTTTTTTATAAGCCACTGCATCAGCTCGGTATTGTAATCAAATAAGAATTCAAATCGCTTTTGATAAAAATAAAGAAAATCATCTTCATAATATTCAAAATAAGCTGAACTTCTGTAGCAACTTTGCAGGCTCATCCAATGTAAGCGCTGCCAATCAAAATCATAACTGATTTTAACATCCAATGCCTTTGTACGCATTTTAGATCCTTTAGTAATAGGAACGGTTAAATCTAATTTTCCATTTGGAGAATAGATACTTGCCCTATTACGGTAGGTTTGTTTAGGAAAATGCTCATATTTTTCGATTAAAAAATCCTGATTAATATTTTGCAATAAAGTAAAATAATTAACTGGGGGAAGATAAAATAACGGAAATATAGCTGAATTTTGCATTTGAAAATTTATGTTTGTACGCTGAAGCGTTTTAAAAATAATGATAAATAGAGGGATTGCACACGTAGGAGTATTTT
>Ga0116227_10011973_pt1 | contig 14355 bp, 9 predicted proteins | sample S1TSphgellanicum_FD_89693 | JGI IMG/M metagenome (GOLD analysis project Ga0116227, IMG submission 89693) | Host-associated microbial communities from peat moss isolated from Minnesota, USA - S1T2_Fb - Sphagnum magellanicum MG | ecosystem: Host-associated > Plants > Peat moss > Unclassified... | reverse complement strand
CGGTTGTGGGGAAGAGCGTGAGCTCCACCCCGGCCCGCCCCATCCGGGGTGTGGGTGGGGAAAAGGGAGAGAGAGACCTCCCCCCCCCCCCCCCCCCCCCCCTTAGCCAGATTCAAGCAAGAAAATCTTATTGCTCACTTCCTCAGAAGATATTGGTTATTAGTGGGGTCCCGGAAACCATTCAGTTGTCGGAATCTGATTTAGTCAAAATTTTGCTAACACACACACATACACAAATACGGACAAGGGACAAGTCCGACTTCATTTACACAAGAATCACTTACATTAAAAGACATTGCAAGTGAAGGAAGTGAACGAAAATTTTGAGTGTGCCGGTTTTGCATTGTCGGCCGGTTCTTTACTTTTATGAAGAACCTTTGGTCACAGTTCTAAAAAAATAGATTATTACAGTTCTTGTTCCGTGTTGGGTTCTTCAAAAAGTAAACTTGGGGGTCTGGTCGGGTACTGGTTTTGATTCTGAAAATCAGACACAACTCCAGTTGAATTTCAGGTAACAAAGATTGGACCCAGTGGTTAACTGCTGGTTAACCCTTGGTTCTACTCCCATTTTTTATTTTTTTGAAAAGAAAAATCGTCAAAAACTCTGGTTCTAGGAGAGTCAGGTTCTGAAAATTTTGCAGTTCTGAACTTTCAATTCCAGTTTGGTTTTTACTAACCTAAACCCTAAAACCCTAAACCCTTGTTTTCACTTTGTGTTGCACCTTCTCAACTTGAATCCTTTTGATGTCTTGCCAATTTTTTTTCTTTTTAACACAAATATATGATTTTTCATTTGTTTTTTTTCTTGATTTTTTGTTTTTTTGTTTTTGTTTTCTTGTAGGTTTGTTGTTTGTAGCCTATTTTTTGGTTTTATTATGTAGGTGTTGACATAGATTTATATGTTGCTTCGTGCTTATGTTCATTTATAACATCATATTATTTCTTCAATTGTGCTATGATGTTATTATTTAATTCACTCACCATGGCTTTCTAGAAATGTTCTTGTTTTTTCTTTTGTAGTACAATATAAGCACCTTGATTTCTTGTTTCACTTTAAACTTTTCTTCTTGTTTCCATTGTTTCATTCAAGATTATGTTTCTCAATGTTTGATATTTGATCAATTAATTTCAAAGAACTTTTGTAGTGATAATGTTCAACAATTTGTTGATGAAACTTTTATTGAACATTTTTGAAAAATTGTTGAATTTTCTAAACTATTAGTTAACCAACTTGGCCAATTATTTGACCTTGAAGCTTGCAAATCAAATATTCTGACACCATCCACAATTGTTATTATTCCATCCCACACATTCTACTAATTGTATGGCACATGATCTTTTGTGGTTTGATGATGGATCAAAGATCTATTTGCAATTGCTAGAATATTTTTCTCTTCATCTAATTATATATGGGCAACTTTTCTATGTGTTTCACTAGATTTTAAATGAACTTGGACAAATTTACATAGTAAAAGTGGTTAATCCCTTAATGAACATGGACCAATCATTACAAACATAATGAATTCACTAATAATTAATTAATTCACTATGCTAGCCTCTTAGTTTTTAAAATGGGCTAGTGGATCTTCCATATCAATTTTTTTTGCTAGATTCATTCAAAAAAGATGATACTTAACAAAAGGAATTTTATGAAGATCTAGGTTTGTTAATTGTAAAAAAAAATTTGCCAATTCAATTTGTTGAAAGTAAGTGGTTTAAAAGATTAGTATTACATTTATGTCCAAAACTTAATTTTCCTTCTAGAAGGTAATTTTCACAAGAAATTTTGCCAAATTTGGTGGAGAAAACTAATTGATTGCATGTTCTGCTTAGTATTGCAAAATGTTATATAACAACTAAAAATGTGTTTGACAAATGGAGGAAATTTGAAGGATATGATAAATAAATATCCATAATAGATATGTTTAAGAATAGTAAGAAGTTCCAATTTTTTTATAGTTTAAAAAGAAACCATCAAAGGATGTGTTGAAATGTTGGTTTTGCTTGTGTTGCAAGTTGTTAAAAAAGATGTGAATCTATACCTTCCAATGAAGTAAGAATATTATTCTTTTGTGTTATATTGTTGTTGTTTTGTCTTATTATTTTTGGTCTTGTTGTTTTATTGCAAGTTCCTATTTTGTGATTATGCACTTTTGTTATTGTATGTCTTTATTATGGTTTTTTTTTAAATTGCATTTTGTTGTATGGTAACATCCAATCTTTGATTGAAGGTATTGGAAGGTTGATTAGGCAAAGGTAGAATTAATAGGTTGTTAAAATGGGTGTAATTTTAATAATTCATTTCAACATATTTATTATTGTGAAGTATTATTGACTAAAGGTTGCAATTAACAAAGTTGTCTTACATAGGCATCAAATTCATGCCAATTTTGGAGAATTTATTAAAAAGTCTAATGTGGTTTTTATTTAGGAAAAATGAAGGATGTTAACATAACCAATATATCAGATAATATTTTTAGTTAGATTTATATTTAAATTTTGGTTATTTTTGCATGAGGAATTTCTTCATTAGGTTGTATTATGAACTCATAAATGTAGAATTTGAAAATTTTGTTTTGATGTAATTGCTTACAAGGTTAGTTTTTAAGTTTTGCCATGGAGTTTGAAAAAATGAATGCATAGATGTTATGGAACGTTCCATGGATTGGCATTGACCTCTTTTTGATTATCCAATCAATGATGTTATTGCAACATACAAGAAATCAACCCATTGATATTGTATTGTTTGCCTTATTGATACATCAAGTCCTCACCTATGGTTTTTCTGTTTTAAATGTAAATGGAAGAAGGAATCATGATCTATGGTTTATTACCTTTCTAATTGGTTGCAATTAGTAATGATTGATTATTAGTCATTTGATTTTTTATTTTCCCACCTTGAAAGAAAAACAAATAGTGCAACAAAAATGGCAAAGGTGTTGGCATTATTCAAATGGAAGAAGCTCTTGTTCCATGAAAGTATGGTATGGAAGTTATCAGTCATCAAAATCCAAATATCAAATGGGAACCTAGTTTTTCTACTTTTTTCTAGTTCTTTAATTTATGTTTTTTTTTTAAAGTTTGTAATTTTTTTTTTGATTCAATCATTTCATTTAGTTTTTTAATTTGTGCTTTTAATTGTGGTTTTCAATTTTCATTTTGATTCTTTATGTTTGGAGGTGTAATCAAATTGGTAAACATAGGCTGAGAAATAAAATTTTATAATGTATTATCAATTGTGACTTAAAGAGAAATTGTTTCCTTTTATATGATATGAAGCATTTGAAAAGACAAATCTAAATGTTATTTCTTGTTTCTTAGTTGTTGGTTTTTAAGTTTTTTTTTTCTTTTTGGTTTTTCAATTTTTTGGTGTTCTAGAGTTCATATTGGAGATAATGATATCAATTTGGCTTCTATTGATTCAATTGTTGTTATCCCAAAAATATTAATGATATTTTGAATTTGCATGCAAGAATTATTTTTGAAGGTGTTTCTATTGTTATTTATTTATTATTATCTTGTTTGTGTAGGGGGTTCATATTGAAGATGATCAGATTGATGTGGTTCTTGTTGATTATTTTGTTTTTATTGATGAAATAAGTGTTAATATTGATCATGAATTTTTAACCCAATAAAAACCTACAACTTTTGTTATTATTTTTGGTCTAAAGAAACCTCTTGTTGTTGATGGTGTTAATGTTGTTCAAAATATTTTATAAATTCAACAAATCAAGTAAATGACTTGTTTAGGGTGATGACAAGTTATGGAATGAAGTCTTTGAAGTTGAACTTTCTAAGCATAAATATCACTTAAATTCTATTCATGGTTGGTAGGCATTTGAAGTCCTCAACATCAACAAAACTTTAGGCATGTTTTTAACCATTTGCATAATGGTCCAATATTGATAATTTTAGTCATTTATCCAAAGTCTTTTCTTGGTTTGGCAACAAATGCAATGTACAAAACTATGTGATTACTTTGGATTTTTGAAATGGAGTTTTTTTTTTCTTTTGGGATTTTATAAAAAAAACTATTCGTCTTAGAGCTTGTGATTTGTTCATATATTTGACATAGATTCATATATTTACACATTCCTTTAAAACTTGTGATTCGGCTCATCATTTGCAATACATAGTTTGGCACACATTTGTAGATTTTTCATTTGTCAATTCATAGTCTTACACACATTTACACATTAGTTGGAACTTTTATTCAAATCACAATAGCTTTGCAATTTGACATAAATTCATTTGATGTTGGATATTACCAAGATTCACAATTATTTTTGAACCTTCATGATGTTATTTTGATGTCATTGCAATTGTTGGCATGAGATTGAAAATACTCTTACTTAAGTTTTTGGGAAAATTTTGAATTTTGATTTTCTAAATACATTTATCATTTGTTCAATTTTTTTGTCAAATAAGATTACAATTTGATTTTGAAATAATTTGGATTTCAAATTTTGTGTATGTAATGGGTATAAAGTTAGGATTTTCCTTTACCACATTATGAATTATGTAATTGAAAGATGTGTGTGTACATGGAACCGAACATAGATTTTGAACCGGGCCCAAAGGTTTTTTGAATTTGAAAAAAATGTACTAGAGTTGGAGCCAAAGGGTTTAAAAATCGAAAGATTTGAATTCAAACCAATGTTGGGCATGTATCAGAAAAGAGGTGAGAATTGGACATGGTTTCAAGCCAGTTTTCACCTTGAATCCCTTAGGGTATCATTAAACATGATGCCCTTTTTGAAACTCATTTAGAAGTTCTCACTAGTTGATAACCACCCTCTTGAAACCCTTTCATTTTACAAGTTTTTTGGATACCTTGTCAAGGTATAAAAAATTAGTAGTGTTAGGGTGTCAACAATTAGTAAAAGTGTCATTTACTATGGGAGTTGCTTGTGGTAAGTAAGGTTTTCTTTAAATATTTTTTTGGGGGTTTCCAATGGTGTTGCAAAGGCAAAGTTGCCACCTTTTTTTCTTTTTTCCTTTTTCCTTTTCCATATAAAATAGGGTGATTAGTAGCTCCAAAGCATGAAGCTTAAAGCTTAAGTTCTTGTTTTTTGCTTGTTTAGTCGTTGTAGCAATTAACATTAGCTTGTTATGTTCTATTGGTATTTTGAAAAGCTTTCTTGCCTTGCTCTCTTGGTGTTCATTGGCTTTTTTGCCATGTTTTGCCGGTGCTCATTGTTGTGATTTGGTGGTGCTCATGGACATTCATTGTTGTGGTCTATTAATGCTTGTCGGGGCTCCTTGTTGTGCTATGTTGGTTCTCGTTGGGGATTTTTGAATTGCTCTTTGTTGGTGTTCATTGGTGCTCTTTGGTGTTCTATTGGTGCTTATTGGCACTCCTTGGTGTTCCATTGGTGTTTGTTGATGTTATTTGTTGTGGACTATTAGTATTCATTAGCATTCGGCATGTTGGCGCTCCTCATTGTACTTTGTTGGTGTTTATTGGTGTTCCTTTTTGAGATTTGCTAGTGCTCATTGGTGTGTCGGTGTTGCTTGCTATGTTTTGTTTATGCTCATTGGTGTTCCTTGCTAAGCTCTATTGGTCCTTGTTAATGCTTCACCTCTCATACCTCTCTAACCCTAATGTTCATTAGTGCTCCTTGTTATGTTTTGTTCTTGTTTGTCAATGTTCCTTGTTGTGCTCTATTGGTGTTTGTTGAGTTTCCATATTTGTATTTTCCCTTGCACTTTCTTTGCAAATATGTAGGTTGGAAATTGGGAGCTTCTTTTTCAATTCCACATTAAATGTATTAATTTTATTTTTTTTTGCATTTTATTTATTTGAAATGTTAGTTTCCAAAGTTTTTCATTGTATGTGTTTTTAGGTTTTTTTGTTTTCAAATTTTTTTAATAAACATATTATGTATATTTTGTCATGTGTAGGAGTTAGGTGAACATTTGCAAAGACATTTTCACATTAAAATTCACTACAATAAAAGGTGTCCCTGTACGCCAAGTGATTTCACTAGATTTTGAATGAATTCACTAATTTCAATAAATGGGGATTAGTTGGAAAGTAGGGAATTCACTGGTTTAGTGAACGAAGACTAGTGAACTACACCCACACTTTTTACTAATGGTTTTAATTTTTGTTTTTACACATCTTTTACTTCAAAAATCACTCAATAATCCTTTGATAATCTTTTAAATGCTTGTAATTACTTCATTTGTAATTTTTGTTTGATGTTCTTTGGGTAAATTACTAATATTGCCTTAATGTTTTAAATTGGTAGTAATTTTTGTTTGATGTTTTTTTTGGGTAGATTGGATAATTAAAATCAAGACCCATAATTGTGGTAAAATTTGTACTTATTTATAATTTCTCCACCAATTTTTAAAATTTCGTTGAAGAAATGGAATCAAGTCAAAATGAAATGTGATGAAAATTGATGATGAAAATGAATGTAAATGATTTTTTTATGCTAACTTTCAGACATAACAAAACATAATGGAATAGGCTAATGCAAAAAGACAAGTTCTTAATGAAATGGAAAGAAACCTTTAATATTGCATACTTAGAAAAATATGGAGAAGTCATGATAGGAATGTAATTTGTTGAACATTTTATTGTGTAAATGATGATAAAGAAGTCGATCCTAGAAATCCTCAAGTTATGAGATGTTTGCTTTGTAATAATAATTTTGTGCATGTTAGTAATATGAATAGTTGAAAAAAAAAAGGATTGATAACATATTATAAAACATATGTTATAACGGCCTTGAAAAAACATGTGGATAATGATCATGCGACTTGAGATCCTCTTATTATAACATTTACTTTGTTTCCAATATTTGTTTGAAGATGAAGTAAATGTTGTAATAAGAGGATTTAACATGTATTTAATTGATTTTGGATTAAATTGTTAATTTTGAACTTTTCAAATTTGATGGTTAGGATCAAGTTTCTGGACAAAACATTGGAAATAAATATTTTTGGATCATTTAATGGGGCAAAACATTATTCATTTTTATTGTTGCATCATATGACCTAGTCCCCAAATTAAAGTTTTTTTTTCCAAATTTTGAATCTCCAAATGGTCATTTGTTAATTTTGTACTTTTCAAAAGTTCGAAATTAATTAAATACATGATATCTTTAAAGAGACAACAAAAAAAAGATAGAATGTTACAAGAAGTGTAATATCTATTTTATTTTTTTGTTGAAGATCCTTTCAAAAAGGATGATGAACAATAGTTTACCCAAGCTTAAGCTCGGGTCTGATTTAAAGATTTTTTTCAAGATTTAAGTCCTTTAATTGTAAAAAATCAACTACCTTTACAATTTGTGGAAAATGTTTGGTGTGAACGTTTAATTTTACATTTATGACTTCAAATTGTCTTCCTTTCTAGAAAATATTTTTTAATAGGATATTACCTAAATTGGTGGAAAAAACGAAACAAATACACGTTTTGCCAAAATTGGGAAATTGTATATTTGCAACAAGTTTTGACTTATGGATGTCTAAGGGAACACATGATCTTTTTGCACTTGTGATTAACTTTTTAGGTTTTGATTGGCAGCCTAAACAAGTGATCATTGCGTTATTTGAAACAATAGAAACTACTATGCAAGCCTTGGTTATTAATTTAACAAAATTGTTAGATTAATTTAGATTGAGAAAAAAAAATTGCATATGTGAAATATGAAGGGTCAAATTTAAATGCGATGACAACTACATTAAAATTATTAATCAAATGTGAAGTTTTAGGTTTAGATGAAAATTTTTAGGGCACTTGTTTTGGGCATGTTTTTCCTAAAACATTTTAGTATGCTACAACTAATGAAAAGGTTTGCAAAAATGTTTGGTTTATTCTATCAACTTTGCCTAATTAGATCTACAAAAAAATATAACTTGGCCTAACAAGTTGATAAAAGGTAGACAAAAATGGAACAAGGCATGTTTAAATTCTAATATTCACCCCAAAAAGTTGAATACAAGCTGAGTTTTTTTATCTTGCATAAATTACTTTTCTTCCTTTTTTATTAATTTTTTTTTTGTTATTGAAAAATGTTGCTTTGATAGATATTTGACATTTGATTATTTATTACAAGCTTGCAAATAAAATCATTATGTTCCAAGAGGCCTTGCAATTCAAAGATTCTATCATTCTTTGCTACAACATGCAAAAATACAGAATAATGTCAAAATTAGTGGTAGGGTGCCCCCTCTTCTTACTTGGCACATATCTCATATAATTGTTGATTGTTTTTATCCTATTGTGGGTGCATGTGTTTTGAACCAATTTAGTAGCCATTGGTTACTATATGATGCATTGCAATATGCCATTATCATGTGCTTAAAAATCAAGGAAGAAGTTACATACCCACCTCCCCAAGTAAATTTGATTGATGATGATTACGGAATGCTTTTGAATTATCTTTGTTTGTTACCAATATTAAGAAGAATGTTTGTGATGTTTTAGAATCGTTCCTTTCTTTAAAAGAAAATTTGAAAAGAAAAAATCTCATAACATGTTATGTTTAATCTTAGACCCCATATTTAAAAGCCTTCATCTAGTTTCTTCATTTATTGGTTGTGAAGAAGGGGTGGAAAGGGGGTGAATATTGTTGAAGAATATGATAAACGAACATTATATCCTATGCTTTTTAAATGCTATCATTGTTTACATCCAATTGTAAAATATGAAGTTGGTCATGCATGTCAAACAACAAATGCAAATTGTGATCTGGATATTTTTGAACAAATTCCTAGCCCAAGTGAACCATTGATAGAACTTATCACTAGGGAAATGTTGATATTTAGATGTTACCAAGCGGTTTCCAAGGATATCAAGTGCCTTTTTCAATGGTGAGCAAAGCACCAAACCATGTTTGCTACTGTTGTTTTTTTGGTGCACCAAATCCTAGGGATTGTTGAATCATAAATTGAGACTGAAAGGATTTTTTCTTTAGCAAGAATACTTACAAACTTGAAATGATGTCATTTGTAATAAAAAAGTTGATATTTGTGAGAAAAAGTTGGCCAAATGATTTTAGAATTGATTGTAAACCACTTTCCAATTTAGTAGAGTTAATTGAAAAGGATTTAGATTTTGAGGATGACTTAGAAAAATTTGAAGGTTCTTTTGAACATGATGAATTCTTGGACTTGTAAAAATTTTGCACAATTTATTTAATTTTCATTTTTATTTTTTTGGAAAAAAAATTAAAATGAACTTTTGGACTAGTAAATTTTTTGGAGAGTTTTTAAAATTTTCATTTAAAATATTTTTGGGAAAAAAAATTAAGATTTTGGAAATTTTTTCTTTTTTGAAAAAACAGAAAATTTGATACCCGTTGTTTAAGAATTGTGTTTGAGAACCGGCTGGTACGAACTGTTTGAGAACTGGCACTTTGAAACATGGCTGAAATTTTTGTTTGTCAATTTTTTGAAACCCTCCCCGGGTCTGTTAAACAATTTTAAAAAAGAAAAGAAAAGGGGGAACTGGGTCAGGTATCTGAAAAAGCTCCTGAAACCCGGACCCGCTGGGTCTTAAAAACTGAAACCCGCCCAACACTGGTTCGAACCCCCGCCGGCAATAAATGTGATAATGTCAAATCCGGGACCCGGAGGTTCTCTTCAAAAGGAGGACCCGGACAAAACTGGTGGGTACCACATTTACCGTCCGACCGTCCTTTTCCGTCGATCCCACTCGCGTTAGCGTGCGCCGGGTTCCAAGGCCAAACAGAACTCTCGGAACTTGCGCTTTGAGAGCGTTGCGTTGCGTCGCGTCGTCCCCACCCGCTCGCCCTCGTTGCGTGTGGCTGTCGCGGGCACGCATCCGTTTATAGTGCCGTCATGTCGGCCTTTCCGCCAACTTTGCCCCTCACTCGAGAAACCGAGGCCGGGATTTCCGTTTGATGTTGTTGTAAACGCCTCTGGTGGTTGTTTGTTTGCTTGGTTTTTTGTTTTTTTTCCTGATTATACAACGGGTTTATATTGCTGGAGGAAGGAAGGAAAGAAATATGCGTTGTCTTTGTTGTCTTTGAGGTTGTGGATTTTGCAGTCAAGAATTGTCGGAGGTAGTGAGGTGTGTTTTGTGGGAAGAGTGGAGGGGATTTTGTGTCCTTCTCTTTGAGCATGTCCGTCGTCTCCGCTGTGAAGTGGTTGAGTTTTTTGGAGTAAAGGATTGGGAACGGGTTTTGTTCAGGGGGAGGGGGACGGCGCCGTAACTGTTTCTACTACTTTTGGAGTGAAGGAAAGAAAACGGTTGTGGAGTTTTGCGGAGGAGAAAGGTTTGTCGACTGAGATCGATCGATTGATCGCGGAGGACAGATATGGCCCTCTATGGAGCTCTTGCAGGAGCTGCTGCCGCTGCTGCTATTGGGGTCCTCTGTAGCTATGAAGCCCGTGTGTTGCACTTTCACAGCTCTCCCGGAGATGCCTTTAAGGTAATTGCAGTTTTCCTTCTTTAGGTCTTTGTAGTTTCCCGTTTTCCTCACTTTAGGTTTTTTCAGGAGTACTTTGATCGTTTTTGTGGTTTCTCCCTCCTTGATACTAAGGAATGCAAAACTTTTTGTATTGGAATCCATCTGTTTCCTTCTTTCTTTCTCTGGGAAAGAAGAAGATGAAAAACTGATGATTGTGGAATTTTTTTCTGCAGATTTCCATTTCAGAAGTGTTAGGCTGCAAGGAAGGTTGCTGTGCCACCCCAAACCCAAAAACTGAGATGATGAAGGCAGGCTGTGGCTCTACTACCCGACACTACAATGGACCCAATTCTTTTGAGACACTTCTCTTTGCTCCAAGATATTGAGGCTCTCTCTCAAATGCTTTTCCATTCCTGCAGAGGGGGAGAATGGGCATCCCATTACTTTCTTTCAGAAGCTGCCACTGCCTGAGGTTTGGAACAACAACAGTTTCAGGCAGTTGTCACACAATTTTTGCAATTGACATCAAACTAACCTATTCTTCTCCTTCTTCCATTTTGAGAACATCTTTAGGTAATCGACTTCTGCAGAGATGCAGTATATGTTTTTGAGCCATGCTGCAGTCTCTTTATAGGTGTGTTTTCTATCTCCTCAGGTTCTCTATCTCCTCTAAAGATGAGGGTTGTACATCAAACAAAATGAAGAGATTACATGGAACTCAATAAATTTTTTTCTACTCCTCAGACCATTTTGGTTATTTTGGTTCTGCATCTGTACCTTGTGATTCCCTCAAGAGAGTCAGTGCACACTTGTTGTGACTTAAGATTTTCCCTGCTTTTCTGCAAGTTTTTTTCTTGGAGGATTAGTGTTGTTCATGCTGTTTGCAATTTATTTTTTTGGTGCTAGACAGTTTTTTATAACGGTTTCAGACAGGATGGGTTTGATAGTTTTTTGTTGGCAAAGCTCAAACCAGGTGATGGTTGAAAAGCAGGAGGTTCTTCTGCTTTTACTGGGAATTTGTAGACTCATGAGTTAGTATGTATGTGTTAAATGGTTTCACTATATGGATTGGTGAGAGTTTTGTTGGCAAGCTCACACAAGCTGATGGTGGTTGAAAAGCTGGAGGTTGTTGTGTGCCATAGTTGAGAAACTATTTCCAAGTGATAGAAATCCATGATTCAAGAAATTTATCACTACAACAACAAGAAAGCATGGTCTGAATTCCAAGGTTTCAGTTTCAAATTATGGTTGCAGTTTGAGATTTTTTTGTGTAGTGTAAATCAACGGTGTCTCACCTGACATACTCATGCATCAGCCGTGAGCAGACATTTCAAAGAGTGAAATGGGGCCAGTGTAGGAGGGGAGGGGTTCTTATGCCTATTCCTTATGAGTGCAAGGGAGCTTACGCCTACTTATAGGTGTAAGATTCTTTCTTGTTTCTGGGTGAGGAGGGATGTCATTCCCAGATATGAGGTGCCTCCAAAATCACCAGGAAAATTTCTCTGAGTGCTTTGCAGACTAGGACCAAGTTCATAAGATCTAAAGCTTCATGGTGGTATGATTTGGTTCTTGGATTGATTGAAACATTGCTCATCTTTATTGTTGAATCACAAGTGTCTATGTACTTACCCATGACCTAATGACAAGGATCATAGAAGGATATGCATAACAAAATAACAATGTTCATGTTAAGACATATATATTCATGTTCATATTTTTTCATTCGGCAAATATGGATTTGCCAATTTACAAACTCAAACTAACTAAAGAATATGTAGAAAGCTTGAGGATAAATTTTGAAAGTTCATCCTAATTTTCACAATCACACACTTCCCATGGACATTGCTTCAATATGTAAAGCCTACATTAGTAGTTTCTTACCTTTAAAAATCCAGCAACTTGCAAGGTAATCTTTTGATCCTTAGGAATGTTCTTGTTGTTAGACCAAGAGTGCCAACTACAATCCAACATCTCAAAGTCTTACATAAGGAACAAGTGAACTACAACAAATGTCCATGGAAAATTCTACAAAACCACTAACTTGTGGGGGAGTTGAACTTCAATTTTTTCAGGAACTCTGCCCCATGCATCACAAGCTTCATGTCCTAACCACACCCCACATACACCTCACATAAAAACATGAAAACGCCCGACCCAACACAACACAACCAAAACCCATCATCCTTCTTGTTAATGAACTCCACAAGTAAGCCATGTGTGAACATAATGCAAATTGTCATTTACATTCTAGCAACCTTAAATAAAAACAACAAAACAACAAAAAAATTGTGATCTCACCTTGCCAAACCTAATCATTGTTTACTTCCAATCATTCAAAATAATTTAATTCCTCAACCAAGTTATAATTTTATTTAGCCAATAAATTTTCAACTTCCATAAATTCAATCAAATCCATATGATGTTTAGGATTCAAACAAGGGTCATTGAACCAATTCTTCACTATAGCGAAGATGTAATCTAAGTTTTCCACTTGTAACCTACAATGTATTAAAGCTATCAACACACTTGCTCCTTGTATCTTTTTTTCTTCCTTTCTTGGGTGTTCTCTTTTTATAAAGGTTGGCCTGATTTCATCAAACATTAGCAAAACTAAACACACATTCAATTTCAATTTGTGACCTCAAAATACCCAAGATTTGTTTGACAAGGAAACCAATGTTTGGAAATTGAGTTTCATGATTGTGTCACCAAACTAGGGGATTAACACATGTAGTAGGAATTACAAATAACCTCTTGAACAAAGATAGTTCCCCAACAACAAGTGCATGTGAATATTTTTTTATAGATGTGTCAACACCAAAGATGGTTTTTTCTCTCCAATAAAATCACTAAAACCAACAACTAATCCATGAATGGTTGCTACATATGTTTAGACATTGGGATTTAATATTTAAAAATAATAATCAAAAGAGGGATTATCACATTTACATTGTATTATAATAGGTGAAAAAATTATTAGTAGTAGAAGGAATAATTAATCTTGAAGTTTATAAGTTGGGCAACAAAGTTACCTTTATTACATAACTAATCACTAATAAAAAGATCACTCAAATTGCTTTTTGAAAGTGACTAATTGAAATCACCTACCAAATTGCCAATTGAAATAGTCAAAATTAATTGCCAAACTTCATGTTTTTGTCATTTTCAGAGGTCAAATTAGTTTCGATTGAGATGTTTAAAACAACTTTGGAAAGCTCTTTCCAAGGGTTATAAGGTAGGCCCTTCAAATATTCAAATTGGAGTTCAAATATTCACAATTGGAAGTTGTGAATTATTAAAATTTCTATGGAAAATATTCATTTTTTGCAAGTAGCGATTACCAACCAGAAGGATAGCCACCTTGATGGCAACCAAACAAGAAGACATAGCTTTAAACTTAAATATCACATTACCAATAATAAACAATTAATTATAACTACTCAAATAAACAAGAAATGATAGGAGCAAAGAAGGAAGATTTGAAACATTATGGAAAGGACCATATGGAAGGAATAGAAAAATAGGAGGAAAAAAACAACATTAGGGGAGGGAACAATTCAAGGAATTTGGGTTCAATTTCTTCTTAGATGAAAATGGGAAAATAAGGCTATGCATTGAAACCTTGAAGGTCATGGAAATGAATGTGGTTCTCTAAGTAATTGAGGTTACATGACATTATTCTTTTGAAGTAATAAATGTTGGAAACATATTGCATGTATGTGTGTATGTGTGTGTATGAACTTTGGCGTGCATGCACAACATTATTCTTTTGTTTTAGGATAGAAATTGTTTGCATATGTGTGCAAAGTTTTGTCGTGACGTGTAGTGTCGTGACATACAGTGTCATAAAGGTGTGAATCCGCAGGAAACTCTACTAAACAAAACAGCCTAAAACCAATTAAAGGTAGAAACTAATCAAAGAGATGCATGCACACACATATATACACAATGCACAAGGGAGGCT
>Ga0116227_10011972_pt1 | contig 14356 bp, 10 predicted proteins | sample S1TSphgellanicum_FD_89693 | JGI IMG/M metagenome (GOLD analysis project Ga0116227, IMG submission 89693) | Host-associated microbial communities from peat moss isolated from Minnesota, USA - S1T2_Fb - Sphagnum magellanicum MG | ecosystem: Host-associated > Plants > Peat moss > Unclassified... | reverse complement strand
TTCCCAATGTGATGAATCCTTTTGTGACATCAATATCATTAGCTAATTTCTAGACATGACAAAGAAGGCTCAAAAGCTTCACATTTGGTTTAGGGTCATTCATCAAACCATTTCCTTTTTTTCGTTTTTTGGATATGTAATGATTCTTTTATGAAAGCCAATTTTACAAAATCTTGGTTTCCATTCTTCATGAAATGAAAAACATATTTTGGGTTTTTGGGATGGTCAATGTTCGTGGATGAATTTCATCAATGAATGATAAATTTAAATACATGGTACATTATACATAAAATGTCGTGTTTTTCAATAATAGTTTGAAGTCACATGTTTTGAAGTTGAATTTAATGTCAATGGATGCCATTGTGACTTTATTTCCTTGTCCATTAAGAAGTTATATGAAGAGTAGTTTTACGTTTATTTAAATGATGTTGGTGAAATTTGCAAATCTTTGAAAGGTGATTGGAAAGTGGAGAGTCCATTTTGGATGTCTATTTGTACTCAGACTCTGTCAATGAACAAGGTGTCGTGCTTGATGTTGCGAAATTGGATTTTTAACTGGATTGGATTTTAATTGGATTGGGAATCAATTGGTTTTTTAACTTTGTACTTCTGCCTGTTGATTTCAATTGTTAAGCTGGTCTCGTGCACACATTTTAGAATTGTTGATGCATGGTAAGGTTCTTACTTCTTACACAACATAATCATGAAAAGACCAATAGTTAATCAAAATGTGACAAACATTTCTTTTGTTGTTGAGCTAACCTAAACATTAGTAGTTCAACTTCAAAGGTTCGGTTGTTTCAATGTGTTGCCAATGAAACTCAATATTTGAGTTTCGTTCTCTTTTGCAATGCTGGTCTTGCTCTTTACTCTTTATGAAAAGTTCTCAAGGTTCTTAAAAATTTTAAGCAATTAAAGATGTCGACTTGAAGTAGAATTATCCAAAGGTGTAGCCAAAGTTGTAGTTGAAGGTAACACTCTCTCCCAATTTGCTTCATGCACAAACATTGCTCACAGACAAAAGTAGTGAGGGGATGTAAGTGGCATTACATTACAATTCTTGCAAATTGTGACTGTTACATAGCATGTTTGCTGCTCATCAACAACACTAGGTAATAGTACAAAAAGTATTACCATCTTGCATTTGCCATTTCTAAGGCTTAACTAGGTGAGTAAACTAAAACTCTTGACACCTAGTTAGTGAAGAGGCGCTTGGTAACCCTAGCTCCAACTTGTATCACAATTGTGACATGGAGTTTGAGCTCATAAATCCTAAGCTTGTGAAGGGCAATGGATGTTTCCATCTAGACACAATCCTAAGCTTATGAAGGCAACAGATGTTTCGATCTAGACACATCATGCATGTACATGGGAATAATAATGACCTTTTCCTTGTTCACTATTGAAGATTTGAGCATCTTCACCCATAACCACTATTTGGGCATCTCCTGGTGTTTACCACATCCAATAGTGTTAATCATCTTCCCATCCCCACCCATAAACATGAAAAATTGGACAGTATAAAGCGAGGGACTATTCAAATCAACACTTGAACCAATATTGTGGCTTCTGAATCACATGTACTCATTTTCCTTAATAAAACCTCTTGGACACCAGTGTATCCTGTGCATATTTGCATGTCCAAACTCAGTCTCACACTTGTAAAGCTCTACTTCATCTAGTGCACACAGGTTTGAACTCAATCTCACACTATTCAAAGGCTGTACTTCATCCAATGTACACAGGTCCAAACTCAGTCTCACATTATTTAAAGGTTATACTTCATCCAAAGTAATGTGTAGAGGCCATTTTAGTGTTGCCAGTGGAGATACTCTTAGCTTAGTTATTGTTTCCAGGGGAAGAAGATGTAGGAAGTTTGCAAATCTGTAAACTCAGCAAGGAGATGAGAGCAGCATAGCTAAAGAGAATATCTTTCATAAGAATAGAGAAATCTCCATTCTCACAATGAAGAAGAAACAGCAGGGTTAACACTTCCTCAGGAAGCCACAGAAAGAACCAAACAAGGGGAGACAAAAAACAAACAAAAAACAAAACACACACCGGTATGAACAAAAGTGCAAGTCTCACACCTGTTCAGGGACCATCAACAAGTAGTATGTATGATAGTGACTTAACTATCACAACTTCCCCACTGATTTCATCAGCTCCCTGCAGTGGGTAAAGGCCAGTGACAAGCACCATAGCTAAAGAGAAAAAAGTTTGCCTTCAGAAAAGAGAAGAGTTTTTGTTGTTTGCTTTATTGGAAAGAGGGAAAAACCTTAACCCATGTGGTTAGTGCTGAAATTTGAAGTTTCACTTCAGCAATTTCTCAGTTGTCTGTCACTGTCATCTGCATCCAAAAAAATTCTTCAGTAATCCAGTGTTACCTTTAATGGTCTTGCTAGCAATCTATAAAATTTTGAATTGCAGTTGGAAGGGAGGCAAGGTCAGGTTTGGAATGCATTGCAGAAACTTTAAGAACATGCCACCATTGGCAGTTGATATCTCTACAACATTATAACTCCCACATTGACCTAGTTGTCTTAGCAACCTTACAAATCAGGGTGTCTGATCTACTGGGAAGACAAAGGCCTAAACAATCAGAACATTCATCCTCAGTTTTCAGTAACTCCTGTTGCATGTTTTATAACACAGTTTTGTTTTCTTGAAGAACAGGAGAGACCTCTTCAAAGTTTGTTGAATTGCATCAACATAATCAAACCATAATATATCAGACCAGTACACTACCTCATACTATGAAATCAATTTTTCCAGGCAGCACTGAAAAAGAAGCCCGCAGGAAGCCAATGTGCTCCCCATCTGCTTGCACATAGACTTCTCTCCTGCCTGCCTCCGTCTCCTCGTCAACTTCAATAGTGGAAACACTGCCCATCACAATCCCCCCACCCAGGAAAGTGCCACTTTGCTAAGGAGGTCAATTATCAACATCTTTCTCCACAGAAACAATCCATCCACGGCCCTTCTGTGCAGTGTATTGCCTCTTGCTTGAGAGAAACTGTAAGATCTTTTACCACTGCTAAACCTAACTTGCAAAGACCAGAATACCTGGAGTTCTGATGGGCTTCAGGGATCAAGAGGAATTTCTTAAAAATGGAAAATCACAACCACACATCTCATGAGCTTAATGACACATGTGGGTACCTCTCTTTTGAAACATTCTTCAATTGGATGTGTGACCCAGCATAGAGTGTATGCATCTTTGTTACAAAATCATACCACTTGAAATCCCGCAATGTGACCACCTGCAACCTCCATGTTGAGCACTTAGTCCAGTGGGTGCCCTGGCTCTATAACATGCTTAAGGAATATGGCAAATATTTAGAATTCTACTCTCCACAAAATGCTGAACGGCTCCTACTGATCGGGATCCTCTTCACAAACAAACATTTTCAGCTGCTGAGCACTTTTCAGCACAAACACAGATAATCCCAAACCTCACACAAACTTGGAAGTTCCAGCTTTCAATGGTACCTCCAGACTTTGTGAGGAGGAATGATGGATGCTCACCTCCAATTTTCCATTGAAAGGGTCAGCAGTTGGGGTAATTTTCATGCCCCCTCCAAAATACTTTGCATTCCCAATACACATGGCTGAAACATCTGGTACTGCCCGCCATTCTCCCCCATCCACCTGCAGAAGCAGTTTCAAAGACATACAGCAAGCAGATGTGTCCTTGTTAGACGCTTAAGTTTCATGATATGGAGATGTTCAACGTGCATTCTATAAGGAGAAATGTCTACCTAGTGGACTTGGCTTGTTTGGCTCTCAAATCTTACAATGAAACACCTCAATGCACCAGGTTCTCTTTTGGAGGTGAGGTCTGTAACATTGAGCACTAAGACTTTCAACCAGAGTTTCTCTGTTCATGCAGAGAGGGAGAACAACTGTCTTCCCATTACACCACTCCCTCATTTGTTAAGATAGGAGCTTTTCACTACTCTCTCTTAAACACCAAAAGTGGTGGAACAGGGGCATGATTCCAGTTACCCTGACTTTTAGGTTTCGGTTCTGGTGGTCTCTGAAGGCATCTAAAGCACCTAAAACATAAGACAGATTGCCCAGCCTTTTATACTTGGCAACCCGAGCACCCGCCTTTGCACTCCTACATGCCATCAACCACCTATTAGTCCAAGTAATGACAAAACTATCCAACAAGTTACTATACTTCAGGATCAGAGAATATATTAAGAGAAAATACTCTGAAGATAAAGCTTTGAGTTTTACTCTCCCCCAAGGGTACCATTGAAGGCAGTCACAATATGCAAAAGCTACATTGTATCCAATTTGTAAGAAATTCCCACAAAAGACAACTCAGATCCTGGACCCCTGAGAATGTGGTAGAAATGTAGGCATTCAATTGTCTCCAAGAAAAACCAGTGACAACTCAAGAGAAAATGAGCTTCTAATCCATGAGATTTTGTGACATGTATATATACACAATTAAGTCAACAAAGGGTCTTTGACATTGCTCCCTTCATTTTCTAACAATACATTTTTAATCCAACTTACAAATGAAGACTTGCCACATTGAGAAAATAGCGGTCCACTTTGTCATCCACCAACACTACACGCCCCACATCCATTTTCCGCTTGTTCCCTATTCCAACCCACAAATAAGTTCACTGATGCCTTCCATACCAAACAGTGAGACACAATACAGATTTTATTAAATTTATTGTCAGACAGCATGGTACAACTACAGATTTTCCTTCTAAATGCAATTCCTAGCTTTCCATCAAGCATGAACAACCACCAAAAAACTGGGCATCTGTTTCCATTCGAAAATACTACATGCAATTAAGCTAAAGTGATTGAGCTGTCAGAAGATGTAAGGAATGAAGGCCAAACCCACAACAAGGCGGTCAACTGCTTGATTCATGTCATTAACATTCCTGTACCATGAAAACCCAACACCAATTTCAACACAACTCTTCTTCCTCTCCTTACTGAATGGGATTATAACATAGTCACAGCACAAGTGGATATAATGGTATCACTATGATATGTATTCTTGAGACCCGTGTCGAAACTTCAATACATTCCGAAAACACCCCATTGAATGTTCTCAGTTCTTTTCAAATTCGCTATGGCAACCACTTTTCTCTAATTATTTGCTCCTGGAGCTATGGTTTTCACTATTTAATCCAATTCTGTTGCACATTTGAGCATACATTTTTGGACTGAATTTTGTGAAGGCACCCATTTTTATGTCTCCATCCATCTTGTTTTCAAACCCATTTCCCTATGCTCTGACGGTTTGCTGCAGCAAAACAGAAACTTTATTTCTTGTTGATCCTATCCAGGTCAAACATCCTCCGTCCAAACTCTGAGTTCAAATGTATTTCTGCAGCACATATCCCAAGAATGAAAATCCAAACACTCTGATCATCTTGACCATACCTGGTTCCTTAACATTTCAACTAGGTTAGTCTGAAGACAAATAACCAAATCAGATCAACAGAGAAAGAGAAACCAGGGGGAGATGTTATAACAACTCACCAACCAAAGTGTCGTGCAAAATCTGATCCAGTGCCCATTGGAATAAGCTGTAAAACCATCAAAGCAAACCAGGCAATGGCTTTTGTGTTCCTTCTTCACCCAAAAACCTAGCAACGATGGGTAGTTTTCTCTGGTTGTTTGGGGAACAGAAAAATTGAATGGCTGTGCCCTTTCAAAAGTTAGCAGTTGAAGACAATCACCTCACTAACTGGAGTTCCAAAAAGGCACAAATTGAATGATTGATCAATCTCTGCTTCATTTGTCTATTGATAATCCAATGATGAAATAACTTCACATCTGCACGTGGTATGTGTTCTGGAAAGGCTACGTGTGTGGTAGAAGCACATCCTTGCAATCAAAACTTTCTCTGCAAGGCTCATTCACAATGGAGAGGCTTTGATTTTGAAAAATATGCATACCAATATCACATAGTGACTAAAGTTGACTGCTATAATTACCAAAGGAATGACAATACATAAGGAATTTGGTAAGGAGGTACCCCAATGGCAGTGCGTTGCCCTGCTTGAACTTCCTGTGGGTGGACAGCTTCTCCATCCTTGAAGAATCCATTCACTACCTAATCTCAGAATCCATATTGCAGACAAGCATCAGGCACAGACATTCCCTCCTCCAAATGCTTGTGATTTAAACTACTCGCCCCCAAATGCCAATACCATAGTCAAGCTACAAAATAGGTTGACTTGAAATTATGCAGTCTATAATAAGACTGCTCTGCTTTTGGTCTACCAGTTTTCTTGTTCTTATGAACTGCTTCATTCACAAACACAAATGTATTTTGCACAATGTACAAAAGCAGAATCCATGCATTAGACTCTGTTAGTACAATTATGCATAGTAAGAACTAATGCCATGGGATTTTCTCATTTTGATTTGTAAATAAAATATTCAAATGATAGTAACAAGCTAGCATTTCAGTCTTTTGCTTTACAAACAGATTATGTGGATGAAGAAAATGTCCAGGTCATGCAAGAATCTAATCAATGGATATTTCAAGCTGTAGAGGAGGCCATTCCAGTGCATTCCAGCATTTCAAACACTTTTGCTTCACAAAGTAAAATACATGATTTCTTTGGGTTCTTGTAGCTACCTTCAAAATGGTTCAATATGGTTTGGATGTGATCGAATAATGTCAAAAGAGATGATAACATGCAAATGTAGGGCCTATACTTCCAAATTCACAGTGCAATTACCTCGTTCAGGGTTCCATCACCCCCAACAGCAACTACAGCTGCTGCTCCATTCTGAACTGCCTGCCACATGCATTGGGTGAGCAGATCACTATCCAAAATTCTTGAGATAAATCCCACTGATTTCTGTGAATTCCAGTTGCAGCCTCTTCAGATCCATAGGCACTGCCAGGAAAAAAATCTATCTGCCATAACTGATATTTTGATACTGAACATAACTTGCTGGTTTTCCTCAATTGAGAGATGGCCAACCCAAACATGGTATTATATTTGTCAATCACTGCTCACAAACCTGCACTGTCACATCTAAATATGGCTAATTTTACAAGCAGGATTGGAGAATTCAGTGCTGAAGTTTGCAGTATAACCAAATCTGAAGCTACATTTCTTTGATTTGTGATCGCAGATTAAGTTGTTAAACTGACAATTATGAACAAACAGAGAGTTGCTACTGTATGATTGTTCAGAGTTGATGCAATTTCCTCACCTCCCTTGCAAGCTCTACAGCATGAAGTGGGCCAGTTGTCAGGGCTTCACGTACCTGCAATTGTACATTTGCAATCAGAGATCTCAACGCAGCTAAAGGCTTCCAATATGAGGTACATGTCAGCGAAACATGCTGTGATCATAAAAGACTTTCAGAACTCCTGTCCTGAATCTGTGCAGCCAATATCTCACAGAATTTCAAATCTGACCATAACTCACAGGCTCATCATCTATAAAGACCTCTCAATAGTCCCAAAACTTTTGGAGACAATAATAACAGCTCTGTTATTGAATTTACTTGAGAATTTGCTTCCAGATTATGTTCAAAACCTATGAAGCACAATCATGAACACTGAGATAAAGGAACAAACTACTCATAAGTATTGAGAACCTTTGCCAAGTCAACCTGACAAGAATTGAGAAGTAATCCAATAACAAAAGTAATGGAGAATTCAGATCTGATAACATAGATTGAAGGAAAAAGCATACATTCCAGGATTTGCCAAGGCGAGAATGTAACAAAGGCAGCAGTTTTTGCCAATCTCGTCCTGTACGCCCATTTCCACCTTCATAGCACAATGAATTGACCATCAGAACTCTCTTTACCACCCAGTAGTGCACACTTTGCTAGAGCATCTTGCCATGCATCCTTATAGAGTTTTAGCAAATGAAAGATGTCCAATTTCAGTATAGCATCTCTTTTTATCAACGGTTTAGATCTATGGTAAAATAGGCAGCAATGCAGAATATAAAAAACAAGATAAAATCAAGCAGATACTTCGTACAATATGAGGCCAAAGCCACTGATGTAAACCTCACCAGTGGGATTCACAACAAAAACATAGTCCCGGTTCACAAATTCTCCTTCTGAAGACATCTGACTGGAGCCACTGAACTGAATACTGTCCTTCAACAAGTTCTTGGACCCACTGCCGAATTGAATCCTGTCCTTGGATAAGTTCTCAGAGCCACTGCTGAATTGGATCCTGTTCTTAGAGAAGTTCTCAGAGCTGTTGCTGCTGAATTGAATCCTGTGCTTGCAGAAGTTCTCGGAGCTGTTTAATTGAATCCTGTTCTTAGAGAACTTCTCCTCCAAGTTGCTTATGTCTCTAAGACTTGGGTAGAAATTGGAAACGAACAACTGTCAAATCTCCACCATAATACATGATCAATCCTTGATGTGGAGATCCTTCCATCATCATCCAACAACATTGTTTTTTCTGTGAAGATGAACAAATTGAGATCCTAGTACTAAATTCTTGCAAAGAGAAAACCATTGAAGATGCCAATTCTGTGGCAGAACAAAAACACACAGACAGTGGAAATCAAATGAAATTTTTGAAATCTAAACCCTAAACCCTTAAACTTACAATCTATGACTATACCTCTCAATACCTCAATGCTCAAACTCTACTTGATTCCCAACTATTCCTAGATCTCCAAAGCCTGGGAAGGATACTTAATTCTGGAGCTTTTTACCACTGTTGGGAATCACTTTCCCCTCGTTCCCCCCCCCTCTCTTACCCAATACAACAACCACAAGAGGAAAAATCTTTCATTCCTAGACTTTTCTTTGCAACTTTTGATCTTGGAATTTTTTTTTGGGGAGCAACTTTGATCCACCGGGACATTTTGCTTTTGCCACTGCTGTTGGAATCACTTCTCCTTCTTACTCTAAACAACCTTTGATATTGGGAATTCCCTTTTTTTTGTTAAAACTTTATTGACAACTAAAAGTTCATGAAACCAAAGGTGCTAAGATTCAAAAGCATGATGTGGGAATCAATACCTCTGCAAGCAAGCAAGCAAGCAAGCAAGAAAAAAACACTCATCAAAATTCGAGATTCCACCGTTGATACAGAAGGAAGGGGGAAAAAAAAGTTCGAAAGAAAATCCTTCTGGAAACTTACAGATCGATGCAATTCAACGTTATGCTCTCGAAGAAAACCAACCTCAATTGGTCACCACAACAACCTCTCGTCGCCTGGGTGAGAGTCCCGAGCTGCACACGCACTGTGTCACTGCACTGAACCCAAACGAAACCCTAAAATGGACAAAAGCGTACATTATCATTCACTTATCCACAAGTCTAAAGAACTCGAAATAGAGCATTTTCTATTTGCTTGGATAGCTCAAATTTGGGCCCACTGACTTTATGCTATTGCCCTAGTAGCCCCAGAACCTCATCAATAATACCCTACATACCCTCAACCCACCCTCATCAGCCATTTTTTGATTAGTGAAAAATCATCATAAAGCAAAAGAAGAAATTGATGGGTGAAATGCATTGAAGGAAAAAAAGGCATCAAAAAAAAGATTTTAATCACCATATTTCATCATGCGCATTGAAATACATCGCCACAATGTGATGTAACCCTACATGTACATCACCTACTTTAACTAGGTTTGACATCAATCCATCATTAGCTTGCATCATTCGATCTAGGTCAATCATCACCCAACTCCATGGATGAAAGATCTTTCATCAATGATAGTCAATTTGTTACTCACTTCCTTTGCCATTACTTATGGTAATCATGGAGCAATTCTCACCATAAAAGAAAGGGGAAATACTTTCTCCATTGTATAAATCCTAACTTTGAGCATATAGAAATTGGTGTGTATTGCAAAGGTTTTAACAAAGATAGACAGATCTGCTTCAAGTATTACTTTTCCATCAAAACCTTTGCAGACTTCTAAATTTTGTCGTCTTATTTCTATGAACCACAAAGGATCAGTTTCACTCTTGATTTCCTCTCTGGGAGTCAACAAGTTGTTTCACAAGAGTGGCAGCTCATACCCAACAACAAAAAACCCCACAAGACCAACTCAACAACTTCACATGATTCCTCTCAAAGACTGGACAGAGATTTAGGGCAAGATCAATCAAAGTAATATATTATATTTTCTAGTATCCCTTGCCTAAAAGCCCTAGAGCTCCCACAAATGCAACAAGTATTTTTTCCTTAGGATGGAATAGATTGCACACTCATCATTTCAAGATCCCCAAAATTATCACACATGAGTTGCCACACAATCACTCCAGAAATCATAGACACAATTATCATCTCCCTTGTGTTGGTCCCTACCAAGAAAATACAAGACCTCTAAACCTTTTCCTAACTCTTGACGCAATGAAAATTCAATTGTCAGGGTTCTTCCGATCTAACAGTCCTAATGAAATCTTATTCTTAACAAACTACCACTCCCAAAATTCCAATCCTTTACACACTTCTAATATTCATAAAGTCTAACCATTTAGCTTTTCTTCATCACCAAAAAGCCTTGGAGCTCTTCCTCAGCCTGCTTCCCATATACTCCTCCTAACTTCATCCCTTCACTCCCCAAAAATCTTCCTACCAATCTCCTTGCAAAACCATGATTCATAAAACTCATGAAAAATATTCTTTAAGTAACTAGGATTGCGCTCCATCACAAAAACTAACTCACCAAGTTCCCTTCGTCATAACTTGCAAAGTAACAAAACACACCAAAAACATAAATACATCAAAAGCAAATTTTTCGACATCATTGAATCACCACACCGCTAATAATTCAACCACCAGACTGAATTAGGGTTTGTAGCCTTCATCCATAGAAAACATCTAATAGTGTTTTTAAGTTACACAACCATTGTCATTTCTGCCATTGAATGCTAGAACGTGAAGAGAAACAAAGAAAGATTGGGTGAATTATGATGTGAAGTTATGGCCATGCATTTTTTGTCATTGAATTCAATGGTTTGTGATTTTCATTGAAGTGTTACACATAAGACTTGTCGCCCAACTTCAACCTTGAAAATACATTTTTTGAATCTTCCAATCTAAAAGCTCTGAACTTTTGAAACCAAGTGAACCTTTGAAATTGGGTTTAAGGTTTTTATTGTACATTGTTGTGCAAGAGTTGGACACCATGATTTCAAAAAGGAAGGGGAAGTGTACAATTGATATTATCTTAGTTTTTTAAAATAAGTCTAGTTGGAATCTTAATGACCCACATGAATTTTCAACAATGTCATCTTCTAAGGCAAATTCAAACACCAAACATAAGGTTGAATTAAATTTAAAACCAAGTCACAACAATCCTACTATACAATTGGTGTGCTTGGGTGATTTGCCCACTTTTGTTCCTCCTACTATACCTTATGTGTTCGAAATCTTTATTTTACCATATGAAGGAAATGAACCCAAATCAATATGGACAAAGAGCAATTTTTCTAAAATTAAATTGAAAAGAAAGAAAAAAAACATAATGTAAATGGTGGGCATGTAATAGCCGCCATGAGCATCTAGAAATCTAGTCTGACTATGGAGGAAACTCTCCCTAATAAAGGAATTCTAGAAAAATTACAAGAGAAGGGAAGAGCTTGGCCTTTTATACAATCGTCAACAAAACTAAAACCCTAAACAAGCCTTAACTTTAAAACACCTAATAACATACAGTAACCTAAAAATGTACATTAATCCTAAGAGCATACATTAACCCTAAAGGCATGATTGGCATGTCTGTAACTAACCATCATGTATGAGGCCATGCATACGAGCATGATAGTTGTTGTCACGTGTAATGTCATGACGTTCAATGTCATAAAGGTGTAAATCCATAGTAAACTTTATTGAACAAAAATACTAAAACCAGTCAAAGGTAAAATACTAATCAACCAAAAAAAGATGCACGCACATATATATATATAATGCACAAGAGGAGGTTGAGATGAAATTTTCATGTATCCCCCCTAGACTTGAGTTAGGAAAAGCGTGGCATGGTCTGAATAGAAATCAAAGTGTTGCAGGAGAACATGATGAATAATACCAAATGTCAGCGGGAACTTGAATGAACTCCGGCTTGAAACATAATAAATGGTATCCACCATTACAATTATCGCAAAGCATCATCTAATCAACATCGTTTGTCCTCTGACATACCTGACATGGATAGTCAAATGGAGGAATCTAAATCAATGTGATGATGGTAGGATCCAAGTTCGATAGGTGGCAAGGTGCACAGTTTTTGGAGTGATCCCAAATTGTGCGTCCATCAACTCTTTATAACTCCAACATGCCTACAGGCATGATTACCTTAATCCTCAAGATAATGCCGCCGGAAGAAGTGTCTAGAATATCACTAAGTTGTCGTTAGAAATACATAAAGTCACAACATCAAATTGTCTCACCTTAGGTTTGTAACTACCACCTCATGTGTGCATACCGCAAGGTGTTTTGATGTAGTGTGATGGACAAATTCTCCATGGCCATGGGCATAACCCTCTTGAATAGAACAACCTTCTTTGTGATGAGCCTAGCCCAAGTGGTTGGGAAGTCTAAGTCCACAACATGGTCCATTTGAACAGCCATGGAAAAGGGTGGAATGGGATGTCTCCCAAAAAGTAGAAAGTAAGGAAAAAAATGAGACAAAGAGGTGTGCTTGGACATCTTGTAACCCATGGCGATGTAAGGTAAGGCCAAGTCCTAATCTTTTTTGTTCCCAGTGAAGTCCTTTCTTACATGTCAAAACCATCCTCTCTGAAAGGCCATGAGCTTGGGGATGATCCCTTGAAGTCCGGTGATGGTCAATGAGAGCATGATCAAATAGGTCTTGGAATTTTCCTTTGAATTATGATCCTTGATCAGTAAGGCACTTAGCACAAGCCCCAAACCTATTTAGGACCTATTGTAAGAAAGTTTGGCTGGTGCTGTATGATAATTTGTCCGGTAACACAACAGGCTCGACCCACTTTGAAAAATGCTCAATCATAATCATGATGTAAACATTACCCTTGAAGGTTTGTGGTAATTTTCTAGCTAAATCACATGACCAACAATAGAACATGCCCTAAATAGGGAGTGGAAAAAGTGTGAGTTGTCAAGAGGAGAAGGAAATTCTCACTCTATCACATTGTTCACGCATAGTAATAACGTCTTAGACTTGAGCATACATACCTTTCCGATGGTAATGAGGAGCAAGAAGGTGTAGTAATCTCTTCCCCCCTTGCCAACAAGGTGCATTTTTCTTCCATGTTGAGAGGACAAAAAGATTGTGGCATGACTGCTTGAGCTTGTCTAACCTTGGTAATAGGATTTGAACTAAATGCGAATCCATTAGTCTAAATTACTTACCTAGTGACAGAAACTTTAGGTGCCACATTAACCTATTGTGCCGCAAAGTAGGAAGGGCAAAAAGAAGTGGCAAATCCTTGTGTGAGACTAAAATTGTGTGCACTGGAAAGAACATATTCCCCAACCATGGCATCGTGTGAGAGGTCATAAAACGACCTAGGAGGTCCCTCCCATGATCCTAAACCCTGTACAGGTTGGGCATGATTAGCTGGTTGGGAAGACTTGCCTTGTAGATCAACAAGTTGGGCCCTAAATGATTTAAGTTCATTTTGTAGAATTTGAATTTGAGTGGCATGGGTTTGAAACACCTCCCTCTTGTCAACATAATGCTCCTTTTTCTTAGCATTCTTTCTAGGGTTACCCTTGGTGGGGAAAGCCTGAGTGGAAGGCTCAGGTGCCTTTGCTTTTAGTTGAGGGGTAACGGAAGATGCTGCTAGATTTTGTTGTGGTAATCAAAATTGCTTCCGTTCCGAGAACTTGCCAAAACAAACAACTTTCTGATGTCCTTCTTTCCCATAATAATCATAAAAGAAATCTTTGAAAGGAATGTTGCACTCATTAGCTTTGTGGGCAAGATTGCCACAATAGTTGCAGGAAGGTAGGATGGGTACAACCAAGTGCACCGCTTTAGCCCTTAAAGAAGAATGTGATGATCTAGTTGGCACAACTGGTGGAGGCTGAAGCCTTGAACGTGATGGAAGCCTCATAGTATTATCCTCATAATGTGCATGAACCAATTCCAACTTTTCAAAAATGTTGTACACATCCAACAAAACGTATGAGTTTCTAAATTCTACAAAAACCTAGGAATGGAATGTCGAAGTACCTTCCAATGAACAAAAATACCAATGGGCAACTTCCAGGTCTATGATGCTTTGACTATCCTCTTTAAGCTTGGGAAGCCTCATGTAGAGCATCTTGATGGTTTCATCCTTTTACCGATAAAAGGTGGCGAACTGAATTTTTTTTTCAGAACTTTTAAACGAAAATTCTAGCTCAAGAACTCGAAAGAATTCCCCCATTGGA
>Ga0116227_10011971_pt1 | contig 14359 bp, 14 predicted proteins | sample S1TSphgellanicum_FD_89693 | JGI IMG/M metagenome (GOLD analysis project Ga0116227, IMG submission 89693) | Host-associated microbial communities from peat moss isolated from Minnesota, USA - S1T2_Fb - Sphagnum magellanicum MG | ecosystem: Host-associated > Plants > Peat moss > Unclassified... | reverse complement strand
TCTCTTCGTGCACTGGCGCGGAGGTTCGGGCGATGCGTTTGCCTGATGGGAGCCGTATGAGGCGAGAGTCTCACGTACGGTTCTGAGAGAGCGGAGCCCCGAAATGGGCTCCGCTACTCGCCCAGCATCAGAATGAGCGGTAGCCGACATTCCTTAGAGCGAGGTTGCATTGGCGGAGCGAATCGTTTGATGGTCGAAGTCTGCCAATCGCCTTTGCTCAGTTACCTTTGCCCTCTGGTTTGTAAGCCCAGTGCATCTTGCGATCCGGAAAGATCGTCTCATCTGAGGCATGGGGATTGACCTGCGTGCCATAAGTGCTGTTGGGTAGGACAAACCATCCATGCCCCCACATCCGTTCCACCGCCTCGGATTGCGCCAGCTTGCGCCGCTCTGGCAAGGCGGGTGGATTGGAGCTTGGCGTGGCGGCCATCAACTTCGGCGCGTTGAACAGGTCCGAGAAGTCTCCCAGCTGGTCGCCCGCCATGCCAATTATGCAGTAGCGCTGCGCGATTTGCGCCCGCCGCCCATCTTTCTTTGCGTGATCGGGCGTGGATGCGGGTGTCGGATCGGTGAACAGTGTCACGCCAGGGCGGGCCTGGTCCGCCTGAGCCAGACCGGCAAAGGCGAGTGTCCTGATCGTGCCATCGACATGCGCCGTGCTGCGGTTCGAGTTGAAGACCACCGTGATTCCCTCGGAGCGCAAAGCCTTGAGCGCGGCAACGGCGCCGGGCAACGGTGCAACCTGCTCTACGCCGGTCTCTTCCCACTGATCCCAGGCCTTGCCGACCGAGACATCGGCAGGACGCAACCCCAGTGCCAGCCAGCGTTCGAAGCCCAGATTGAGCAGCAGCGTCTCATCGATATCGAAAACCACCGCCAGCAGCTTCCCGCCGCAGGGCGCGAAGCGCGGCGTTTCAAGATCCGATCCGGGCGTCAGTACAGCCTGCCGCAGTGGGATGCCCTTTTTGCGGCGCGCTGCCTCTGCATGGGCGTAATCTGTCAGTTGGCGGAAGGTGGCGATGCTTTGCGCTGCCACTTCGCCCGAGCCATAGAGATACTGATATTCCATCGGCACCGGCTGCGCGCAAACGGCGGCAGGGGCCAGACTGGCCAAAAGCGCGATCAGGGCATAGCGGGGTTTCGGGATCATGACATCTCCTGCGGGCAATTATGGGCGATGAAGCGGGGTAATATGCAGATGGTCAGTGCGCGACCGGGCGGCGCCGGGATCAACCCGCCTGCTTTTCAGCCTTGGTGGCTTTGATCTCGACGGATTGCACGCCCGGCTCCGCCTTCATCCGGGCAACGCCAGCGCGAATATCGCGGCGCGACACGCGAACCAGATGGACCGTAGTCTGTACCAGGTCCTCCTCCACCGGCATGGTGACCATGCGCTTGATCTGGCCGCCGCGCACGCCCAGCACGCGCTTGAGTTCTTCCAGATCGAGGACGCCTGGCTCCGTCCGGATATGCAGCACGGCACTCTGAACGCGGGCGCGATAGGCATCCTCCAGCGGCTTCACGCCCACCAGGATCAGAAGGATGATCCCTGTCGTCAGCCCCGCCGCAAAATACAACCCACCGCCTGTGGCAAGGCCGATGGCAGCCACGCTCCATACGCTGGCCGCCGTGGTAAGGCCGCGCACCGAATTGCCGCGCATCAGGATTGAGCCGGCGCCGAGAAAACCGACACCGGTGACGACTTGCGCCGCGATACGTGAAGGATCGAGGACCACATGCTCCATCTCGAGCGCGTGTTCAAACCCGTAGGCTGACACGATGATCAGCAGGCAGGAGCCCACGCTGACCAGCATATGGGTGCGCACGCCCGCTGCCCAGAGCAGCCGCTCGCGTTCGAAGCCGATCAGACTACCGAATAGAGCGGCCATGGCGAGGCGCGCAGCTATGTCGAGATCGGTGATCATGATGATCCTCCAGAGGTTCGGAGAAAAATGCCCGACCTGCGGCAGCTATGGGGCCGCAAGCGGTAGGCTCTGGGGAAAAGACCCCATGGTAGCGGTGTCAGCCTCTTTGGCATCTTGTTCTGATGGGGAAAGGTCCGATATGAGCGCATTTTCATGTGTGAGCGCAGAAGGGCTAAGCCATGCAATGTGCTGCTATCCCCTATCGAATCACACAGGCTGGCGCCTTTGAGGTGCTGCTCGTCACCTCGCGCGGCAAGGGGCACTGGATCGTGCCCAAGGGCAAGGTGAAGCCGGGCAAGACCGCCGCGAGTTCGGCGGCGGAGGAAGCCTATGAGGAGGCCGGCGGCAGCGGAACGATCGATCAGGCGCTGGTGACCAGCTTTGAACTCGGTGGCGTAGGCCGTAACGCTGACGGCACCGGTGAGATCATGCAGGTCTTTGCCTTGCAGGTCGAAACGCTTGCCCTGACCTGGCCCGAGATGTTCCAGCGGCAACGGCGTTGGGTCCCGCTCGATGAAGCCGTAACGATCGTCAAAGGTAGGCAGCTTCGCGATGCGCTCAGAACCTTTGCAGGGCAACGCGCCCCCGTAATCTGATAGCCTACCGGGTTCCAGGCATGAATGGAGCGCCCAAATCACTCTACCGCTCGCCTTCTGCCATCGGCCAACGCAGTTCGACCGACAGACCGCCAAGGGGTGGCTGACCAAGCGAAAGCATGCCCCCAGTGGCCATAACCAGGTCGGCGGCAATCGAGAGCCCCATCCCATGACCGGGCCCGCTTTCATCGAGGCGACCGCCGCGCAGCAGCGCCTGCGAAAAGCGTTCACTGTCGATACCCAGCCCGTCATCACCGATACGCAAAACGACGGTGCTGGCTTCGACCCGCCCGGAGATCATGATCCGCCGCCGGGCATATTTGGCGGCATTTTCGATCAAGGCCCCGAGAATTTCGGCCAGATCGCCGGGAGACAGCGGTGCTTCCAGTCCGACCGGCACATCAATGTCGAAGGCCAGCATGCCGCCCGCATCGGTGCGTTCCACCACGCTGACCACGCCCTCGATGATCTGGGCCACATCGGCTTGCGCCGGGGCCTCGCGCTCACGAGCGATGGCTGAACGCGCGCGGGCCAGTTCAGCTTCCAGGGTGGCCTGGGCCACAGCAATGGTGCGATCAATTGCATCGGCGGCCTGCGTGGCGCCTTCGGCGCGAGCCCGGCGTGACTGGGCGGCCAGCGCGGCCAGCGGCGTCTTGAGCCCATGCGCCAGATCGGCAGCGCGGCGGCGCGCGCGCTCCAGATCGGCGGCACGGGCATCGGCCAGCGCGTTGATCGCCTCAATCAGCGGGGCAATCTCCCGGGGGTGGTCGGTCGAGAGCCGCTCGGCGGGGTTGCGGCGCAGGCGATCCAGTTCGGCCCCGACCCGGCGAAAGGGCCTTAGCCCCAGACGGATCTGCACCACCGCCGCCAGCACCAGCACCAACCAGAGCAGGCAGAGGGCCAGAGCGGTTTCCAGCCTGAACTCGTCCAGCAGCATGGCGAGCGGCTGATCGTCCGTAGCGAACTGCACGATGATCGGAGCACGGGCTGGATCGGGCCGGATCTGCCGGGCGATGATGATCAATCCATGGCGAAAAGGACCGTCGCTGTGGCGCAGGTGCCAGCTCTCGCCGGTGGTCCCGAGCGTGACCTCGGATGGCAAGGCCAGCGACTGGTCCCAGAGCGAGCGGGAATGAATCGCTCCTGCCGGTGTGGAGGCCTGCCAATAGAGGCCGCTTGCCGGACGCCAGAAGCGCCCATCGGAGGGGCGTGTCTCGGCCACCGGTTTTCCTGCGGCATCGACATGCAGGCCGGGTAGCAGTTCCTTAGCCTTGGCCTCCAGCGAGAAGGCTTCGCGCTGCTCAATATGGCGCTGGAACAGCCAGACGAGCCCGCTGCCCGCGATGCCCAGAGCCAGAAGAATGGCCAGTGCCGCGCCCAGGATCAAACGGCCATGGATGGAACGGGCGAGGAAGGCGCTTGGCTTCATGCGCTCTCTTCGACCAATGCGTAGCCCAGGCCGCGCCTGGTGGTGATGATATCCGGCCCGACCTTGCGGCGCAGCCGGGTGACTAGCGCTTCGATCGCGTTGGTGTCGTCGCTCTCGCAGGTGCCGTAGAGATGCTCGGCGATCAGATGGGTGGCGGCCACCCGTCCCGGCTGATGGCATAGCAGATCGAGAAAGCGGTATTCCAGCGGAGACAGGCTGACCGCGCGCCCCTCGACCGAGGCGGCCATGCGCACCGTGTCCAGTGCCAGCTTGCCAATTGTAATGGTGGGCGAAATATGCCCGGCCACACGCCGCAGCAGCCCACGCAGGCGGGCGACCAGCTCTTCCATGACAAAGGGCTTGGCCATGTAATCATCAGCCCCGGCCTGAATGCCCTCGACCTTTTCGGTCCAGTCGCCGCGCGCTGACAGGATCAACACCGGAAAGCCGCGCCCATTCGCGCGCCAGCGCCGCAGGACGCTCAGCCCGTCAAGTTGGGGCAGGCCCAGATCAAGGATCGCCGCGGCATAATCCTCCGTGTCGCCCTGGAACCATGCCGTGCTGCCATCACGAACAACATCAGCCACAAAGCCGGCCTGAGTTAGGGCAGCGGCCAGATCGTCCCCGACATCGGGATCATCCTCGACAATCAGAATGCGCATCAACGGGTCTCGATCCTGAGGACGGCGCCGCTGCGCGCATCGAGAAAGATGGCGCTCATGGTGCCGTTGGGGGCAAGGATTTTCACCTCATAGGTCAGTCTGCCCGTGCTGTCCTGCAGGTCAACCTTGAGCACATCGCCGGGCACGCGGCTGCTCGCCAGATCAAGGATGCGGGGCAGCGGCATCGCCAGCCCCTGGGCTACTGCGGTGCGGATGCGGGCAGCATCACTGCTGTCCGGCACTTCGGCTCGGGCGGCGGCGGGGACGCCAGCGGGGACCGTCGCGCAGAGCAGCAGGCCGCAAAGCGTTGTTCGAGCAAACATCGTACAGCGCTAGCATGGGCCCGCTGACGCAAAGCTGACGGTCGGCGTAGGCATTCTGTCAGGCTGGTCGCTCCATGACCGGGCTTTCGCCCCATTCTGCGAGAAGCCCTGCCATGCCGCGTATTCTGGTTATTGAAGATGATTCCGCCACGGCCATGGCCATTGAGAAGCAGCTGCGTTGCAATGGTCATGAGGTGGAGTTGGCCGCCAATGGCCTTGCTGGACTGGCACTGGCCTGCGACAGCCATTTCGATGCGATCACGCTGGACCGCATGCTGCCGGGGCTCGACGGGCTGGCACTGGTGGAGGCGCTGCGCGAGCGTTCCATCGATGTGCCGGTGCTGATGATCAGCGCGCTTTCCGATGTCGATGAGCGGATCGCCGGGATCCGTGCCGGCGGGGACGACTATCTCGTCAAACCCTTTTCCCCCCCGGAAATGGTCGCACGGGTCGAGGCGCTGATCCGGCGCTCTGGCGCGTCCACGCCGGATGCGGTGATCCGTTCGGGGGTGATCGAGATGAATCTCGTGCGGCGTACCGTCCTGGTCGAGGGCAAACCGCTGCGCCTGCCGACGATGGAGTTCAAGCTGCTGGAATTCCTGCTGCGCCATGCCGGGCGCACGCTAAGCCGCAAATTCATCTTCGAGCAGGTTTGGGGCTATTACTTCGACCCCGGTGCCAATCTTATCAACGTCCATATAGGCAGGTTGCGGCGGAAGCTGGACCGGCCCGGCCACCTCCCATGCATCGCCACGGTCAAGGGAGAGGGGTATCGTCTTGAGGTCTTCTGAGTTCCTGCGCGGGGCGAGCGGGGACAATGTTCGGCGGATCGGCACTTCGATCACCTTTCGCCTCGCGGTGATGCTGGGCGGTCTCTTCGCCATCGGCTTGATTGTCTTTGGAGGGCTGATCTATGCCATGACCAGCCGCGAACTGACCGCGCGCAGCGACCAGATCCTGCGTCAGGAAGCGCATCTCCTGCTGGCAGAGCCCGCCGAACGCCTACCCGATGCGATCCGCGAGGAAATCGCTCGCAACATGCATGGGCTCAACTATTTCGCGCTGGTGGCCGCCGATGGCGAGCTGCTTCAGGGAAACATTCCCACCTTTCCGGGCCTCAAGCCGGGGCAGGCGGTGGATGTGGATGAAGCTGCCGGTCATGGCCCGATGCGGTTGACGGCGGTGACAGCCGCCACCGGCGAAACCATCCTGCTGGGCCGCGACACCAGCGAGATCCATTATCTGCTCCATAGGCTGCTGGTTGGCATGCTGCTGGCCTGCCTCAGCGTGATCGTCGCAGGCTTGCTGGTCGGCAGTTTCCTCAGCCACGGGCTGCTGCGGCGGGTCCATGATCTGCAGATGGTCAGCCGCAGGATTGCACTTGGCCATTTCGAGATGCGGATCGCTACCACCGGCCGGGGCGATGAGGTCGATCAGATCGCGGCCAGCATCAATGCCATGGTCGAGGACATCGAGCGCATCCTCTCGCAGGTGAAGACCGTGACCGACAGCATTGCCCATGATCTGCGCACGCCGCTGACCCGCGTGCGCAACCGGCTGGAGGATGCGCGCGCCGCCGGGACGGAGCTCCGCAGCGAGGACAGCATCGACGATCTGATCGGCGATCTGAGCATCGTGCTCGACCGCTTTGCCGCCCTGCTGCGGATTGCTGAGTTGGAAGCGACCGAACGGCGCGCGGGCTTCGGCACGGTTCATGTTGCCGATCTGCTCGGCACCGTTTGCGAGCTTTACGGGCCTCTGGCCGAGGATGATGGCATCCTCCTGGAACTGCATGCCGACAATACGCTGGAACTGCAGGGCGATGGCAATCTGCTGCTGGAGGCGATCAGCAATCTGGTAGACAATGCGATCAAATTTGCGCGGCGACGTGTCTGGGTCGATGCGCGGGTCATCGCGGGCTGTGTCACCATCACTGTGAAGGATGATGGGCCGGGCATCAGCGAGGAGGAATGCGAGGCCGTTCTGCAGCGTTTCTACCGCGCGGGCGGCGAAGCGCAGCGGCCCGGTTTTGGCCTTGGGCTCAGCATCGTCAGCGCCATCCTGCATATGCATCACTTCACGCTGGACCTGCGCCCCGGCCGGCCAGGGCTGATCGCGACCATCACCGTGCCGCGCGATCTTTGAACGCCCCCAAGATAAACAAACATTCACCTGCGAAACGGGCCACTTAAACAAACATTCACTCGCCTGTTTCCGCGCCTCACCGCTAGTCTGAAGCCCTCAAAGCTGCGGCGATCTCTCCCATCGTGCCCGCTTTGCTCCCTTCTTCGTGGCTCGCGGAATTTTCATGCTCCAACTCGTCAAGATTGCGCTCAGCAAGCCCTATACGTTCGTCGTCATGGCGATCCTGATCCTGCTGGGCGGCAGCATCGCCTGGATGACCACACCCACCGACATCTTCCCGGATATCAAGATTCCGGTCGTCGCCGTGGTGTGGCAATACAGCGGCCTGCCGCCCAAGGATATGGCGGGCCGCGTCGTCACCTATTACGAGCAGCAGGCCTCCACCTCGGTCAACGATATCGAGCATGTGGAAAGCCAGTCCTATCGCGGCGCGGCGGTGGTGAAGATCTTCTTCCAGCCCGGCGTCGATATCCGCACGGCAACGGCGCAGGTCACCTCAATCTCGCAGACGGTGCTGAAGCAAATGCCGCCGGGCATGACCCCGCCGATGATTCTCAACTACAACGCCTCGACCGTGCCGATTTTGCAGTTGGCGCTGTCCTCGCCCAGTCTTGCCGAGCAGAAAATCTTCGACCTTGGGCAGAACGCCATCCGCCCCGCGCTGACGGCGGTTCAGGGCGCGGCCATCCCCACGCCCTATGGCGGTAAGGTGCGCCGCATTCAGGTCGATCTCGACAATGCAGCGCTTCAGGCGCGCCACCTGTCGGCCAATGATGTGGGCGCGGCTTTGGCGGCGCAGAACCAGATCGTGCCGCCTGGCACCGCCAAGATCGGCCGCGACGAATACAACATTTCGCTCAACAACAGCCCCGAGGTAGTCGATCAGCTCAACCAGCTTCCCATCAAGACCAGCGATGGCACCACGGTCTATATGGGCGATGTGGCCCATGTGCGCGACGGCGCCCAGCCCCAGCACAATGTGGTGCGGGTGAATGGCGGCCGCGCGGTGCTGATGACGATCCTGAAGGCGGGTTCTGCCTCGACGGTGGATATCGTCGATCAGGTCAAGGCGCTGATGCCCGGCATTCAGAGCACTTTGCCGTCCGCGCTGCATGTGGCGCTGCTCTCGGACCAGTCGCTGTTCGTACGGGCCGCCGTTTCGGGCGTGGTGCGCGAGGGCGTGATCGCCGCTGCGCTCACCAGCCTGATGATCCTGCTGTTTCTGGGGTCTTGGCGCTCCACGGTCATAATCGCGGCCTCGATCCCGCTCGCCATTCTGGCGGCAGTCGCGGCGCTGGCGATCAGCGGAGAGACGCTCAATGTGATGACGCTGGGCGGTCTGGCGCTGGCGGTCGGCATCCTCGTGGACGACGCGACGGTCACCATCGAGAACATCAACTGGCATCTGGAAAACGGAAAGAGCGTCCAGGACGCCATTCTCGACGGCGCAAAGCAGATCGTGCAGCCCGCCTTCGTCTCGCTGCTGTGCATCTGCATCGCCTTTGTGCCGATGTTCTTTCTGCCAGGCGTGGCGGGCTATCTCTTCGCGCCCATGGCCAAGGCCGTGGTCTTCGCGATGATCGCCAGCTTTGTCCTCTCGCGCACGTTGGTGCCCACCATGGGCAATTATCTGCTGCGCGCCCATGCCGGGCCGCACACCCATGAGCATATGGCGGCCCATGATGCCACCGCCGGCGAGCCCAACACAAGCAACCCCTTCAAGCAGTTCCAGCATGGCTTCGAACGCCGCTTCGAGATGGTCCGCAGCGGCTATATGCGCCTGCTCAGCCTGGCTTTGCAGACCCGCCGCATCTTCGTCCCGGGCTTTATGGCGGTGGTGCTGCTCTCCTTCGCGCTGGTGCCCTTGCTGGGGCGCAACTTCTTCCCGGCCATCGATTCCGGCCAGATCAACCTGCACGTGCGCGGCCCCATCGGCATGCGCAACGAGGAAACCGCCGCCTTCTTCGACAGCGTCGAAGGCAAGGTCCGTCAGGTCATTCCGCCCGATCAGCTTACCTCCATTGTCGACAACATCGGCCTGCCGGTCTCGGGTCTGAACATGGCCTATGTCGCCACCGGCACCATCGGGCCGCAGGATGGCGATATCCTGATTACCCTGCCCAAGGAGCACGGCTCCACCGCCGATTATGTGAAGGCCCTGCGCAAGACCTTGCCCGAAGCCTTTCCCGGCTCCTCCTTCTCCTTTCTGCCCGCCGACATCATCAGCCAGATCCTCAACTTCGGGGCGCCCGCGCCCATCGACGTGATGGTCTCGGGCCCCGATGCCTCGGGCAATGCCGCCTACGCCAAGGAACTGGCGGGCAGGCTGCCCCATATCGCGGGCATCGCCGATGTGCGGCTGCAGCAGGCCGATAACTACCCCCAGCTCAACCTCAATGTGGACCGCACGCGGGCGAGCGCAGTGGGCATCGACGAGAACGATGTGACACGCAGCCTGTCGGTCAGCCTGATCGGCAGCTTCCAGACCGCACCCGCCTTCTGGCTGAACCCCAAGAACGGCGTGTCCTACCCCATCGTGGTGGAATCGCCCGAATATCGCATCTCCTCGCTGTCAGAGCTGAACAACATTCCGATCACGGGTTCGGGCACGGGCAAGTCGCAAATTCTGGGCGGTATCAGCACGCTGGACCGGGGGCCTGGGCCCGCCGTCATCTCGCATTACTCCAACGAGCCGACCTATGACGTCTATGCCACCACGCAGGGTCGCGATCTGGGGGCTGTCGCCACCGATATCGACAAGGTGCTGAAGGAGACGGCGCAGGATTTGCCAAAGGGCGCCTCGGTTCATCTGCGCGGTCAGGTGCAGACGATGAACACCGCCTTTACCGGCCTGATTCTGGGTCTGGCCGGCGCGGTGGCGCTGATCTACCTGCTGATCGTGGTCAACTTCCAGAGCTGGGTCGATCCGGCGGTGATCGTCTCGGCGCTGCCCGCGGCTCTTGCCGGGATCGTGTGGATGCTGTTTGCAACCCACACACCGCTCTCCGTGCCCGCGCTCACCGGTGCCATCATGTGCATGGGCGTGGCCACGGCCAACTCCGTGCTGGTCATCAGCTTTGCCCGCGAACGTCTGACCGAGGTGGGCAATGCCCTTCAGGCTGCCGCCGAGGCGGGCGCCACCCGCTTCCGCCCGGTTTTGATGACCGCGCTGGCGATGATTATCGGCATGGGCCCCATGGCGCTCGGCCTTGGCGAGGGCGGCGAGCAGAACGCCCCGCTGGGCCGCGCCGTCATCGGTGGCCTCGTCTGCGCCACCATTGCCACGCTGCTCTTTGTGCCGGTGGTCTTCTCCATCGCGCACCGAAATTATCAGGGCAACTACGGCCGCAAACCCACCCCATCCTTCCCCGACATGCCTGCCGAGGGTCTCGTCCATGCAGAATGAATTCACGCTTCCCCAAGCCGCCGACACACGCCGCCTCAAGATCGCCGGACTGCTCGCGCTGGTCGCGGCGGGCGGGGTGGTCGCCGCCGGCACCCTGACCCGCGCCGCCGACAGGCACGAGGCCCAGCACTGGAGCGATGCCGTGGCCGTGCCCACCGTGCATCTCATCCCGGTGCAGGGCGGCTCGGCCAGCAATGGTCTGACGCTGCCCGGCACCATGCAGGCCTGGAATGACGCCAAGATCTACGCGCAGGTCAATGGCTATGTGAAGGGCTGGAGCAAGGATATCGGCGACCATGTGGGCGCGGGCACACCGCTCGGTTTGATCCAGACGCCCGAGGTCGATCAGCAGATCCTGCAGGCCCGCGCCGATCTGATCCGCGCCAAGGCCGACGCCATGCTGGCCCAGCGCACCGCCGGGCGCTGGAGCGACCTGCTGGCCACGCAATCGGTCTCGAAGCAGGAGGCCGATGAAAAGGATGTCGCCTGGCAGGACAAGAAGGCGGGCGTGCTCTCCGCGCAGGCCAATCTCGACCGGCTGATGGCGATGAAGGCGTTCTCCATCCTGCATGCGCCCTTTGCGGGCACGGTAACGATGCGCAGCGCCCAGATCGGCGATTTCGTCGGCCCCAATGCCGACAACAAGCAGGCGCTGTTCTCGGTGGCTGACACCCATGCCATCCGCATCTATGTCAGCGTGCCCCAGACCTATTCGGCCAGCATCAAGCCGGGGCTGACAGTCAATCTCACCGTGCCGGACTATCCGGGGCGGCAGTTCAAGGCGCGGCTGATCGGTGACGCGGGCGCAGTCAACCCTCAGACCGGCGCCTTCCAGATCCAGTTGGTGGCCGACAATGCCGATCATGCGCTGCGCCCGGGCGGTTACGCACAGGTCGAGTTCGATATGCCGGGCCAAGCGAGCACGGTGGTGGTGCCGTCGAGCGCGATGCTGTTCCGCAGCGGCGGCATGCAGGTGGCGACGGTGGGCAATGACAACCGCATTCAGTTGCACAAGGTGGTGATCGGCCGCGATCTGGGCACGGCGATGGAGGTCTCTTCGGGCCTGCAGCGCGGCATGCATATCGTGGACAATCCGCTCGATTCGCTGGCGCAGGGCGAGCTGGTGCGTGTGGCCGGGCAGGCCCATGGTTGAGCGGTGCCTGCTGGCTCTTGCCTTGACGACGGCGCTGACGGGCTGCTCGATGGCGCCCGCCTATCAGCCGCCTGTTGTCGCCACGCCCACCGCCTTCAAGGAGGCAGGCGCATGGGCTCCGGCAGAGCCCGCCATGGCAGCCTCCGCCAGCAACTGGTGGGAGCCTTTCGGCGATCCGGTGCTGAACGGGTTGGAACAGCGCCTTCAGGCCGAAAACCCCAGTCTGGCCAGCGCGCTTGCCCGGTACGATGAGGCGCGCGGGGCCCTGCGTGAGGCCAAGGCCGATCTCTATCCGCAGCTCGACCTCAGCACCCAGATCACCGACAACCGCCAGTCGAACAACCGCCCCACACGCGGCAATGGCGGCGGCACCGATCTCTATCAGGGCGATACGGTGGGCGGCAGCATCGGCTATGAACTCGACCTGTGGGGCCGGGTGCGCAACACCGTCGCGGCAGGCAAGGCCAATGCGCAGGCCAGCGCCGATGATGTGGCCGCTGTGCGACTCAGCCTCGAAACGCAACTGGCCGACAGCTACATCGCCCTGCGCGGCTACGACCGCCAGATCGAGCTGCTTGTCGCAACGGTGGAGGCCTTCGCTAAGGCCGATGCCATGACCCGCCGCCGCTTCGAGCATGACATCGCCTCTGGCCTCGAAACCAGCCAGTCGGGCACCCAATTGGCCGAGGCGAAGGCGCAACTGGCCGAGATGCGCAACGCCCGCGCGCTGACCGAACATGCTCTGGCCAGCCTGACGGGCACTGCGGCCTCGGCTTTCACGCTGGCCCCGGCGCAGGGCGAAATGGCCGTGCCGCAGGTGCCGGTGGGTCTGCCCTCCACCCTGTTGCAACGCCGCCCCGATGTCGCCGCCGCCGAGCGCCGCATGTATGCCGCCAACCGCGAGATCGGCGTGGCCAAGGCTGCCTTCTATCCCTCGATCAGTCTGGGCGGATCGGGCGGGTGGCAGAACACCGGACTGCCGGGCCTGTTTACCGCGCCCAACATCTTCTGGTCGGTGGGGCCGGGCGCCGCGCTCAACCTCTTCGATGGCGGCAAACGCAGGGGCAAGCTGGCGGTGGTGCGCGCGCAGTGGAACGAGGCCACGCAAAGCTATCGCGGGCAGGTGCTGCATGCTTTCCAGCAGGTGGAGGACAATCTCTCGCGCCTGCATTATCTGCATGACGAACTCGATGCCGAACTGGGCGCGCAAACCCAGGCCGGGCGCACGGAGCGGATTTCGCTCAACCGCTATGAGAAGGGCACGGTCGATTACCTCAATGTGGTGACGGCCCAGACCACGGCGTTGCGGGTGCGGCGCTCAGTGATCGATCTGCGCACGCGCAACCTTCAGGCATCGGTGGGGCTGATCGGCGCGATCGGCGGCGGTTGGAAAGGCTAGGGCCCGATCGCCGCGAATAAACAGAAGTTCATTTGAAATGCCGGTCACATCCCGCTTTGACGATAGCTTTACTCCCACGGAGATCATGATGGTTCGATTTTCGCGCATCTCTGGCCGGATCGGTGCTGGTCTGGCGGTGCTTCTCCTTTCGCCGCTGTCGCTCGCCTCGGCAGCGGTGGCGCATGGCGGCCTCAGCCTGCGGCAGATCGAGAGCGAGCTTCCCGCCGATCCTTTGCTGGCCTCATCCGATCCCATGTGGACGCCGCATGCCACGCCTGCCGCATGGCTGGCCGATGCGCGGCTGCAACTGGCGCAGGCTCTGCCTCAGGGGACAGCCCTGTCGGTGGCGCAACAGCGGTTGCGGCTTGCCGGTGCCCGCTGCCGTATGACTGGGCAGAATGGGCTGTCTTGCGGCTATCACTGGATCGAAACGCGAGACGAATATGTTGATGATGTGCGCTGGAAGGTCGATGTCAGCCTTGCGAACGGCAAGGTCGATCATGTGGCCGTGGCGCGCGCCTGGACCCGGCGTTAACCTCACGGTGATGAACGCTCATAACGCAGAACACCTGAGAGGCGCGACGCTCCGCTAGGGCTGTCCGAAGGGTGATGCACGCCGTCGCTGACCGGGATCTCCGTGAAGTCGAAGGGGCTCACACCTTCGAGGCAGGCAACGTTGACGCCATATTGCTGAGGGTTCGAACGGCGCTGGTGATGGGTGTAAATACCGCAGATGGAGCAGAAATAGTGCCGCGCGGTCTTCGTGCCGAAGCGATACAGCGTCAGACTGTCCTCGCCGCTCAGGATCTCGATATCGTCAAGCGCGGCTGAAACGACGACCGCCCCGCGCATCCGGCAATAGGAGCAGTTGCAACGCCTGGGTGAACTCAGGCCATCGGCCAGCGTCGTCCGGAAGGTCACCGCGCCGCAATGGCATGATCCGTGGATCGGGGCTGCTTTCATCGGACGGACCTTTCATGATCGTAGGAGCGCAGAAACGGCTTCAGCGCCAGCACCAGAGGCACGATCAGCGCCGCGCTGACGGCTGTGGCCATGATGCCCACGCTCTGGCTGCTGTGATCGGCAAGGGCGCCATAGAGGATCGGGGCCAGACCGCCCGATCCGGTGACGCTGGTGTAGAAGATCGCGAAGCCCTTGCCATGATCGCCACCCGGCGCCAGATCGGGCACGGTGCCATAAAAGATGGGTTGGATGGCTCCCGCTCACGGCATCTAGGTGCCAAGGTGCGAAAGCTGTCAGGCATTCACGAGCATATGGGAGCCATCCAGATGGAGATTATGACGATCGGCCTCGATTTGGC
>Ga0116227_10011969_pt1 | contig 14361 bp, 6 predicted proteins | sample S1TSphgellanicum_FD_89693 | JGI IMG/M metagenome (GOLD analysis project Ga0116227, IMG submission 89693) | Host-associated microbial communities from peat moss isolated from Minnesota, USA - S1T2_Fb - Sphagnum magellanicum MG | ecosystem: Host-associated > Plants > Peat moss > Unclassified... | reverse complement strand
TACCAAGCATTTCTCCCAAGGAATGTTTCCCGGAGAGACGCATGGCCATTACCAAGCATTTCTCCCAAGGAATGTTTCCCGGAGAGACGCATGGCCATTACCAAGCATTTCTCCCAAGGATGTTTTTTTAAAGAAATGCATAGCGGCCATGAAGCATTTTTCCCTAAAAATGTTTCCCTTAGAGGTCTACCTAGCAGTTGTTAGGCGTTTATCCCCAAGAATGTTTCCTGGAGATAAACTTGGTGCCCATTTAGTGTTTCTCCCTAGGAATATTTTTCAGAAAGACACTTGGTGCCCACCAATTGTTTCTCCCATGGATTGTTTCCTAAAAGGATGTTTGGCAACTACCAGGTGTTTTTCCCATGGATTGTTTCCCACTGAAATATTTATTAATTGTCAGATATTTCTCTTGCGGATTGTCTCCTAGAAAGACATTTGGTGACTACTAGGTGTTTCTCCTACATATTGTTTCTTAGAAGGACGTTTGGTGATGACTAGGTGTTTTTCCCATGGATTGTTTCTCAAAAAGATGCTTAGTGGCCGCCAAGCATTTCTCCCCAAGAATGTTTTTGGGAGAAATGTTTGGCGGTCGCTAGGTGTTTCTTTCCAGGAATGTTTCTAAAGAGACATTCGGCAGCTAGCAGGAATGTCTCCCATGGATTATTTCTTGGAAAGACGCTTAGCAATTGCCAGGAATTGCAATTCGTGGGTGGACACTTAAAAAATGCAAAGTACCTTGCATCCTGATATCCCCTTGTAAAATGGGTGGGTTGGAAAACATATGTTATGGCTAGAGATTTGATCTTCAATTGTTGCATTTTGTTTGTTGTTGGCTTAATAGGATATGGAAAAAGGATTCATATTTGGTTGTTCTTTTATTATTTGGGATGCGGACGAAAATGAAAAGGTGAAGATTAGTTTTGGAACTTGTAGAGATCCATTAGTTGTTCTTATATATGGACCATGTGGAGTGGAGAATTGCATTGTGGTTTTAATTGAAGTTGTGAATGATGAATGTGAGTAGTGGAAACTATTTTATCTAGTTCCAAGTGTGAGATACTATGGATCAACGATTGGAATAGAGGTTTTTTGGCCTTATAAGTATTTGTTGTTGAATGATGAAGTGGTTTAAATGGTGATAGAAAAATGTTAGGTGATAACGAATGGGGTGAATATTTTTTCGAAGAAGCAAGTTTCATGTAAGGACAATTTTTTGGAAAAGAGTTTTTGAGCTGAGAACATTAATGATGTGGAGAATATGGGTAATAGAGTTGAGGATTTACATGGTGAAATGAGTTATATCTCTGAGGATAGTGTGGAAGGGTTTGTTGGGGAATCAGGGTTTGACCAATACACCTACAATTATTATTTGTTGAAATTGTTCAGAAGCAAACTCCCAACTTGTGAAAATTTGTTTATTGTCCTAACTTCAACTTCTAAATCTGGCAATTTTCATTTTTTTCTACTGTGAATACCTTTACCCCAAGGTCAGTTTTGTCATTAGATAATCCTCAAAATAGTGAACAAGTTTTTGGGAAACTATGAAATTGACATGTTGAAAATCATCATAATTATCATAGGTTACACCCTCAATAATTTCACTACTTATTTGACAATATCATATTAGATCATGCAACTTTTCAATTTTTCAATTAAAAAAAAAAGAATAAGTTTTTGGGAAAAATTACTATTTGTTTTGTCAATGTGGAAACTGACCCTTGGCTATGGTATGGCAATCTAAATGTAACACAAAAGGAATCTTGTGACACCAAAATCTTTTTTGTCATGTAGGGGGCCAAATTCCACACAAAACAAATATGGCTACTACTATGTATGGATGAATTATTCACTTTGTGAAAAATAGATCAATACTTTAACTCTTCAACGTTGGTATGCAGAATGATGTTTCAAACACCAAAACTTGGGTAAAGTTTTACCAATTCTATCAGATGAAAGTCCCACAAATGGACCTACAAATGTGCTTCGTGAAAAGATGAGTACATCATAACCTATAAAGCACCGACATAAACTTTCTAGCATATCTGGAGGGCATGTTGTCCAACAAAGATTAGTCAGCAAACGTAAGCTTCTCGACCTTTTTCTTTTTCAAAATTTGAAGTTTTCTCTGAAAAAAAGAGGTGAAAAAGTTAGAAGTAGGAAGGAGAAAGCAGTAGGCCAGGATAACCACTTGAAACAGACCTGGCCCAGTAATTAGCCCCTCTAGCAAAACCTACAAACAATGACTACACGGGCGGCCACAATAAACTAGCAACCACCAGCGCACTGTCCATTGGATGCCCGCCCGTTATTACTCAATTGTGGATGAACTTCAAATTGAGTTTGTATTTGGTTTCACGATGGTAACCAATTGTATAGGCAATAGGTCTCATGTATAGGTAGATAAGTAGGAAAAGAGGTAACTACTAGGTAAGTAGATGGTTTATACATAATTAAATGTTGTTTTTATTACTTACCTACTAACAACCTGTTTATGGGTTGTTAATAGGTAGGTAGTTAAGGAAAAGCACTGAGTTAACCACCATGGTTAGCTAGGCAACTAGAACCCAACACAAAACTGTTTCCTAACCACTTACCATTCATCCTTCATGGTGGGCTAGTGGGTGCTGGTTCACTGTAGCTGACGTGAGCTACCTCTCACGTCATGGAAAGCCCAACCAGATGTTAAACTAGGAAACACTGAACCAGGATAGCTACTGGAAACAAAACTAGCCTAGTTACAACCCCACTCCAGCAGGGCTAGAGTGAACCAATAGCCACCAATGCACCAGTTCAAGATGAGGCCGTTCAAGCTATTTTGGGGATGAACCAAAAACACATCCTCTTCCCCTGCCCAGGGATTTTTCAGCCCCCTTCTTTGCCCCAAAATTTTCCCCTCCTACTTACCTCCCCTTCCTACCTCCTTCACCTCATTTCCTACTCACTCCATCTCCAGAGCTTGGGAGAGCTCTTGAGCTTGAGTAACACAAAGCTTCAACGAGACGTGAGACATAAGGCTTGAAGAAGGTGGAGAGCTCAACGTTGAAGGAATGTGAAGAGGAGAAGGCAAGAGGAGTATTTCATCCCAAATGCAAAAGCGAGAGAAGAAAGGTAAAATCCCTCCCTTTTTTGCATTTTTTTTTTCCCCTCTTTGTTTTTTTTTTTTGGTTTTCTTCTACTTGAGAAGAAGAAGATGCCATCATCTTCTTGTTTCATTTTGAAACAAAGAAGGTGATGACACAAGCGTGTCATTGCCTTCTTTTTTCTTCTATTTTTTTTTTGCTACAAACAAGGCGACAACAACAAGCTTACTATCATCCAAAAATTTCCCCCTCCTACCTACCTCCCCCCTTGTCTTTTTATGTGGTGTTGTTGCAACAAAAAAGGTGATGGCAGAAAGCTAGAAGAAGAAGAAGAAAGCGGAGGTAGCTTGTTGCCATCACCTTCTTCTTTGGTGGTGTTACAACAAAGAAGGCAACTTGCTATCATTGCCTTCTTCTTTGTGTTTGAGAAGAAGAAGAAGACAACAATGTGTCGTCATCTTCTTCTATGGTGGTGTTGTAGAGAAGAAGAAGGCGATGACAACTGTTGTTACCACTTTCTTTTGTGGTGGTGTTGTAAAAAAGAAAAGGGTGATGACAATTGTTGTCGTCGCCTTCTTTATGGTGGTGTTGTAATGACAAAAATGAAGACGATAGACATAGACGAAGACGATGGCATAGACGAAAATGATGGCATAGACAAAGACGATGGCAGTGTTCTTGAGAAGAAAAAAAAGACAACAGTTGTTTCCATCACCTTTTTCAATGGCTTTATTGCAAAAAAAGGCGACAATAATTGCCATAGCTTTTTTCGGTGGTTTTGCTGCGAAGAAGCTAATAACAGTAATGTTGTTAGCTACCTTCTTCTATGCTAGTGGTGCTATGAAAAAAAAAATGGTAGTAAGCTACCATTGCCTTCTTTCTTTTTTTTCTTTTTTTTTTTCTTTGGTCTTTTTGGTCTAGTTCATTAGAATTGAAAATTAACAATGAAATGGTGGTTTTTTTTAATGTTGAAAGTTATAATGGTTAGAAGAAGGAAACTAAAAAAAGGTGGTGATTTGGAAATTCATAAGCAAAATGTTGATCCATTATAACTAGGATTTGGGAAGAAAAATGTTGCTCCATTAGAATTAAGACTTGGAGAACAAATTGTTGTTTCATCAGAATTGAGAATTGATGAATCAAACAATTTATGTGGCTTAGAGTTAACAATGGTGATAGTCTACAATTCAAATGATGAGATCATTCCCAATATAGATTGGGAATTTCGATTGAAAAATTGACGCGCTCCCAAGTTCCTAGTTAGACCCAAAGTGGGTCCAAGTTATTCATACAGCGGAATTGTGAGGAACTCGAGGCACGCTCCTAGTTTTCAACACTAGAAGGGGTAGAGGGGCGTGTTGAAGCTCCGGGATGGGACTAGGAAGAGTGACAAGCTTAGTTATTTACTCGAACTTGCATTTAACCAACCAATAAGTTGGTTAGTTCACTTTCTGGAGCACCTTTGGTGCTAGGACAAGCCACAGGCAATTTTGGACTCATAAGACTCACCATGGCCCGGACTCAGGGGAAGCCACCACCTTCCCCCATATAGTATTATCTGTGCCTCTCCACGGCACCTACATCCAAATGGCTTTTTGTCTCAGGATTCCCAAGGAGGAGTCCCGAAACTGTTTCGGTTTGGACTCCCAAGACTTTGCGAAGTCATAACTCTTTGCTCAGACCTTCGATTGGGATGAGGTCTAAAGTAAACTTGTAGCTCTCTTTGAGAGCTTTCCAATGGTGTGTTACACTCTACCTGCACGCACTGGGGTCGGGTCAATTCTTGACTTTTAGTGGTCGGGAGTCAAACTGCCAATTTGACTCCCGACCCTTCTTTTTGCCATAGCTTGTGCTGTAGATGTCCAAATGGCCAATGTAAGCCCATTTTTGACATCTAATCTTCAATAACTTTCTAATGATATAAAGAACACCCCAATGCAAGGTGTTTTGACCCCTACAATCGAACTCTGAAGTTTTGAGAGTCATGGAGGACTCTTGAGTCCCAATTTCGGGAGTGTGAGTTTCATCTTCACACTCCCTCTTAAGTAGGGTTGCGACAAAAATAGTGAATTATATTTTTTTCGAATTTACACACATTAAATTAAATGCAGATAAAAAAAAATTACAAGTTTTTTTAAGTTTAATTATGTCCGCAACTTCCATCATTTGATGGAAGCTACAAGATTTTTTTTGTCAAAAATTTTTTATTGTAATATCTGAAAATAATTAAAGTTTGCAAGAGTTGCATTTGATTGTGTGATTTTATGTTTTGCAATACTTGCATTTTTTTGAACTTTTTATGTGTAAGGTTTTAGGGTTAGGATTTTTTTATTACAAAGTATGACTTACTTTTTTATATTTTTTGGTTTAGGTCCAGAACTTGAAACCGGCCACGCTTCTTAGCCATCGGCACCCCCTTGTCCACCTAATATGGCTCAGAAGGATAAAAAATGGATGAAGGCTGGGTCAAAATGAAAATGTAAAGTTGGCACTTGCATTGTCGCATATTGTGCCAAATGGTTGTTGACCAAACATTTGAAAGAGGTGCATGGCTTGGTGGCAAAAAAAGGCCAAACTTGAGAAGCTTTCAACTTCTGAAGGAAATCTATGACATCAAGACCATGCTAAAATGAACATTTGCATTTTGGGAAATGCCATGGCTATGTAAAGGCAAAATGATCAAAAGGTTATTAGTCACATTTGTGCCAAAGCCCAACGTGAATGCGATAAGCTAGTAATTATTGCAAAACAATCTCCACCATTACCAAATTAACTTTGGTCAAATTAGCTTCAAAACAATTATTGTAGGTGTTAGGTCTTAATGCTTGGGTGTGGGAAGCGTGCCTTGAAATGCAACACCATGGATGAAGAAGGGTGAAGATTTACAAGAAATGATTTGATCCACTTGTTCTTCATATGCACGACAATTGAAAATGGCATGGGATGTCAAAAATTAGGATCGAAAATCCACTAAAGTAAGTTGGACATAAGAGTTAACAGATATATTGGATTTCCATGAATCTAAAACGATTCATGGAAGGTAATAAATAATAATAATCAATGTTTATTGTTTTTTTATAATTTTGTTTCATCCAAGGTGTGTTAAGGTTTAGTTTGGTGGTTTTTGCATGTATATATGGTTTAAAGCACAACAAAGGAAAAGTTTGTTGCAAATGTGGTTCAAGTTGAGATGTAACATTGCCATCTGTACATTGTTCATCATGTAACAAGGGTTGTAAATGCAACAGTTATTTACCGAATTAAACACAAAATTGTAGATAATGATATAGTTCAGGGTTTCCACTTTATATAATTAGTTAAGTTTTTTCAACCCTTTCATTTTTTGGACTACCCAATTTTGGAAGTTTGGTCGTTTGATATATTGTTAAGAACCTTTTTTTTTCATTGGGTTTTCTAACAATTTTTGATCCACCTATTTTTGTACATTTTTTATGAATATAATATTTTTTTCTAGTCACACTTGTTTGATGAGTATATGGTTAATCATATATGTTTTTTTTTTCATAATCTTCTTAGTACTTTATATGTAAGAATCAAAATTAAATTAGGCCCATATGAATAGGTAACATTAATTTATTTAGGGTTTACAAAAATCAAAATGAACATTGTGTAATACCTACATCCTTTTTATTATAATTTTCATAAGGTCATTTCAAATATGCAATACCCACATATAAGTCTTGTAAATAGTAACTAGTTTTTTACACCCATTACATATTTTGGGTACCCAAACCACTTATTTTGAAGTGACCTTACATGTGGGTATTGCATTTCATATAATTTTGCAATACTCGTAAATGTATTTATTTTCACCAACTAGAAATTTGACCTTAATTTTTGAATAATTAAATAAAATTTGTAACAAAACTTTTTTAAAAGTACGTCTTTTACCATTTGGTAATATTTCCAAGTTAAACTCTTTCACTTTTTTTAAAAAATTATAAAATGATATTACATTGTTTTACATATGTTTAAACCTTAAAATTTTTGCCCAAAATGCACTTTAAATTTATTTTAATTATTATAGACTTGTAAAAAAACTGTTTATATGTCCTAAAGTTTAAACTTAAACCATAATTATAACATTAAATAGTAAATTTTACATTAAACCTTAACCCCATGTATCATCAATGCGATCAATTTTGCATTATGTTCATTTTTATATATGTTAAATCATATTATAAATAATTTTTGAAAACATGAATTTCATGATGTATTGGCGGGGAATCAAATTTTTAAAAATATGTTTCATGGTTAATGAATTATCACAATATGATACGGGTATTGCATTTAAACAAAAGTGGGTTAGAAAATATTGAACTTTAACAACTTATATGGAAACAAAGGAGATTCATAATTATGTTATAGATGTAAACACATGATAAGATAAAAACCCAATACAATGGGCAAAATCTAAAGTATAAACCTTAAGCTTGAGATATATGAACCAAATTCCTAAACATTAAATCATAAGGCATAACCATAAAAATCCAAATGATATTTTTCCATAAGCCCTATTACAACCCTAACAAAAAAATTATCCTAGTGATATATGCCCTAAACCTAAAATCCCATACAAAGTATACAAATTATATAATGAAATTTTTTATTTTTATTTAAAACATAGGAATTTTTTTAGAAACCAAATTTTAAATCTTTTACACTACAAAGATTTATTGATAAAAAAAAACTTTAATCTTAAAAAACAATCAAATAAATTTTGTTAAAAACCAAAAGAAAAGATATTTTTTTACCTTTGTGTGATCTTTTCAAACTAATTTTTTCCACTCTCTTTGAAAAAGATATAAAATGAAATTATATTACTTCACATATGTCTAAACCCTAAAATTTGCCCCCCAAATTTAACGTAGTTTAGATTAATTATTATAGATTTGTGAAAGACTTGTTAACTAATTTATGTGTCCCAACCTTAAACCATAATCCAATAGTACATACTTATAATAATTACATGAAAAAATGTATTGTAATGTCCATTATATAAATAAATAAAATAAACCAAATTTAGTAAAATATGCATTAATTAAACCAAAGTGGCTACAATTATGACATTGTTTCCACTATAAATTGTTTGTAATACTTACATACGGGGACCTATGTTCATCATCCATGAACTAGGGCGAACTTTAATAAATTGATAGGTAAGATTGGGGGGGGTGGGAAAAGTGAATAGTTAATTAGTTAAATATTTGGCTATGTAAAAAAATATAAGTAGTTATGTGAACATAATGGTACGTAGGAAGGTGGGTGCATAGGTAGGTAAGTAGGTATATAGGTAAGTAGTTGGGTTAGTAGGCAAGTTAGTAAGTAGAAAGGAAGTTCAAGGAGCAAGGTAGATAGGTTACTAGAGTAGGTAGGCATGTAGGTAAACAAGTTAGTAGGTAGGAAAAAAGTTACACTAGCAAGGTAGCTAAGTAGATAGGCAAGTTAATATGTAAGAAACAAGTTACTTTATGGATGTGACTAGGTTTGTAAAGTATTTATGTCAATAGGGTGGTTGTGTATATAGGGTTGCTAGATAGTAATGTAGCTAGGTCAGTAGAGTAGGTAGTTAGTACAATGTTTAGATCAATAAGGAAGTTAAGTCAGTATGGTATGTAGTTAACAAGGTAGCTAGGTTAGTAGGCTAGGTAGTTAATATAGCAGTTAGGTTAGTAGGATAACTAGTTATTAAGGTAGCTTTGTTAGTAGAGGATAATTAATAAGGTACCAAGGTTGGTACAATATTTAGGAGGGTAGGAAGGTGAGTAGGGTAGCTATGTGTGAGGTTAGGTTCAAGGAAAAACAACCAAGAACAAACTCAAAAAAAAAAAAGTGCAGTGATCAGCAACGAAAAGAAATGGATTGTGACAAACCACATCTGACGCTGAATAAGAAAACAGAACCCATCCAGTGGACAGAACAACCAACTGGTGCATTGGTGGCTACTGGTTCACTCTGGCCCTCCAGGACCTAGAAACAGTGACCATGTGACTTTGTACTCTGTCAGGAAACCTCCACTATGGGCTGCCTTCCCAACAAGTGAATTTTCTATGAAATTCACTTGTTTATTATTAGCACGGGCCACTGGACCTAGCTTCACAAAGAAGTTCCACTGATTGTTGAGCTGTTAGAACTAACATGCACTTGCACAATTTAGTCCAACAATTCAAATGCAAGCTCTTTGGGTTGTTGAGTGTTGACAATTTGTCCACCAAGTACATGTTTATTTGTGCATTGTGCCCATATGTTTATTGATTGGGATTGTGGGTTTGTCAGTTTTGTTCAATAATATAGCAAATTGTTCAAATCAATTATACATCTGCACAAATTATCTTGCATGAACATTAGCAAGTGCATGGTAATTACCAGTGTCAAGGACACCGACACTATTCTACAGCTGCACATTTAGGGTTCATTGTGCTCTTTGATGTAAGCTACCCAGAAGAAACTAGCAGCTGTGGTCACAACTCTTCAATACTCCAACATTACCAATTTTTGGGTGTAGGATATGTATTATTAAGGCCACAGTTTTGCAAATAAGGGCCCAACACAAGGCAGGATCTACCTCGCATGGGACCTAAAATCCCAAAACTGCCACATTCAAGGTCCTTATAAGCTGTAAAGATCTGGTAGAATTCTAACAGGTGTTATTTGGTTTGAGAAGGAGAGGCACCCAAATTGCGCACAAATTTCCTCAAATTGTTTTTTGGAATACAAGGATTTTTTGAGGAACTTAATGCATGAGGTGGCTGCTCTGTTGGAGCAGAAATATTAATGCAGGTAAGGTGCCCTTCATACACACTAAGAACTTCTATCAGTTCGTTACTGTCTGTGTGATCTGATCTTGTATTTGGGAGTAATAGGTTTCTTCACAATCCCTCTAAACACTATAAATATCCTGTCCTAAGACATAGGAAAAAGATTTCACATGACTATCACAATGTTGACTAATCATATATCCACTTGACATCCATGAAAAGATCTCATTCGAAGAGTCATGTTGCACAATTCCTCTCTTTAACACAATTCTTGGTTGCAAGTAGTAGTTACTCCATTCATTACAAGAAATCATGATCTTTTTATCAGAAAAATCAATAAAAAAAAACTCCCCATGTGAGGGTTTGGTATCTTCATTTTTGGTCAAGTTGAAAGAGGGCAAAAATTTATTTTATCTTAAATTTGTTTACATTATTTTATCTTATGTTATTTTAGGCTATTTTAATTTATGTTATTTTAAGCTATTTTATCCTAATTTACTTTTAATTTTTCTAAAATATTATATTATAGCTTATATAAGCTATTATTGATTACTTTAAAATATCCCAAACTAGGCCATTATAAATTATTTTATATTATGTTTTTTTGGCTATTATATCTTAAGTTACTTTTGGTTATTCTAAACCATTTTATCTTTACTCATTCTTGGTTATTTTATCTTATGCTAATTTAATTTATTTAACTCTAGGTTATTATTGGTTATTCTATGAATTTAAAAAAAAGATTTAATCCATCTAGATGAACACTCTAAAAATTTAAAATTGGAGCAATGAAATGTGCAAAATGTTTTATATTGCATAATCTGAACTATGGATGACATATCATAGGAGGAGAAAAGAATAATTGGAATTAAAAAGTAAGGGAGACAATATCTAGTCTAAATTCAAGATTATAACATTATTGTTGTATGGTAATTTCAAGATTTTTTAAAGAAGAGCTATAATGATAAAAAAGTGATGGCCCAAGTGACATATTGTAGGTACAACATTAATCAATTCTCGAAAGGGCATGTTAAAAAGAATTATAAACTTACATTGTTGAAATTTCAAGGAATTGAACTCAAGATTTTCCCCCATATAGCAAACAATCCAAACCACTGAAATATCTCAATAACATCACTACTACCCTAGTACCTCAATGGATTGAACATTAATAAAATTATTTTTTAATTGTCACAATTTTAAAAGAATCATTGCATGAAATGTTGAAATTTGATAATGGCAAGTAGGTTCAAGCAGTGATTTTTTTCAATTTTTTGATGTTGCCATATTGCTAGCATTCCAAGAGGGATTTATCGTTAAATGACAACATGATTTTATAACATGTCTAAATAGGAAAAAAGAACTAGTTAAGAGAATGCTACTAGACTAAAATCAAAATCCAAATGTGGTGAAATATATTCAAAAAGAAAACTGAAATTTGGCAATCATTTTTAGCGAAAACAAGAATTTTGCAACATAATATATATTTTTTATTCTTCATTTTGGCAAAATGTTGCACAAAAAAAAACATTGGTTCCAATTCTCATTCACCTTCAAATTAGGCCTGTTGTGTGATACAAACTAAAGAAATGAAACATGGAAATAGCTCTATCCCAATGACATAGTGGACGTTATTAACAAACATGAATCAAGGATTCATGTGAAAGCACATGCAAACAAGTGTCAAGAATGAAAAAGTCTAGCAAATTAATGGTGAGCATCAAAATGAATGAAAATTTATTCTTTTTTTCATTCATTTTAAAAGATAATTTTATAATGTAAACCCAAAACATTGAAAAATAATATTTAATGTGCTAAAGTGAATTTTTAAAACTTAATCAATTACATGGCATTGAGTTGCCAAATTTGTTATTGCACAGTAAACCCCCTTTATAATCATGCCTTTGGTGACCACTTTTTTTTGTGACACTAATGAATTGTGATTTAAATGTGTATAGTCACGTTCCATATAAACCCTTACAAGATTGTGACTATATGCAAAAACAATTTCACAAGACAACCCTTCTATGCTAGAATAAAGGTGCCAATTGATTAAATTTCTTACATGGGTTATTTTAAATTCTATTATGCATTATTAAACTTGAAGAAGGTTGTTGTGATTTTCACTTTTTTTAATGTGACAATTTACATTGAGTTTGAGCTCTTTAACTATTAGCTTGTGTATCTTGTCAATTAGATCATTTTAATTAAAATTTACTACTTTCTTAGCAAGTTTGTATATTTTTTGCTTGTCTACATGAGAAAGTTGTTTTTTTTCTTCTCTTCAATTAAATTCATTGTTGTTAGTTTGCACAAGTTGAACACAAAGCAACACTAACATTGCTAAACTACAAATTACAAAACCCTAGTTTTCTCTCATTATAATCACATTTGCCAAAAAAATAAGTCTTTACAAATTATTTGTGTTATTAACGAGTGTGATAGTGATTCTAAAAAATAGTGTTTCTTGCTAAAATGGATGCTTACCAAAAATTGTGACACAAACAAAAATGTGATTAAATGGGGTGATTATAAAAGGGATTTATTATACTACGATAAGTAAAAAATAGTGATTGTTATTTCACCTCTAGTGTTTGGTGGGTAAATCCCATGGGCATAATAAAAGATAAATACATATCTTACCTTACTCTATCTTTACTCTACTAGTTCGTATACAATTTGAGGTCTACAATTTACTTACGAGAGGGTAATTGTTTTGAAACATGTAAAAAAGGGTATAATATGCCAATTTCATTGTGTGGTATATATGCACTTCCATATTGTGGAATGCATGCACAATTGTGATGGGTTTGCTCAAATTAATGTTTGAATATATATTTTTGTGACATTTTACTTATGATCATTGCAATAATTATCTTGAACAAACTTTTTACCATATGCTCTTGGAACCATTTTAAATTTAACTAATGTTTGTCATATAAGAATGCTTTTATTGTGTCTTTAAAACTTTTTTGATTGGTTTAATTCTATTTTTTGTTTATTTGTTTAATAAAATGTTGGAAACTTCACATGTTCATGTTTGCAATGGTAATTGCACAAGTAATCCATCTTTCTTCACTTCCAAATGTGCCATATACTTATGTAGATATTTTTATTTACCTTATGTTTATTCACTTATGCATGCATGGTATGTGTAGAGTAAATGATGAAATATTTATCCCAAGGTAAATATTTGTCATTCATTTTTCATTAATCAGCTTGATAATTTTGCACAACCTACATACCCTTACCATTACTTTGTTTTTCCCCAACAATGATCTTTTTTCCATGAATTGCTCCCGCACTGTTCATTTTGAGAAACCATCATGGGAAGTAAATGACTCTTGTGATACCTTCTCTTCACAACTTGGCCCCACTTCCCTAAGAAAGTTTCCAAAGGAGAAATAAAAGTTGGAACCACAGTTTCCTTAGGGACATTGATCACATTTTCACTACAAAACTTGCTAGGCCTTATAATTTTTCAAAGGTTAGATAATGATGAATGAGCCCGGGGGAACACTACTAATATATATATATATAATACGTGAGTTAAAATATAAGATGCAATATATTGGTTGTTGGGTAGAAATTATAGGTTAATTAATTAACAAATATAATAAATTTTATTTAAATAATCAGTTAACTATAAAATAAGATACAGAATAATTTGAAATATGAATTATAATTAATATAAGGTGGCTTTAATATGTATTAAAAAATTAAATAACAATAGGGTGATTAAAAATAAGTTGGACAATTATTCAAAACCATAGTACTTGGGCAACTTTGGCCTAAATTGAATTTTTATCAACTTTGCCAAAATTTTCAGGAAAAAATCAACCCTTTTAGTTGAAATTAAAAAAAACACTTTCAATTTGTTAGCCAGTTTTGACCCAAGGACCTCCTTGACCCAATCAATTATTTTACATCCATTTGACCAATGACGTAATGAAATATCTTTATAGTACTTATGAATATTATTAAATATATTACACATATGCTGAAATTTTCAGAATTAAAAAGGTAACTACTAAACCAAAAATTATGGATTAAATTAATTATTTGGTAGAGAATTGTTGAAGCTACCTAGGTACTACAATACCCCTTCAAAATGATCATTTGATGCACGTAGATCCTAAACTTTATATTAAGTGTCCTCCCAAGGTGAATGAATCATTACATATTTTTCATTTTTTTATTTTTGTACAATTTCAACTTTTCAGTTTTTCATTCATTGTGCAATTTTTCTCCCCAACTTTCCATTCACTTTGTAACCTTTTTTTATTATTTCATCCATGGTGCAAATTTAATTACCAACTTTTCATCCTTTATGCAATTTTCATTCATTATGCAACCTTCCTTCATTTTTTTAATCTATTGTACATGCAACCGAGTGAAAAAAACTAATTATTTCACATAAATTGACTATTGGTGAAATTTTCAAACTTTTAAATGATATCAACATCCTCTAAGAAGAGATTTGTGAACAACAAATGCTCCCC
>Ga0116227_10011967_pt1 | contig 14364 bp, 10 predicted proteins | sample S1TSphgellanicum_FD_89693 | JGI IMG/M metagenome (GOLD analysis project Ga0116227, IMG submission 89693) | Host-associated microbial communities from peat moss isolated from Minnesota, USA - S1T2_Fb - Sphagnum magellanicum MG | ecosystem: Host-associated > Plants > Peat moss > Unclassified... | reverse complement strand
GCACGAGAAAGGATGAAACCGATAGGGTGGTAGAGGTCGGGGGCGCTGGGTGGCGGTGTGGTGTGGGTGGGGGGGGTGCGGGGGGGGGGTTGGGGGGGGGGGGGGGGGGGGGGTTTTAGGGGGTGTTACCTTGTTCATAAGTACCTAGTAGGTAGGAGTGGCGCTCCGTTGGTATCAGCATGGTGCAGCCGCAGCAGCAGCCGTGCGGTAACCGCAAGCGTCCGTCGCGAGGTCGGCCTGGCCATGGCGCAGCAGAAGTCGCGCATCAAGAGCAGCAACGCAAGGGCGTGGAGCGGAGCAAGCGGCGACGACGAGGTGGCGGGCCGGAGAATTCCTTGCACTCCTACAAGGGAGTGCGGCAGCGGCAATGGGGACGATGGGTAGCAGAGATTCGTGAGCCGCGGTTGAGAACTCGGATGTGGTTGGGTACCTTTGCTACTGCGTTGGAAGCCGCGCGAGCTTACGATGAAGCTGCACTCACGTACCAAGGACCAGGAGCGCGTCTCAACCTTGATCCACAATTGCAGACTCCAAATTCCAGGAAGCTGATGAAATTCCCGCAGGAAAATTTGTCAGTATCGACAACCAGCGCCTCATGTGCAGTGGTACCTATGTCTAGTTGTGCACAATCCTCGGCTGTTCTTCTCTCTACTGGAGGTCCTGCTGCAGATCATGCGATGGTGAACGGTAGTAGTACTAGTACTGCTACTCATGGGTTTGTGGCGGAAGGCACAAGCAATAATCATGGGCTAGTCATGCGCTCGCCTGCTGTTGCTGCGCCTGCAGCTGGTGATTTTGCAATGATCATGGGATCAAATTCGGATCATATCACGGGCGGTGCGCCACTAGTCACTACTGCAACGCCTCTGTTGAACAATCTTCCGAGCTCTCCTGAGTTTCTGCAATTGCTAGCTTCTTCAGCTACTTGTAACGAGGAGCCAAGCTGCTGCAGAAGCAGCTGCTGCTTTCCGCCTCTGAAATTGGAGACGACGCAGGAGATAGTGGAATCCATCAACAAAGACTTAGAAGACATGATCAGTACAGCTCCAAGCGCGTCCTCTGCAGCTGGCTATCTGCAGGTGGAAGCCCAGATCAACAATTCGTGGATGAATATGCTGGAGCCGACGAGCTATGACATGAGTACCGCGATGGTGCAGGTGGACATGTCGAATAATGACGCTCGATGGGAGATTCCTGAGGTGGATATGATGAGCTCTCCACAGCTTGACCTCGTCACTCTGTCGCTGGACGACCCACAGCTGCTACTGCTTGACGACATTTTCCTATAAGTGCTTCCTGGAGCCCATTGTAGCCATCCTCCAGATAGAGTCGTCTCTGTACAAATGCGCTCGACTAGGATCAACACATGAGAAGAAGAAGAAGGACCTCGGATCATCATCAGTACACCCATGATCTGTAATTGCCAATTTTCCAGGGAGGGTTCTATTCTTGTGAAATCTGTTTGTTACTACCAGCTAGCTAGCTACCTCAGCTACATGGTCTCTGAATTCACGTCAGTGTAAGCAATTAAAGCTTGATTCTCTTACATGATGAGCTCCATCCAACCCAGCAGAGAATTGCAGTTTTGTTCGTGATCAGCTACACATCCTTAGACTTGTTATTTCTGTTGCAACAGCAACAGATCATTACATTTGCAGTTATACATTTGAGAGCTGAATCATTAATTAGATTACCAAAAAAAAACTCGAGAGCATGAGCAACCAAAAGATCACATGGAAATTGTTAAAATCATTATGTCAAAAATAAAGATAAAATTGTTATTATGAAACATTCAATTCTGGAAATTTGGTGAATCTTGTAACACACTGCCATCGATGTCTTACTATGAATTGAGATTCTTGCAGATTCTTGCAGCTGCTGAAAGGATTTTGTCCTATTTTCTGGGAAACTTTTGACTGCAATTCTACTGAGCACTGGAGAAAATGTCGCTTGAATTCTTGATTTTTTGTTGTCTCAGGAGCTTGTCTGCCCACCCAATGTGTGTGTGTGTGTGTGTGTGTGTGTAAACCCTAAACCCTAAACCCTGCCTGTTGCATCTTTCACCATTGTGAGCTTCATCCAGATCCATTGGTCATTTGTGATTTCCTTCTTGCATCATCCTGATTCCCCTCTCTCTCTCTTTCTCTCTCTCTCTCTCTCTAAACCCTAAACCCACCCTGTTGCATCTTTCACCACTGGGAGCTTCATCCAGATCCATTGGTCAATTATGATTTCCCTTCTAGCATCATCCTGATTCCTCTATGTGCGTGTGCGTGTGTGTGTCTCTCTCTAAACCCTAAAACCCTAAACCCAGCGTGTTGCATTTTTCACCATTGGGAGTTTCATCCAGATCCATTGGTCAATTATGATTTCCCTTCTAGAATCATCCTGATTCTTCATCCACTGGTAATTTGTGATTTCATTTTGTTGTTGTTCCCAATGTGTTCCCAATAACACCTTCCTTTTATCCCATGTCCTTTGCTCGAAGTTCTACTCTTGTTACCTATATAACCACCCCAAAAAGGAGGAAATTGTTATATATATACATATACAAATAATTTTATTTAAATTTTCTTTATTTGGGATTGTTCAAAGTTTGATTTTTGATTTTCATTTTTTTTGATCAACCAATCAATGATGCCCATCACAAAAGGAAAAAAAATTGAACTTTTGAGGGTCGTCACAACTATAGTTACACTGTTATAGGGGAGATTTGAGGGATTTCAAAGATTTTGGATTGTTCATGCAATTTTGACAATTAAAATTGATGTTTGAACTTGTTTTTTTTTTTTTTTTTCCTAAATTTTTTAAATAATAAATTTATAATAATTTTTAAAAATTAAATAAATTTAAATTAAAAAAAAATCCTGAAGGAGCCAGGGTGGGAAGAACAACCCTAGGCAGATTTCAACATTATTTCAAGGAACTCTTTGAACTATAGCCAGTAAGCACAAATGTGTCGACACCCTCCACCCAAAAAACAAATTTCTGTGCCTTTAAGGCGATGTTTTTCCCAAAAAGAAGAAGAAGAGAATATTCCATTTTGAGACAACTTTGTCACCTTTTGATGGTTTTTCACCCAGATAAATAAATAAATAAATAAATTGTTGCTTTGGACCTCAAAGATTGGGTTGTATGTACAAATTTGACTATTAAGGTTGGCCTTTGGACTTCAAAATTGTGTTGAAGATTTCTTAGAAAAATTCAATATGGTATCCCTTCACCATTCCATTTTCGGATGTCTACATATCCATGGTTTCTTTTTTTGCCTGATTTAATAATATGTGGTAAAAACATAAATGAATTGCTATAGAGACATCAATCAAGTTTGTCGCTACAATTTCCATGATGACAAATTCCCATTGTTTCCAAGTTTTTGTAGGTCAAGTTTTTTCATGATCTAAATGTTCTAAGTCTCATCAAATTTTCAAGGGTGAAATGAGACTAGGTAGACAACCTTCATTTGGTAGACAAATGTGACAATATTCACCTTTAGATCGGCATAGTATACAACCCAAGTTTTGATGTTTAATTTTTTTCATCTTTTTGTACTATGGGTATTTTCTCTTTTGGATTCTTTAGGCTCACATGTGTACATGTTAATCTTAGGAAAATGTTTGAAATAATGTTTAAGGAAAGGGGATAAAAATCATTTGTAGTGTGTGCGGGGAGTTTTAAAAAAAGGAATGAAACGTTACAAGGATCGACAAATGGGTTTAAAGATTGAGAACTTACTTGGATGAAAATTCTAAGCGTACATGTAGTTTATTAGATTTTGAGAAATCAATATTTTATTCAGGAAGGTTTTGTTAATTTTCTAGATGTTACCTACCAATCCGATAGATTTTTTATTTGGGGAGGTCATTTCCATTTTATTACAAATGACATGCAAAATATATATAAGGTGCAACTTATTGAAAAAAATTAAAATTTTAATTTATTTGAATATAAATATGGTGATGATATTCATTTTGAGAATATTTTGCGAATATATTTAAAATATGTTCAAAATATACCATTATTTCATAGCATATTAAAAAGCATATTAAATATCATCCTTGTCTCAAGTGCTTCCAAAAATATAGGAGGAATGACCTCCCAGGATTCTCTAACCAATTTTCAATAAATTAAAAAAATAACGTGTAATTATTCAATAACCTATCCTTGTATCTTTATTGATAATCATCCATTTTTTCAATACATGATCAACGTGGGCACTATGCACATTCAATTGGGCATGTAATGTCATTCACTTATTGTCAAAACTATGAACTTGCAATTGTGAAAGGTTGTATTTCAGCATTTCTTTGGTGCCAATCTTTATGTTTATGTATGGTGTCCATGAGAGAATTTTCAATTGTTTTTCACTAATGACATTTAGGGCTTCTTTTGTTTGAGGAGAGGAAGGTAACAATGAAACATGTTTAAGCATTGAAACCTAGGGTGTATCTTGAGAACTATGAATTGTTGCACTCCTTCGATGACTAAGAACTCAATATTATAGTTGAACTATCACATGCAATTATTTAGACGCCTCAATAGGTTGACATATTCAAATAATTTGTTTCACCAATGAGTCCTACATGAAGAAATTTACTTAAAACCTTCAAAGCCTAAAGCATTCTTGTATTCATGTCCACCTAATCTTTCACACATTTGTGCACAAGATGTTGATGCACAACAAATGTAATGATGTTGGTTAAGGTGATTCAATGTTTTGCATTCATTGTTGGTACAATCCACAATATTGATACTCACACATCAATGAGTTATTGTTCCTTATGCACTCCTTCAATCCCAAGTATCCCCAACTTCATGATTGATGGAGAAGAACCCACACAAACAACCATTAGCAAATAATGTACGAATTCATGCCAGATTTACTTAAAGAGCACTTTCACACATTCAAACTAGAATCACAAATTCCCATTTTGCTCAAATTGTCAGACCAAACTTATAGTTTCATAACAAGCTCCTTCTCCTTCACATGTACAATTAGCTTCTGGATCCTTTTAGAAGCTCCCACATCTCCAACCACTATGAGTGGAAAGTTGATGTAACATCTGAAACCCTAGATTGCATGCATTTTCACCTTGCCATCATTGGGGGGTTGTTGTAGTAACATTAGTTGAATTGTATGTAGCCTTATAACAATTCACCCATCTTTAATTTCCAGTAACAAAACAATCAATTCATATGTGAGTTTGATTTGGGACATCATGTAACTACGAGGGTCTGGTCATCAACTATGGATTTTCATGCAACTCCTAGTTGTTTGTCACTAGATGATTGGGTGTGTTGACGATAGTTATCAGGTACACTCAATGTTATCTGATAACTATTGAACATGAATACAACAAGTAAATTACGCATAGTCTGGAGGAGTTGAGCCAGTGTATTCCATAACTATGGTGTTGATGTAGTCACAAATGCTCTAGCTACTGATGAAGAAGCATACAAAAACACTCTCAGTTGCTATCTGGGTCTAGTGAATTCTTGTGAGATTAATGTGGAGACCTCAACGATCTGAAATGAAAGGAGTAGGGTAAGATTGGGAAAAAAAAATTATTTTTTTCTCATTTTTGCCTTGTAATACCCGGTGGGTGGGTGTCATGGCTAGACAAAGAAGAGGTGAGACATTTTTTTATTACAAAAATACTCACCCCTTTTTGCAGAGGAAAAATTCCACTTGATAACATGCCCTCCAGATACACTTAAATTTGTTTCCTGCCAGTGCTTTTACAAATGTGTGGAAGTCAAGCAGAGGAGGAGAACCCAGGTAGAATTTTCTCCCACATGAGTGAGAGGGGGTGCCAGAGAATTATAAGAGTTGGTAGGTAACCTTCCAGTTAGTTTGCTCAGGATTAATGCAAGTGAATTCCTGTAGAGTCCTTCTGCAGGGACCACTTAGTCTTTCTTTCTCTTTGCTATATATATATATATATATATATATATATATTCACCAGAACTACTACACTCAAAAATTACCAACAACAGATTTGCCTCCATGGATGCTTTATACATAGGTAAGGGCTGGTTTTACTACCTACTAACTAGTAGGTAAGTAGTAAAACCAGCAACTGAGCTAACCACCATGGTTAGCTAGGGAGTAGGTAGGTTGTAAAACCACTAACTGAGCTAACCACCATGGTTAGCTAGGGAGTAGCGAGATAGTAAAACCAGCAATTGAGCTAACCATCACGGTTAGCTAGGGAACTGGAACCCAACAGAAATCTGTTTCCCGACCACTTACCATCCATCCACCATGGTGCATTGGTGGGTGCTGGTTCAAAGAAAGAATCGGATGGGTAAAGGTTGGGTATATGAAACCCTTGATCGATTTCGTTTTGACTAGTGTTGGGCAGCTACCTGGTTTGGAGGGTTGAATTGCCAATTCTGGTTGATAAAACCAAAAGTGGAATTGGGTCCGATTTTTAAAAATTGGTTCCTAAACTGGAACAAGAATTTATGTTTCTGAAGAACTGGACCCAAAATTTGATTTCCAGTCCCATTTACGGGAACCATAATATTAAAAAATTAGAAAAAAAAAGGGCTAAAACCATGTGCTAACCAGAGATTAACTGCTCATTTAACTGTAAGTTGCGATCTGGGTTACCAGGAACCAGACTGGAACTGGGTTTAGTTACTATTGCTTGACATCCTCAAAGTGAATGAAGGGAGTTAGTTGTATGTTGCAAAAATTTGTTGCAAAAAGAAAGACATCATCATATAGGCTACAGCAATTCCCAAGATCTCAAATCTCTCTTGTCCCCCACACTTTTTTGGCCCCTCTGTAGTGGATACCAATGACTTCTGATCAGAGTTCTGGGATAGAGTCAGATACAACAGGCCGCAAATCGCTTGCCAATGTCATAACATCAACTTTGGGTAACTTGGGTACTATACGGATATGTCTTCATGGTACTGCTTGGACACTTACTTCACATGTCATTACTTACATTCCTGGTCCTTAATTGTATTTCAGTTGCCGAGTTTTTAAAAAGAAAATTGATGTAAAACACGGAACTTCAGTCCTTTTTGCTCCCAAATGATACTCACAGGCACCACACAGGTTGCAATGTACATGGACATTGCAAACAAGAAGTGGTTTTGGAATTGAGATGATCACACAAGCTCATCATGCTAGTTTAAATTCACATGGACCCTGCGGAGCTTCCAAATGCAGGAGGATAGAAGCAGATGCTGGGTGCCTTTCTTAATTGCCATTTCCAGTTCCCACCTTCAAGATTCTTGTGGGGGCTGGTGCAGTTGATTTGCACAAGTTTAACACTGATCTGATCTGACCCAATTATTATTATTACTTGCTTGAGGGTTCACACAGTCTTGACTCTTGTCTGCTGCTGGAGGAAGTGCAGAAATTGTTAAAAAATTGTCGGATATCATCATGGGCCAGCCAGCAGCAATTCTGCAATCTTCTCTTTGTGCTAATGCCATTGGCACAAACCAGTTTGATTTTTTTAATGTTTTTTTCCCCCTCAGTTCCTCCAGTCTTCAGCACTGGTGAAATATTCCCAGATCCAGACAATAATGGAGATACCTGCTTTGAGTATAATTGACAAAACCTGAGTCATGAATCAAATTGTTCAAGTTGGAGTCTTCAAGACCAAGAATTTTATTTAAGTTGTGAAATAATAAGCCTTTTGAACCCTTCCTACAAGAGTTCCTTTCAAAATTTTCAACAGCTCTTAATTTTCAACACAGAACTGCATGCATACAAATCACATTCACGATACTCTTGTCAGATTATATATGTGTGTGTGTGTGTGTGTGTGTGTGTGTACATATATATACCCAAGTTGTTGCATAACAAGATCAAGTGTAGTTGAAGTAGGGGACGTTACCAAAATACAAACGCCTAACAGTAAGAAGTATTATGGTTGGAGATTTAGTGCTCACAATGGAGTTTTCAGATCATAGAAGCCTTGTTGGCCTGACCCGATTGAAAATGCACATCTCCAATTATGAGGTATGTTTATGGCATTTCAAACACACATGGTGCCACTCTCTAATTCCAAGCTCCTGCTATCACATATATTTTCTGAAAACCTGAAAGATTTGTGTGTCCATGCTAGTTGGTGAATGGTGCCACTAGCCTATTGACATGAAAACCCCATTTGGCCACTATTTTCTAGAAAATAGTTGGTGGGTAGGCAACATGGAAGCTAAACTTTACTACACCTAATCAGCTAATTACAAAAGCTTAGGAAATATGAAGTTTGTGAATTGGATTTGCTAACACTGCCTAATCCTTGTGAAGCTCAAAAAATAACCAGCAAAACATGATAAGCATAGTAATGCTTTAATGGGGGAAAAAAAAAAAAAAAAAAACATTTGAAATAACATGAGAACCTATTCCCACTAATTTTCCACTAATTCTTTAGTGGGTGGACTTGGATAGGTGGGCCACATGGAACTTGACCCTTAGTGAACTCACATGATTTGGTGATTACAAAGTAATCACTGTCTTAATTAATTACCTGATTTTTCTCAGTACAGAATTATCTCTATCTTAATTAGCCCACCTGATTTGCTAACTACAAAGTTTGTTATCAAGATCTTAATTAGTACACCAGCAGCTGATTTGCTAAGTACTACAGAGTCCAGAGTAATGATCTCTATGCACCTACTAATTAGTGCACCTGATTAGCTAACAACTATACTGAGATTACACTAATCTGCTACTAATTTTGGTTCAATAATGAGTTCCCAAGTAAAATACTAAAGTCTTTTGTATAATGAGTTTCATGATCATGAAATTGAAGCAAATTCTGCCATAACCCATGGTGGTGGTGCTCCAGCGCCAAGTAAAGTAAGTAGAGCTTGATCTCTCTCTCTCTCTCTCCCTCTCTCTCTAGACTGCAATGGAAGAACTTAGAGCTTGATCATCATCTGCAGCTTGGAGCTGCAGTTCAATTAAGAAAGAATTGGGCAAGATCAGGAAGAAGATCAAGCTGGATAATCCATACATGTAAGTTTGTTCAGAAATTCTAGGGTTTGATCAATCAATCATCAGCATCATCATCATCAGCAGTAAGAGCTCCTCCATGCAGCTGATCACAGACATTGCAGTGGGTGTGGACTCTCAGGGACTTAAATGTGAAAGATCACATGTATGATTGATGTATTGATCTGTGAAGTGGACTGGGGGGGCCGGGTCAGATGATCAGGCTGCTATTAGGTGTGTGTGTGTGTGTGTGTGTGCGTGCGTGTGTATTAGGGCATGAAAAGCATGTTCCCACACTGACATCTCCAGACCTCTGGATAGTATTCTTGCTCTGTGATGGCCACTCGAGGAATGCCAATGATCACATGAACAGGATTGCAAGGATAGCACACACCACAGCTACCTCGACATGTTGGAGGAGAGGAACCGATCAACAGCCTGCTGTTGTGCACTAGCAGTTGATCATGTGTCCATGATCCTGCTGCTGATCCATGATGATCACTAGTACCAGCTTCTGCTGCTGCTAGCTGCTTCTTCTGCTGCTTAGACTTGTTGTTGTAGTCTTTCCAGACCTCCACCCATGAGCTGAAAGTAACTGGACCTGCACGGATTTCATTCTGTACAAGACAAGAACGCAGCAGCAGCAGCAGCAGAGGATCAGAATCCAGCTGCAAGATGTCAAGAAGCTGCTGGTGATCATAAGTCTATAATTCACAAGATGTAATATCTTCAACTAGCTATGATCATCTGGCCTGCACATGAATTCTCGAGCTCATGGCCTGAAGCTGCAAGCTTACACTTGCAATTCTTTTAGTTGTGGACATCGACGACTGAGCTCTAGATTTCTGAGAGGAGCTCCTCTACTGCTGGGAAGCTAGCTGACGTACCTGCTGCAGAGAGTGTTGTTGAGAGTAAGATAGATTGTTGTCGATTTCTTCGACATGCTCCGCTGCTGCAGCGCCAATTCTCGCATTCAATATGTCAGCCTCATGATCATCATGATGAAGTACTGGAGCTAGTGCTGAGATGAATTCATCATGCCCCGAGTGCATCGTTGAGCCGCCTACATAAGATATGATCGACCCATGGAGCTTCCAATTAGCACAAACAGATAGCTGGCGAGAATTGCATATATGATGATCAAGCGACTAGAGCTTAATAGAGTTCAGTATGCATGAGCAGCAATCCATGAGGGATCGGGAATATCATGTACAAGTTACAGTGCGACTACTTACGAGGATCACGGCGTCCTGCGGAGGCGAGCAGCGGAAATGTACTTGTGAGGAAGAGGAGGAAGAGGAGGAGGAGATAGCTGCAGCCTAAGATACAACCCATTGGACCTGAAATCTTCTTCAGCAGCTCCTGATGAGCTAGATGATCTATTGCAAGCGGAAAGAATGGAACTCCGTCATGTAGCTGGTCTAGTATGATCTTCAGTTACTCTCTGTCGTTTTTCTCTACTGTGCCTGCTGCACTAGAAATTCTATTGCTGCTGCTGCTGCTGCTGGGTCATTCAGAAGCTGATCACTCCGAATCTTAACAAAAAACTTATGTGACATTACAAATCTCCCAAGCTCTTTTTCACTGAGATGATCTCTTCCTGGAGAAAAAGTTTCATAGCTTGTGCACTTGAGCTGCATCCTTGCAGCTGACCAAAAGCTGTGCACCTGCTTTCTATCTCTAGAGTCTCGACTCCTCCAGTGATTACCAAAGGAATTCCTAAATGTAGTGCATCATGAGTTGCAGCAGCTGAATTTCTGGTCCAAGTTTCGATTCTACTAGTCTCCGCTCCTTCTCCTCCTCCTGTCCCCAGCTGCTGCTGCAGGCACTTGTAGGATCACAATTGCATCTGAGTCAGAGCGTAGCCCCGCGGGCCCGCTTGCAAGTGATCACTCCAACACTGAAACTGCAAACGATGGAGCTACAGCTTCGATCTTCTTTATGGAAAACTCTTGATCCGCAAGCAATTCCAAGTACTTCTACTCCCCTCAGCTCCACAGATAAAATCTTCACCCCGGCCAGACAGACAGACAGACAGACTCCACCTCCAAAGACTTGCCCTCAAACACACACACACACAAACCGCCGACTCTTTACCAGCTCCTCTCAACTAGTCTTCCCAAACCAACACCTCCTGGCAGCTGCTCCCAATTTCCTCGACTCTGGTCTGCAAGAGCTCTGATCACTTACATGTCTTAATGTTTGGGTCACAACACAAATTTGCAGCAAGCAATAAAAGCAGAGAAATGTTCACAGCTACTCTCACGCCATGAGCTGAAGATCATCATTATCATGACCAAGGCTAAGTAAGTACTCATCACACTCATGGCAACAGGCAAAGGGCGCAGGGGGACAAACTCTGACACATGAACTGGGCCACTGCTAGAGAAACTTGTTGGACTACTGCATCATCATCATCATCATAATGCATATATGCACGGGATTCTAGATATCTATCCAAACTGCAGCAGCAGCAGCAGCAGCAGCTCCTGCTCCCCACCTCACATGACTCTTCACAATCTAAGGATTTGTTACCATCTCACATGTATGCATGCCTCCATCTTTCACAAGCTTTTAAGGATTTAGTTACTACTTCCATCACATGCCTCTTTCACAATATGACTTGATCATCTCACAATCTAAGGATTTGTTTGTTACCTCCACAGCTCTGGGTCAAGCTGAACTCTCCAGCTAGTACTCCTTCTTGATCACCCCTTCTCCTCCTCCTCCTCCTCCTCCTCCTCCTTCTGTGGCCATCATCCACCCCCAGAACCTCCAGCTGCTGCAACCAATGCTCATAAAAACATCCTCTCACCAATCCTGCAACCACTTTTGCTGCACACTTAATTATAACAAGACTGTAGATGATCCTAAAGAAGATTGCATTAATTAAAACACCAGCAAGTCTACACCAGAATCATCTTGCACTCTGGGACACACACACACCCAATGCTCAGGAGTGTGATGAATGTGTCTTGCTTAATTGGCGCTGTGAGCGAGCGAGTTGGCTAAAACCATTGCAGAGCTTGCAAGTGAGTAAGTCATAAGAATCTGATGAGTTCAGGATCCAGAACTGCAGAATCTGTATAACAAAACACAAGGAAGGGGGGCTACTGCACCAGACTAGACTAGACTAGACTAGACTAGACTAGAAAAGTGTGTACTTCATTCACATTTTCATATGGCACACTTGTGAGTGAATTTTCATGCTTCAGTTCTTCAAAGTGTGGTGCTATTGGGAACATCTTGGGGAACACATTGAGAACTTGGGGAACCTCCATGAGAATTTCTTTCTTTTTAATCACAACACATTGGGAACCTGAGGAACCCCATGAGAACTTTATGAGAACACATTGGGAACAGGAAAAATAAAATAAATAATCCAACACCCAGCCCTCTCTCTCTCTCAACCCTCCCCCCAAAAGAAAAAAAAAAGCCCTGGCCTCTCTCGGGTGCAATGCTGCATTGCCACCCATTGGTTGACAAGAAAGGCCATTTTCAAGCCACCTTTTAGCAGAATTTTTATTCCTACATTTAATTAAGTTTGTCACCATTTTCAACCTGGGCTAATAGAAGGGAAGGGGAGAGTACTTACTTATTCACATGTGCTTCTATTAATTAGTGAGCGGTGCAACCACAGGTTTTTTTTTTATTTGTAATTTTTTTGTAATTTTTTAAAACCCTAGAAGGAGCTAATTGATTGGCCCATCACCAATATTTTTGGAACATGAGGGATAGAAGCCTCTAAACATGCTTCCCTCCCCCTAAATAGAGGGGTTCAGGCCATTTGGACCTAAGTGGTTAATAGAATGGGTGAAAACCTGCCAATCATCAATAAAAACAAAGCATCCACCCACGAAAGAGGGAGAAAAAGGCACAAGATGGAAGGACCCAAGTTCTAGCAAATGAAGAAACCTCCAAAGAGGACAGACCGCTAGGGGAACGAGAACAAATCAAGCACCCTACCACTACGGGAACGGGAACAAATCAAGCACCCTAACCCTCCCCCCCCCCCAATTTGCTTATGAGGGTGGTGGGTCCTGGCTGTACTTGCTCTCTTGTCTTTTGTCTGGTAGAGGAAGTGATAGTCTAGTGAAAAGAGCCAATGGTAAAAAAAACTGCCTGATGGGTGCTAAGCTAAATGCATGAGGAACGATTATTGGGAACGCAATGAACCAAAATAAAAGCTCTCGAAAAAGGATCATTGGGAACGCAATGAACCCAAAAAAAGCTCTCGAGAAATGATCATTGGGAACGCAATGAACCCAAAAAAGCTCTCGAGAAATGATCATTGGGAACGAAATGAACCAAAAAAAAAGCTCTCAAGAAATGATCATTGGGAACGAAATGAACCAAAAAAAAAGCTCTCAAGAAATGATCATTGGGAACGCATTGAACCAAAAAGGCTTTAATATCATCCATCCATCACCTAATGTCATCCACCATCTTCTATCCAAGTTACTTCCCAAGGTGGTTGGTTGTCATTTTCGCCTTGGCACTTTCTAAGCTGTTTAGGCCAAGTGATTACATCCTAATTCTCTTATTCATATCCTTGGTGCATTGATTGATTTAAGCTGATCTTTAAGGACACTTGAACTTTGCCTCCACCTGACACACCACTATAATAGTAAGCCTAATGGATACCAAATATAGATGGATATTGTAAATATACTCACTCAAACAGGTACAACCATGAAAAGATCCCAATCCAATAACCATGGTCATGGGCCATGATGCCATAGCTATATTAATAGGTCCCCCCCACCTCCCCCCTCCCAAGGACTTATGGTTAGCTATGGCACTCATAGAAGGCTATTCCCACTTGATAGTGACATTGTTTTTGTTGCTACAAGTCTTTTACCTTAACTTGAAGATTGATGGATTTAGTTATTGGGTTTTGATTGATGGCTTTCATGATGATGGATGGATGTAGTAGTTCACTAGTTCAAACCACTTGGGTTGTTGAGCTCTAAACCCTAAACCCTAAACCCTAAAACTTAATATGATTAGGTTTCCGATTCACAAGGGCATCTAGCATATTGGGGGTTCTTCAGCATCCCATGATGATCAACAGACACTAGGGTTAATTTCTATCTTACCAATTGGATGAACATATTGGGGAGGTTCCATCCACTATACTATATGCATACCTAACCACCATGGGCAAAATTCTTATTTACATTATTTAGCTTTTCAAAACCCTAATGAAGGCTCCAAGGACAAAATAAGGATGTACAATAGCCAAAGCAACTTTTCACCACACACTTGCAAATTTACCTTACTTTATACATGAATGAAAGACATGTATGAATTCACCTTGCCCCCACCCCCCCCTTGTGGTGAGAAAATTTTTTTCCAAACCTGAAAATTTAGGAGAAGCAAAAAATGGGAAAAAATTG
>Ga0116227_10011965_pt1 | contig 14365 bp, 14 predicted proteins | sample S1TSphgellanicum_FD_89693 | JGI IMG/M metagenome (GOLD analysis project Ga0116227, IMG submission 89693) | Host-associated microbial communities from peat moss isolated from Minnesota, USA - S1T2_Fb - Sphagnum magellanicum MG | ecosystem: Host-associated > Plants > Peat moss > Unclassified... | reverse complement strand
TTTTGCACTTCAAAGATGATTGTAGAATATTTTTAATAATTATGATTACTCAATGAAAATATGATTTTAACATTATTATATAGTTCAAACTAATAATTAGCTTAAAATGTTTGTGTACTTGGAGGTTAATTCGTGTAGCCTATTTAAATTAATATTTTAACATAAATAATAGAATTTAAATATATAATACCTATTGATATTATATATATATAATTGATGATAATAATAATAATAATAATAATAATTTGATAATTATGAATATTTATAATAAATTTTAATACTATCATATTAATTGATTCTGAATAATGTTTTTGTTTAATCAAATTTACATTTTCTGAAAAAGATTCCAAATAAAATAAAATAAAATAAAATAATTTTACTTGCCAAAGCAAATATTTAAATATATTTGACAAATAAAATTTAAAAGCTTGTAATATATATTTAAACCATGGTTTAGTTTAATTTAATTTAATTTAGACATAATTAATTTAACCATTGTTAGTTTTAGTTTAATTTAGTTTAGCCATAAATATTTTAGCCTAACTTAATTTAGCCATAATTGGTTTGGCTTAATTTAATTTAACCATATTTATTTCATGTTAATTTAATTTAACTTAATTTTAGCCATAAATCATTTAGTCTAACTTAATTTAACCATAATTAGTTTGGCCTAACTTAATTTAGCCATATTTTTTAGCCATAAATAATTTAGCCTAACTTAATTTAGCCATATGTATTTTAACCATAAATAATGTAGTTTAATTTATTTAAACCATAAATAATTTATCCATAATTATTTGGCCTAACTTAATTTAGCCATAGTTAATTTAACATAATTTAATTTAGCCATAATTACTTTAGCCTAATAAATTTAGCCATGGTTAGTTTTAGCCTAATTTAATTTAGTCATGGTTAGTTTAACTTTTTAGTTTATTTAGCCATGGTTATTTTAGCTTAGGTTAGTCTAGGTTAGCATAAGTTAGCATGTGGTTAACCTTAATACTAGAGGCACATAATATTATTATACATAGCCTATGTAGATATATTAAGTATAATAATTTAAATATGTATAAATTTAGGCCATCATTTTTATGACACGTGTCCATGTTGTACACATTTAATTGCACATTAGTTGCAAACATGACCAAGATAATTGCAAATGACAACTAGATGCATGCTAGTTGCATAGTGACTGGTTATAAACGACAAGATTTCTAGTAGTGATATGTTCTAGGATGTGCCAAGGTTCCAAAAAAATGCTTAAACACTTTCCATTCATCCTTTTGTTGACATGAATGTTCATAACTCTTAATCTGTTAAGGCTTATGCAATGACATCACAAAAACGAGAGTCGAAATGGACTAGTTTGATGTGTAGTTGACTCAAAGGCATGGGTTCACATTGACACCACTTGACCAAGCTTTACAATAGAGCCCTGGAACTTGAGGCTCGAGCTTGTTCTAGACAGGGTGGACCCATTTGGAAACCAATCGACAACTTGGTCTACATGGCTGGTGATCATCTTAAACCATAATCTACCTCCATGGTTAACAACCAAAATATTTTTTCTAATGTTTGCCTTATTGATTCCCGGAAAAAAATCTATGAAGAACTCAAACATTGACATCTAAATGGCAGTGCTATGGAGGAGTTACAAGAGCTTTGGAGAGGGGTGGATGTTGTGGACATGATGCAACCCCAGGAGAACATGGGTTCAACATGTGTGTTGTCCTCATGTCGTCCATCCACAACTTACTTGCATATGGTTTGCTTTTTGGACAAGTGACAAAGGGTTATAAAAGGTGTCCTACTTGTGGCCCCCACACATCATTCAAGAAACCTTAGGAAGGTTGTATATTGTGTTCATCATAGGTGGTTGTGTTTGAATCACCCATATCGATCGAACAAGCATGGTTTTAATGGGAACCTTGAATGAAGGTTGGGCTTGCTAGTTATGTCAAGCCTTAAACATTTGGGAAATGCTAAATTGTTTAAAAGTTGGAAGCCAACTAGTAGTAGGGAGGGAGATCCAGCTGTAAAAACAAGAGTAAAGCAAATGAATGTCCTCTTTGAGTTGCCATACTAGAAGGTCCACATGAATCTCTTAACTATTTGCCATACCATAGATATGTAGAAAGTTTTGTATGCTTCTTTTGGAGTCCAACAACTTGTTCTATATGAACTATCCTAATCCTACTCAATTTCAATATCACTATTATTTTATTTGTTGTCAACAACCTGGATCCTTGTGATTGTTCCCCTAATGTAGCCTCTTTGTTCTACAAATTGGCCATTAATAGAGATTCATGATCCTAAGTAAGCAACCATAGTATAATCATGCCATAGGATGTGTTAGGGCTCATTTGTCAAAGGTCTACTAAGCAAGTGACTTACATTACACATGATCCTTCAATTAATCAATTAAACATAATTTGATTGGGGAATTTACAAAATTTGATTCTTAGTGGTTCATGGCTTGAATGTCCATTGAATCTCTTTTAGCTTCATGAGATTGTTGTACCCCATTAGTTGATTTGCATGTTTGACCTTTTGACCAATCTATTAAATTCAAAATTGGGCCTAGGCCTTAATCCCAAGCTCATGGTTGAGAATGCAAGTTTTTAGAATCTAAATGCTACATGTTAGAAAGTGGTAGAGTTATGTAGATATTCAACATATAAAGTGATCTTCTAACATTCAAATTTTTTTTGTGTTTGATAGGACTTGATTATATAGCACACATTTGATGTGATGCATTGTGAGAAGAACTTGGTAATCAATATAATCAAGACAATCCTAGGTGAGAAAGAATAAAAAAAAGTTCGCTTTGATCTTCGAGCATTTGGTGTTCAAGAGTTTTTATGGTTGAAATTTCACCCATCACGGAGTGGCAAGGCAATAATTCCACCAGCTCCCTGGGTGATGCAAAAAGAAGAATGAATAGCCTTCTTGGAGACCATGTCAAGGTTGAAGCTGCCAACATGAACATACACATATGGATTTTTAAAAACACATTGTCAATGTTAAATTGATGGGTATGAAATCCCATGATTACCACATCTTGTTGTAGTAAATTTTGCCATTGTGTATTTGACATAAATTGAGAAAAGCACCTCGAGAGACTATAATGTGGATTTGCAAATTTTCAAATTCATCTACACTAAGGTGTATGACCCAACCACATACCAAGACCTAAAAACCAGGGCTATGAATTTGCTTTGCTTCCTTGAAAAGGTATTTCCTCCAAGTTTTTTCAACATGATGACGCATTTAGTTGTACATTTAGTTGATGAATTGGACATTTGTGGACCAATCCATAGTCGTTGGATGTACCCTATTGAAAAAACGATGAAAGACCTAAAAGGCTATGTCAGAAACATATGTTAGCTAGAAGGTTGTATGGCTAAGGGTTATGTATTCAATTAAGCATTGGGTCTTTGCATAGAGTACATGCAAACCTTTGATGCCACCAAGAGGTGTATTTGGGATGATAATGAAGGAGTTGTTGGTGAAGTTCTTGAAGGTGTGCCTAAATCATGACAACTAACATAACAACTACGAGATGTTGCACATCTGTACATTTGTGAAACCAAAAGATGTTGTATCCATGGCGGTAGTAAGTTCCCGTTGCTTTGTGTCCCATATATAGTTCAAAATTGGGGTCTCCTAGGTTGACTGGCAAGATAGTACCTAGTTTTAAAAGGTTTTTTGATTTCTTATTCTCCATCTATACATGTATGTTTTACTTTTTGCTATACACAGTAGCTTTGATACCTTGCATTCGATGCAAATGTCTTGTAGAAAATACAAACTTTGGAAAGAAAAAATTGGTGAATAGAATATTCCAACCTTCCCAGAATGGTTGCCAGAAACAGTTGGTGATTATAATGCAGAATCTACATATGAAGATATGTGGGAATTATGAGATATCCCAACTCTCCCTAGTCTCATGACCAAGTCATTGAAACATTTTAACGTATGGGAACCATTTTAGAACTGCTGCATGGGCTAGCATAAGTAGCATGGTGATTTATGATTATAGTGTAATGGGCCAATTTGAACATACCCCACCTATAGCTATGGAAAACCCAAACCATGGTTCTAAATTAAAAGTCTATGTTGGAAAATACACTAAGATTTCAGAGCTAGATTATGGGGTAATTAAAGTTAATGTATTACTTTGTTCTTGGGTGCAAGCTCATATTCGAGGCTTCATGCAAGTATGAAAAGGGATGAGTTTGGGTTCTTACTTGTGAACTTTAAAAGAGTGCTCCCGCCACACAAGCAACCTTTTGTTTTCCCTTCACAGGTTGATCATGTATTTTTCTTTGGGTCCACACATGAGCCTAGGTGGAAAGTTGTACTTACAAAGGCCATTAAGTCTTAACAAGTGGTAGGAGAGAACGTGGCTATTGAACAAAGAAGCGTTGGGGTAGAGTTGGGTGAGGGTATCAAGATTAACGAGGTTATGGCGCCTATAAGTGACCCTTCACAAGAGTGGTGCAATCCACTTTTGGTTTAAGATCATGGTATGTATATGATAAGCTTTTTGGAAACATGTGACGTTGAATCCTAGGTTTATACATTATTGTATATATTGAATTCAATTTAGATGAAAGACTTATTAGTTGGTGTGTAGGAAATGAAGACCCATTGGCTTTAAATGAAATTGAGAACCATGACACAAATACCTCTAATGGTGACAAAGATAATTCGATTAACGATCAACAATATGCAGACGATGAAAAAGCAAAATCAGAAAATGGCCATTATATACCTAATGTTGATGAATGACACAAATAGCATACCATCCACCTCTACTCTGCAACGTTTTTTTAAAGACCAAAACAATGTTAGTTAGGTCATGCATGTCTTTATAATCTGAATACATTGCCCTTGTTTATTTTTCTCAATTTGTGAACCTTACTACTAAGTTAGAATATGTAACCCCACTATGGGATTTGAATTCCAACTTCCCATGATATGTGCCCCATATTGTGGTGCAAAGATGTCTATTTTGATGCATGGTCCAAGTTTGTCATTGGTTTTGAATGAGATAGATAGGCCTCTTGCAATTTCTAGCTTATAGTTAGTTATAACCGTATATCCTTGCAGGAGTAAATTCCATTGATGCACTAGTTCATGGCATTATGACTATTGGTTGTTCCTATTCAATTATATGCTACAAGAGTTTGCTGTAATGATTAAGAATATTGGGGATAAGCATGCCTATCCCATTAGACTGTATGAACTAATACATATGGCATTCATGTGAAAAGATTTCTTTTTGCTTGATTTGAAGTTATTGGTTCCACTTTTGGGGTGGGCTTGAGTGAATGACAAATGGTTTGTCCTAGATCAAATGAATAAAATGCTAGAGAAGATATCATCAATAGCTTGAAAACTTAAAAATTATCATCATGGTGAAAGAAGGTATCAAATTTCTATCACTATCTCTTTGTGTTTTTCTAGTCCTCCACTTCTATTTCTTTCCCCCAACTAGGTGTGGTGTCAATGTTTATAAGTTGACAACAAGCACTATCTTTTGTTACGTTGTAATATTTTCTGTTTTTCAATCTATAGCCAGACTTCTTACAATGAAACCCCTTGTTGTGCTTACCAGTGGCTACTCTTCAACATCTTCCTACAAACCAAAGAATCAATTGGGTTTGAATAAAATATTGGGTTTATGTTCCAAAATGGCCTTAACAACTTTTTCTCTGACAAATTCATTTTCCACATTGGTGTAGCAATGTCACAATTGTAACCTTCACATTATTGCTTGATTTTATTTTTAAAAATCCAACTAGTGTAACAAAATGTGACCTAACATACACAACATTATCTTGAATTTGCGTTAAAAAACATTTATATTTACTCTTTTCATTATTAGACAAAAATTCCAAATAAATCCTTTATGAAAGAAAAAAAGTTTCATCTGCAAACAATTGCATGACAATTCCTTTTTAAGTACTTCATAAAGAATTTATTATTATACAATCTTTGAATACTCATTCTTTAAACTTACATTTCCAAATTTTTTAACAAATCAGAATTTAACAACATCCCATATTCTTTGTTTAATTTTTTAAAAAATTCAAAACATCATACAAACCAAGAAATATATAATGCAATTTTAAACAAATTTAATATTTTGTCATGTTATAATGGCCATGGAACAATGGTACACTATGATGCAATAGTATCTTTATTAAAAACAACTTTTCTAACAAACTTAGGTGCTAAATTTATAACTTCATTTTTCAACAAAAACCGCATGCGAAGCTCTGTATATAACCATAATCTATAAACCATCACAAATGGAAACAAATTATTTTATTTCCATATTAAAAACTATATTACAAAAAATTGGGGGTGCACTCTTCTAATTGTTAAAAAGCCCTGCATGAATAAGATTTCATAAGCAACTTCACAATTTTTAGACCTCAGGTGTAAGAGATATACTAAATTTTGAGTAATATTTGTCATTGGAAATTCTTGATAAAAGTTCAAATTTCAATTACTTAAAATGAAAGTTGGGTTTCAGAGTTGTTAGGAGGTTAAAGAAGATGTGCTCAATGGCACATGCCACACACACTAGTAATGAAGGAAAGAGAAGGGTTGAAAAAGAAAACAACAAGTAATGCATGCATTCGATACCTTGGATTCAAACATGATGAAATCAAATACTTAGTGCAAAACATTGTGTGCAAAAGATGCAATCAATAACAAGGTGCAATCCACAACCTTGGGGCTTGAATGGCATTTCAGTAGACTAAAACAACTTGCATTTGAAGACACATCTTCATGTTTTCATGTTTCTCTTCTCCTTTATGTTGTGTCGAGCTACATAACATCATAGCATCCATCTTCCCATTACTACCCTTCTTCCAACACACACTTTGGTTAACTTATACAGTTAACCTCCACCCATTATGAAGAGCTGATGATGTCAGTGGGGAATGTTATAGTACCTGGTAATTTTCCATACACCATCTCCCACCCAACACCCTTGACCCACTGTGTCCCAGGACTCCCGACTCCCGCCCTGCTAGGGACTCCCGACTCGCTCCATGTTCTGTTGAAGGTCGCTGAAAATGGTGGGTGTGACTTGCTTTCAAACCACTCCTCAGTTTTATCTTCATCTTTGAGGGTTGAATCTCCTCTTTTTATCCTGTTTGCTGATATGTTGTTAGGATCTGAAATCTCTCTATAATCTATCTTCTATTCAGCACTTAAAGAGAGGAGAAGTTCTCACAAGATACATGCAGTTTGTGAGCATGAAGGAGACATTTCTTTGCAAATCTGTTTTTCTGGTCTTGAACTCAGATCTTCATCACAAAATGTTGACTAACCTCAGGAAGCAATTTCTCAATCTAAACTTCATACCATCCATCCTTTATTCATGTGCCCAATGTATACTAATATCCAGGAACTCTCCTCTCCGCAGGATATCCAAGCCTTGCCCATCATGGAACACATGGGATTGGATGAAGTTACTAACCCCAACCTTACAATAATGAAGATGGTACACAACAAGTCAGCTTCTGCTGCATGATGGACGTGACATTATAGGCAGACACAAATATTCCTTCACTGCAGAGTTCTTGCCACCAAAGTAACGAAGGGCTGGTATAACTTTTCTGCAGCAGACAGACTTCAGAAATCACCACTATTTATCCTTATGTAATCTGTTCCCAGATGCTACACCACATTCTTGACAATTGGAACTCCATCACAAAATACATCGACAAGAACAATGCTGTGGCAAAGCAATGTCCTCACATTCTGGGTGATCCCAGACACTATTCTTTGGCAGGAACTTCAGCAATGCTTCCACTTAGCTATTCTGGTGGCAAGTTTAGGGTTGAAATACTAGTTTGTCACAGTGCTAAGCTTGGAGTTTTTTTCTACACCACACTCAGCTAGATTGTTCTAGTACTTATTTGGAGAGTTAAAGTAACTGACCTCAACCTTACTTGGGCAATGGAGATAATGCCTATTGCAAGGTGCACAAGAGCATATTGTCTGAAATTAGATTTCTTACATGTCAACTTCAGGCATCCAAAACTCAAATGATACAACAGCTGTTCTTGAAATGGTTCTTATGAGTGCTTCATTTGTTACTCATTCTTTTGGCACAAGGACTGCAGCTTTCAATTTAAAAAACTGTGAATACAAGGCTGATACAAGTACATACCAAATGGAAGACACTTCACAGGCCTCAAAAAATTATTGCTGCAGCTGCTCCTCCGAGTTCTTCAGTGGCTCCACTGTTGTACATATGTCACAGATGTGGTATCCCAACACAGTGAAATGGGCCCAAGTTCTCCAAGCTTGAAATCTGTCCCTGACAGGAGACAAGATGAAGATACTTTGACAGCACCAAAACATTAGTTCTTTCAAAAACTCTGGAAATTGCAAGAGAATGGAACAGGGAATGTTGGATATCCCAGCTCAGTACCTTACAGAGAGCAAATAGTGAGTCTCTATAAGCTGGGATGTCCAACTGCTTTAGTTGGTATCTATGGATTGGTCAGAGAAGCTAAAAACTCCAACAGTCTCCACTTCATTTGCACAGAAAAGCTCACCTGCAGCAAAGTACTTTGCTCTCTTCACCATGAAGATTTTCTTTTGACTGACTTGAACAGTCAGTAGCTAGTGCCACCAATGTATATCTCAATCAATTCTGCTGATATCAAATATAATCCATACAGTGTTACTGAAAACATCATAAGTTGACAGAGGCAGCTGTGTCTAGCTAACTAAGGGGAAATGATTTCTTGATAATCTCAGAATCAAGCAAAACAACAGTGAAGAGATCTACACAAAACTATTGCATGAACAGAAAAAATCACTCAAAATCCAAAGAATCTAACACCAACTGCAGAAGAACTAGAGCAACTTCACCCTTATTCAATAACAAACATGGCTTTAAAAGAGAACATGAATGCAAGAGACAGATTTTTAAAATCACACCTTGTGAAAACTCACCTGGGCTAATAGCATTTTGCAAACAGAAATACAGATAGCTTCATGTACAGCTTTTAAAACTTGTAGTTAGCATAATACATCACTAACCCAACTAATCAGCCTAACTAGAGACCAAGATATTAGCAACATTCCCATGACAGGAAATAGCCTCATGAGATTTCATAGCCTCGATATGAACTCAGCAAGAAGCTAGAATTCTGTTTTAATTACATATATATATGCATGTGCATATTTCAATACATTGCTCAAACTAAGCATGAAAGTCTGTTAGAATTGGAGTTCTAAACACATTTCCTAGGTTTGGACTGCTACAGGATAACACCCTCACAATCCTTCAGGATCTTCTGGCAGATATTTCACTTCTGAGTTTGCCGATAGAATGGGGCAAGGGTGGTTTTAAGCTCAAATGAAAACGGGAGTACAGGTCATTAGAAAGAGCATTGGCTAGAGCTTTGTTTGAGAGTTGAGAAGTTGAAGGTTGCACTTTCAACATACCAGTGCTGTTTGCAGCTTGCAGCCCTCCATCCATTAGTGAATGGACAGGGAAATGCTTTGACTGCAACCCAACACCACCAGCAGTGAGGACATCCTTCAACAAATAGATACTACTGCCCAACATGAGAGTCAACAGTAGCCACTGGGATCTAGAAGACATGAAATATGAACTTTTGACAAGGAAAGATCCTCAGGGCATCATAAATTGTTGGTGCAATGGCATAGCTGGAAACTGGCAGTTTAAAATCTGTAGGGCCTTGACATAGAGTGTCCATTTGATGACATAGTCTCATCACCAAGATTGCTGTCATTGCCACTAAGGGAAGGAACTAAAGACTGATCTGACCTAATGAATCCTGGGGCACCTTTCATGCTCGCACCATGCTGAGGATAAGCTGTGGGCTTGAATGGGTGCATCAAAGGACCAGAACTGCTGATCAGATCCTCAGAAATGGGGAATGACAGGCGCTTCTTTGCAGTTGACCAGCCATCTTTCTCTGACAGTCCTGGGCGTTGCTTTGGGGTGCTGTGAGATCGTACTTTATTTCTTGCAGACTGTGTCGCCTGCATATAGTTAGGAACAGCAGGAGAGCTTGCAAGGCTCTCATCATCACGGATTGATCCCCCTGTGCTGTAATGGGTTCCAAATCGGGGATTACCAATTGTCATACTAGGAGTAGATCTGGCAGTTGTCGAGATGACACTCCCATCTTCTTCAGGATCATCTCTTCGCACCCTACTGCATGGGCTAACAGGTCGGACTGATTTCAAACTTGAAGGCACAAGGGCCTGCAAAGCGCCCTGGCTGGTTGTACGATGCAAAGCAACATAGCTCTGGTGGCCACGGCTGCGGCTATTCTCATTTGACAAAATAGAACTTGAATGAGGCACAATGTGCAATCCCTGGTTTGGTGTCCAGCTTTCACTGCGAATTGACCCAGAATGGGGCACAAGTTTCTTTTGCTTGGCAAGTGAGTTTTTTCGTTTGGGCCCACATTCAGTCTCTCCCACATGAGCTACAAAGTTTCCATCTGAATTCTTGACAGAGCAGCCATCAAATACATCCTTGGAAGCAGAATTGGTGTCAAAGACACGATTCTCCCATGGCCTTGCTGCCATCCACCGCTCCAGCCAGCTCCAGCCCCAGTGAGGTTTATCAGGCTCACAGTCAATGTACAGCTGTGATGGCTCCTGGGGGGTTGCTCTCCAAAGTTGCTGCAAGTGTGAAGAACACTCAACAGTAAGAGCTAATAACCCACAGTATATGTTCCAACAAGAGCTGTAGAAAAAATGTGATTTCTTGTACCACTTGGTAAGTCTTATTCACCATTGAGACAGAGCTCTGACAAGTAGGAACTTCAAAGGGATGGACACCAACATATCTGACCACTATGCTGCTAATGCAGTTGCACCATGCACAAACATCAACCTGATGAGAGGAGGCATATGCTAAAGCTCTCTCCCTCTTCATTGCTGCCTCCTGCTTGTTCTGCATTTTGGCCTCAAGCTGTTGCACACTAGCTTGGCTGTCATTCCACCCACCATCCTGCCAGCCATCCTGTGAAGGGCAAAAAGTTGATGCAAAGAAGGCCAACTTTCAGGCCAACAATTGACTATCCAAGTCTTGGTGTCTTTCAGGTTATATTGAACAAGCATTTTATCGATCTAGCAAAAATATTACTTGATTCCAAAACACTTGAAACCTTGCTGGTTTCAGGTGAGGATATAATCAGTCACAATTACAGTCAACAACTCTGATCAAGGTGATATAATGTACCACAGATTTTCTTGGATGAATCTGCTGGCGACGCTGCCATATGTGCCGTTGAACAGCTTGTCCTTCCTCTGACATACGCACACGGCGGGCTCGGACACGAGCCTGGACCCGAACTAGGGCTTGCATGCACCGCAGTGTGATGGCTGCTTGCTGTCGCACTCTGTGGCCCCGTACCAATGCTTGTAGCCTCACTAGACCTCTGAGGGCTCGTAATGCTCGACGTGCCTGCAGTAGATAATGTAAATAGGTGCAACAAAGACTTCACATAAAAAGCTATTCCATCAAAGAGTTGTGGCTCTTATGATCATCTAATAAAGCATGTAGGCCTTATTGTCAGATACTACATGATCAAGCAGGCAGAGATACTTTCCACATTGCAGTGCTCAGCACTTAGAACTTCTAAGCATAGCTTTCACCTAGCAGGGGTTGCTGTAAAGCAAACTTTGGAGTTTCATACAAGATTGCCTGTTCTACAATTCTTCAAAAACCTTGAACCAGGAGGAAAAGTTCAATGAGGAGGTTAAGAGTCAATACCAGATAACCTCGAAATGCAGTTTGGATTCTAATGGCTGCCCAGTCCTCTGGACTAATGTAAGTGGATAGTGCATACTGCTGAGTAGACTGGTGTAGTGCATTTGCCTTGTGACTAGGCCAGGCTGTGGCGCCACCAATGTTGAGATTCTCCACTTTTTTCTTGTCTGCACGAATGTCTTTCTGATCTGTGTGAGCAGACTTGCCAAAGCCCCATCTTCGAGTTTTGTTCCTTGGTTTTTCCTGTTCCAAACAAGCATCACATAGAGTCAACTATGACAAACATCCCAGTTTAGGTCTTCATCCTAAAGCACTTGCCGACATAATCTACAGAGCAATGACCACTAACACCATCCAAATAAGACAGCTATTTTGTATGTCACCTTGAACTGGTTATTTTCAAGGATCCCACTGCTTTTCAAGGACCTCCAGAGACCACATCATCAGAAAGACTGTGCTGCACCTGATCTTCAAACTGAAATCACATTTGATCTCTTTCATGTCAGATGGAATGCCAATATGCATGCAAAATTGCTTCCTAAAGATATTTGTATGTAGAGCTGAGGGAGCTTACAGCAGCTACACGATAAATGTCCACAAGCAAGTCTGGATCCTTGGGCTCAGATTTCTCAGTGTCCTTGTCCTTTGATGGAGAGTGAAATGCTCTCTTCACAGCACTAAACCAATTTCCTTCCTTGCCCATTTCTCCTGCACCATTGAACAATAGAACAGTTTCAATATGCAATTCCAGGTCAACTCATTTCTGATGCTACTGCTTCCAAGACATGCTCTGTGCTTTGTCTTCGTCCATAAAATCTGCACCTTATATTATGCATATCCTTGAGCAAGTCACACAAGAGATCCTGTGAAACCAAGATAAACCATGTGTGACCTCTTCCTGATGCTGTATTCAGGAATTCCTGCACAAAATGTGGCACCAAGTTAACCTTTCTTAAAGTACAATTGTTCAAAAAGAGAAGACTATCCAGACTAGATCGACAGGATTGCCCTATTCTCATCATTCCAAGTATTCCTTCCCACTGAGTCCAGAAATGGACCAGTGACTTCAGCTAACACTCTTGCTTGTTTCACAGGACAAAGTGGTCAGTCATGTATAGTTACTGCAAGAATATGGTTTTGTCTCTGGTCTTCAGTTCTTGATGACCAAGTTGTGAAAGCTCATCACCTCAAGTTTGGAACAATTGCAAAGATAGTTACAACATTTTTCATAAAGTTTTGATTGCTCTGTTCATACTAAAAGCACGTACTTCAGATAGTGGCTTCACCAAGACAATGCTTTGGGTTTGACCTCTGACACTGGTTATACCAGCTGGAGTTGTATCCTCCCTTTGTACAGAGCAAGTGAGGGAAAAATGAAAAGAAAACAGGTTCCTGCATTCCTGATGTATCTGAGTAACCAAAAAATATATAATTTAGTTTAATTTCATTTTTAATTTTCTTTAAAAAACCAACAGTTCTTAGAGGTTGTTCTATCAGTTGAAGGCAAAAGCAAGTTTTCACATTTTATTTGATCTTTGTGCAATGCACTGTTGATACCTCGGGCTTTTCAGAGTTGGGTTCACAAATGCTCTCAGTTGTGTGGTTCTGGCTTGTATCTTATCATTGCTGGTAGACATTACGCATGATAAGGTATAAATCTAGAGAACAGGTTGAAATCTTGACATAAAACAGATAAGGGAAATGTAGCTCTCAAGGATTTGATTGATACCCTCAAGTTTGTGCAATATCAGCCTGGACTGATCATGCTTACATTGACTGGAAATGAAATCAAGAGGCCAACAACAAGCAAGGGCACATGATTTAGCAAAACCCTTTGGAGCCAAAGTGGCAGTCATATGTAAAGAGATTGATAACAAGGGACTGCACATTGTCATCTCACCACAGAACCTCCATTGTAGCTAGAGCAGTCAGGGAAAACTATTCTGAGAAGATTCCAGAAACCAAACAGCAGTGACAGTAATAAGCTGCAGAGATTCTCAGGCTAGTCCAAGCAACAATATACTAGGAAGAAGACATCCTGTCTGCAGGTTAAGTAAGAGGGAAGCAATGTACCTTTGTAATGGTGTTGGAAGACCAATCAGGTACTGAACTGGATGATGTTACTCCATCAACTGGCTTCTTGGTAATGGCTGGTATGACCTTTTAGAACAGCTTCTGAAAGGGAGGCCAGCATTCAAAGTATTGCACATTCAAAGCAAGAGTCTGCTTTGGAAATGACACAATCGTAAGACAACAACCTTATGGATGTGATATTCCAAGCTGCTGCGACAAACAGGGCTGGCAATACTGTGTAACAACAGTACTTGATGAACAATGTGCACTCCCAATCTGTGAGATGCCGACAGATATATACTGGAAAAAGAGTCAGAAAAAGAGAAGCAAAATACAAAGGAAGTGTGGGAAAAAAGAAAAAGAAAAAAAAGCCTCATGTTGCAAAGAAAAAAAAGAAAAGCTCGAGAACAGAGATTCTTATCACCTACTCAGCATCAAGAAACGTCGCGCTCTATATCTATCAATCAATCGGACGACACTCCATAACTGGAGAGG
>Ga0116227_10011964_pt1 | contig 14367 bp, 10 predicted proteins | sample S1TSphgellanicum_FD_89693 | JGI IMG/M metagenome (GOLD analysis project Ga0116227, IMG submission 89693) | Host-associated microbial communities from peat moss isolated from Minnesota, USA - S1T2_Fb - Sphagnum magellanicum MG | ecosystem: Host-associated > Plants > Peat moss > Unclassified... | reverse complement strand
GATTGCCAGATTTCTACATTGGATTTTCAGTGTGTCACCATGAGTATAGACAGTTGTTTAAAAAATTTGTACTTCATATCTGGTTTTGTAATATGTACCGTCAAATACACACACACCTGTGCACTAGGCACGGGGTTCAAACTATATGCTGTAAAAATGATAGGTGACATCATCATTATGAAATGTTGTAATACGGCGAATTGGCAAAACTGTTGAGAAAAAGTTTATTTACTCTGCAACCAAAAGTCCACACACAAATTTTGAAAATAAATTTTGTCTTTCAAAGTAGATGTAAAAGCAATTTACTTGGAGCCAAAACAAACTCCAGACTAAACTAGAAGTTAGTTTTTTTTTTTAAATTGAGAAAGTGAGCTCAACTTCGAAACTAAAAGTTCAGGGTTTGAAGAACAAGGCTCGTAACCTCACTAACAGTTCCATCAAGATTTCTCTTCACAAGTTTGAGGCTGAACCAGACTAAAACAGAGTTGTAATGAGGTTGTACCTTAAGAGAATCTTTTTGTGTCAATTAGTTGTGCTAGTGTAAATGCACCAACTTTAAATACAAAAGATGCTCCAGATTCAAAGCTGATCCAAAGTAGCTTTCTTCCCCAGGCCTCAACACTAACTCTGGGTCCTCTCTATCAATCTTCTTTCAGCCACTCATGCTCCACTCTTCTTGGTCCACTCATGCTCCACTCATCTTGGTCCTTACCTTTTTCACTACCTCCTCAGTGTTGCAATTCCATTGTAAAGTTTGGGGATTAAGTTATGTGACCCAGCACTCACGTTGGTACCACAGTAAAAATCCCAAAGTCTATTTAAATTATTTCTAAATATTGCAAATATCCCTTTCTCAAACTGAATCTTTGTCTCTGAGTTCAAATCTACCATTTTTTTTGCCTAATATGGTCACTAAGAGGCCTCAGTCAAAAAGGTGAAGGTCCCAACTTGCTCTATCTCATAATCATGTACAACAAAAAAAACACTTAAACCATTATACAAAATTTACATCACTGATTTATAATTTTTGTGCAAGTTTTTGAAAGGCTAAAGGAGGATTAACATAATCTTGCAATCAAAAAAAAACTAGACACACATATAGTCAAAATAATCAAAGTTTTAATAAACCAAAAACTAGGACCACTAAAAGGGGAGTGTCTTTTAATTTTCCATTGTCTATGGAAGATACTTAAGAATATAGGAATAGAGGAAAAAGAGGAAAATGTGCATTTTTCTTAAATAATGGGGATGTTAGAAAATCAACCTTTTCTTGTATCATATCATTAGTAAAGTAGATTTGTGCAAATAGAAAAAAGTTGAAAACTAGCATAAGAAATCTCATTAGTAGACAATGTATGGTAGTAACACTTGCAAGTAAGTGATAATGTAAAAGCTTCACAAACCAAATAAAGTGCCTCAACTAAAAGATCATGAGGGAATCCCAATTTATGATTACCTTCGAAACAATTGCATTATTTAACTTTATGGTTCACAGCCACCATTCTTCTTCCACTTAAAGTTCATTGGAACTTGAAAGGGCACCATAGCCAAGAGATGAAACCCTACAATAATTTAGGTCTGCACAATAGACACAAACTTTCAAATATGCATCATGGACACAAATATTCTAATTTTGGCACAATCCATTTATGTTTTCCATAAGATTCAAATCACACAACACATAAGATTTGCAAAACATTTAGAAGACTTAAGTTTCCATTTTTACATAGAATATTTACAACACTCAAAATCTATAGATAAGTGAGATCAAATTTTAAAAGGAAACTTGGATATGTAAAAGAAAAAAAATTAGTCAACATTGAGATCAGTGAAAAACTTGGATATGTTAAAAAAAAATTAGTCAGCATTGAGATCAGTGGAAAAGTTGGATAATGAATGTGATGTCAAGTTGCAATTCAAAAGTTCATATCATTGCAACTTGTGACATTCCAATCTCTAATGCCTCAACATTCAAGAACCCATAAACATAATCCAAAGCTATTGATTGGAATTAGAAAGAAATCCAAGTTCATGTGTACCTTCAAAACCAAAAATATGTTAAAACTTCATTGTTGTGCCATTCTAAACATTGAAAAGCAACAAACAACAAATTTTTGATCTTGAATGTAACATCATAAAATGATGCAATCAAGGTAGGAATGAGAAGATTTGCAAAAAATATTCCTAGGCTAATTTATAAGCTTACTTTCGAAAGCAAGAGAATTTTGTCCTTGTGACACTCCTTTATTGCACTTGTCACCATTGCTTTCGTATACTAACCTTCATCAAGAATCACAAGATTTATTGTGACATGTTTTAAATTTCTTAATAAATGTTGTAATAATTTATTTTGTGCTCCAATGAGATGATGTAAAGGATGAAGAGAAAAATGAAAAAATAGAAAATATAGAGATTTGTAGAGTGTTTTTGAAATAAAAACAATTAAATTAACCACGTAGATCCAAACATTTCCTAGGTTGCCACTTGTAGTAACAGTTTGTAAAATTGTTGCAGCCCACCTATGATAGTTGCCATGTAATGTTAATTAATGTTGAAGATCCTTGCCAATGGACCTACTTGAGAAATTTGAAGAAACTTCAAAAAAGACTAGTGTTAGTGGCTTGTTGAGTTTTGACTTGGTTATCAAGTCAATAATTAATAACCTACCAATTGGTAATTGAACTTTTGATAGTTTGATATTATTAACCTAACCACTTGATATTGAATTTTTAAAATCTAATATTCTTATCAAAATGACTTGGTTATCATCCAAGTAGGTTATCAATATTGATACATTAAACAGTTTTATGATAAAAAAAGAAAAAAAATTAACAACTAACCAACCAATAATTAGCAATTCAACATAGCCAGTGATTAATCAATCAGTTATTTGATAATCTAATCGGCACTCCAATTATGTTATTAAAAAACTACAAAGTAGTTATGAAAATAAATGCATTAGGCAACACCACTAGTACAGAACAATTTTATCCAAATTTTTATACTAAATTCAATAATATTGTATATATGACTATTTGTATTTACACCCACAAGAATGACTAGTGACATACCCATTCGGATCATATCTTTTCTTAGGCTTCATTGTCAAAGCATTTTTATTCCTCCCAAACCTGGCTGAACAATTGAAGTTTTCTTTATATCAGTGGAAAGAAACTTGACCAGGAGAGTGAGTCCTTACACATGTATATGACTGGCACACGGCTAGTGCATACAGGTTGTGAGGGTTGGGCTACTTAGGTCCTAAATAGACCAGGTAGGCCTTAAATTGGAAACACTCCTGTAGGAAAGTAATGAGATCTGATATTTGTTGTATTGCATAAAACATTTGGAGAAACTTCTTAGTGTATTCTAACAAAACATTATTTTCATGAATATCTTCTCCTAGAAAGCGGGCCATAGTGAACCAGCACTCAGCAATGCATGCCGGTATTACTCACTTGTGGATCACTGGTGGTGAGAAAAGAGAAGGTATCTTATGTCTACTATTTTGTAGTGGGTGGAACCTTTCCCCCATTTATAAACATGTTGTCCTCCCATGCCTAAGTAGTAGGTGTAAGATAGGTGGTAGGACGGAGATCTTACCTCCTCTCCTCTTACTTGTTCTTTTTCTACCTTGTATGCACTTGGAAACACCTCCTCTGATTTCTTTAGCATATCTAAATAGGGCCACAGTGAACCTGCACCACTGTAGTGCCCCTTTGGACTGATTTGTAGTACCTTAGGCTCATCGTACTCATTTCATGTCCTAAGTCCTAAACTATCTATGCATGCCACACACACAAGGTTAACCTCCAGCCCATCTGCCCTTGTTAAACAAAACTTGTTAATTATCTAAACCCAATATGCAAACTAGAACTTAGTCTAACATAGCCTCTCCCAAGACATGCCCAAGGCATTCCTAGGTTCCCAAGGTACAACACTAAGGGGTGTCTTGGAACAATACTTAGGCTATCGCAAACAGAAAAAACACAAGATGACAGTGAGCCTTGTTTTGAGGCAACCCAGGCAACCCAAGTTGCCTCTAATGGTTTTAGTGGGCAGACACCTGGAAACAACCCCTATGGTCTCAAAAGGGTTTTAGTGGTACAACGTGTAATGTTGTCTTGAGAAAACCTAGTCATCCCGAACGGACCCAAGTCAGTTCTCAAAACAACCAGCCTTCTCCCACACCCAAATCTGGGAACCTTGGCTGTCAATCTACAAGACATTGTAAGAAGTCAAATCCCAGAAGGCATGTTTGGCCTAAGCCACCATCACTGTTCCCAGACTGTCAATCTACAAGACATTGTAAGGAGTCAAATACCAAAAGGCATGTTTGGCCTAAGCCACCATCACCACAGTACCTCAGTGCAGTGATTCTGACAAAATGCCTCTAATAGCATTATCCCAAATAGCTTCTCTGATTTTGCTATACTTTCCAAGTGCGCCACGCATCAGTGTGTTTTAAGTACAGCGCGTTATCACCTACCTCCTTTTTTCTGAGCTCTTCAGCATAGGAAAGCTGAAGCACTCATAAACATCCAATAAAAAAAGATTTTTTTCCCATTTTAATCGAACCAGAAAGTGAGCAAGATGATAATGGATTTTTTCTACTGACCAAGTGATGGGAAAAAGATCTTTTTTTTTCTTAGCCCACCCCACATAATGTGACCCACATATGCCTCTTATATGTGAAAAGGCATGTCAACCTTCCTGTTATTATTCAATTGTGTATGAATGTCAAGCAAGTTATTTTTGGTTTCACCTTGATTACCAATTCTATAAGAAATATGTCTGGTATATAGGTAAACAGGTTTTAAAATATATATTTATTAGGTGTGTAGGTCAGGGCTGTTTTTACTACTACCTACTTACAACATGCTTGTGAGTTGTTAGTAGTAGGTAGTTTAAAAAAGCAACTGACCTAATTACTATGGTTAACTAAAAAAGTTACTGGAACCCAACAGAAAACTGTTTCCTGACCAATTACCGTGTATCCTTCTTTTAAGTTCAACTAAGGGATTTTATACATTTAGATGAAATATTAGTTCAATCTAAACCATTGACAAGGTTTGTAGGCCTTCATGGTGCTTTGGTGGATACTGGTTCATTGTGGCCTCGAAAGAGCATAAAGTGTCAACTTTTCAAAAGTAGAAAGTCGTTTGCAGGCATTGCAGTTTTATGAAGTCACCAGGTGTTGGGACAAAAGAGGAACGAAACTACAACAGGAAAAAAATTAAAGAAACAAAATGTGTGGTCCCATTTATGCTGCCGTAAAGCACACGGGTGATAGTCCAGTCTCTGGTTAAGTCCAGGATAGCCAAGCTGCGCCAGGTGGAATTCTTAAAAAACATCTGATTTGTTCATGCATGCTTCACTTGGCTCACACATAGGGACATAGCTCAGTTGGTAGAGTACCACCCTTACAATTGGGTTGTTACACTCAGAAGTTAAATGTCTAATTGTTTAGGTGATGATGATAATAATTTTTACTTAAATCGGTGATTAACTTTTTCTCATGAACGGGGAACAAGATTGGAACAACAAAAAGCTATCAAAAGCATAAAGAGGATGATTGGTTAGATCTGATATGAATAATACATGGGCAATAGTTGCAGTCGGCGACTCTCCTAAGGTTACCTCATGAGAATCCCTGGGGAAGAGGATCAACCCATTACCGGGTATTTTCTATGCCCTCATTTCCGCTTATATTCAGTGACTTGCTCCCATACATTTTGATGGCTTATGGGCCCGACTGACACTGAACCCCTCTGATGTACATATGTGCAGATTCTCTCTAAACCCTAAACCCAATGAAAAAAAAATTGTTGTTGTTCTTTTCTTTTCTTTTCTTTTCTTTTCGTCGCTCTATGTCATCTGGACGGCAAATTTATCCAAATCTTAGTTGCGCTGCTTTCTTCACCTCCCGCTTGCTCAATTCATCTTTCCTACTCGCTGGATTGATCGATTGCGTCTTATTCGTCAGCTTTGTTCAACTCTTCGTTGCGCTGCTTTCTTCACCTCCCGCTTGCTCAATTTATTTTTCCTACTCGCTGGATTGATCGATTGCGTCCTACTCATCAGCTTTGTTCAACTCTTCGTTGTGCTGCTTTCTTCACCTCCTCTTGCTCAATTTATCTTTCCTACTCGCTGGATTGATCGATTACGTCCTACTCTTCAGCTTTGTTCAACTCTTCGTAGAGCTACTTTCTTCACTCGAGCTAGTCATTGCGATTTTCAAAGCTCTTCGTTCTTCTTGCGCTACGGTGAATAAGGACTCGTCTAACAGGTGTGGAAACCAGAGTGCGAGTGCCTTCGTAAGTGCGATGCCCATGGGCAATAGATTTTATAGAATGCAAACTTACAATCTGATGATTAATAGTACCATGGTTTTTGCTTTGGAGAGAGTGTAACTACTCGAGCTCCAAATTGGAAACACAACGGATATACACAGATTTCTTGCTGGCTAGCAAATTCAATGAATGATAATTTGTCTTTTTGTTTTGGAGAAGATGTTGACCATCCTTGTTTTCTTGGGGAGGAATGCTCACGTAATTAATGCCTTACAAGAAAGGGTAAATCTGGCATCAGCTTATGGGTCTTGAGCTAATTTTTTTGTAACGAATACTTATTGAGCTACAGTTAGAATCGAAAGAGTTTTCAGCTTGCAAAAAGCAAACTAGATTTCCAGTGAGTTTGATCCCCATGTTTCCACGTTCGAACATAGCGAGGGAGACAGAGTCAGAGTTGAGTCCTGGAGACGGATAGCTAATAATATTGTGCGCTTTTCATGTTTACAGCCTTCGGTGCTCCACAGTAATTGCACAACTGTGCTTGGAGTTTCAGATCAATGGGCAGCACATCGACCGCATCAGGCGCTGGCACTAGCCCTGTTTCTGCATGCGCGGCAGGGGTGTTTCTCGGAGTTGGCTGCATCAGCATATTTGTTATGGGCAAGTTGTTGCAGTATGTGTATGGGATGGGCCAAAGGTCGTCAGCAACTGGCGACAGAGGTAAGCTAAGTTCACACAGCACATCCAACCCCATTTCTGAAAATTCGCAATTCTCCACTTGGGAGCTTTTGGGAGTATTTGGGAGCTTAATTTTGTCAGATTAATACATATTACGAATCTTGTTGAGCTTGGCCATAATCTTTGTGTGGGTAGTGTGGTGCATACATTGTTCTATGGTATGGATGAGATATGAGCTGGAGTGTTAAACCCTGAATGTTATTGATATATAAAATATATTTTATATAAGTATAAAGTAATTTCTTATGATTCAGATCACATTTATTTTCAGATTCTATATATCTATATTTTCAGGGTATTATTTCTTATGGAGAGAAGGAAATCCGGTTGTCAAAGAATTGGGGAGGATATTATGAGAATTTGGTAAACAATCTCGTACCTTCTGTCTATAGTGGGAGCCAAACCTTCAGGCGTTCAAAGTAAAGTTCATCTGCATGTAATTATAAAGATATTAAGCCCTAGAGTCTGCACACTTGCCCTTGTAAACCCCATGAAATTTCTCCACAGATTAACCATCAAAGTATAATTGATGTTGAAACAAAATCTGGACTAAAACTGAAATTTTGTGTAACAAAGAAGATCTGCTATCAAGTTTTTAAGAATCAAAGTTCTTGATTACAATGTAGATTGCTCACTACACATGTAAAAACTTTCAAGATTTTCCTTGGTGTATTTGGAGGTACACTTACAAAGTGGGCATTTTGGAAAGTGAAATGCATGTAATAATTGATTTTCTGAAATGCCCAGGACCCTTTTTTTGTCCCTTGATACCTGGCAAGTACTCTCCAGGTATCACAGGTTAAATGTTTTTTAAAAAATTGCATATAGATTTTTATGCTCAGTAATACCCTCAGAGTGGGGGAGTTCTGCAAGTAACTGCCTTGTCTCCACCTCAGTTGGGCACTTACTTCCAGATCTCCCCACTCCTGGAGCATTACCCTACACAAAAGCAACTTGTGCATGGTCGTTATGTGAATGTCAAGACATCAAAATGTGGAAGGTTGGGCAACTATGGGAATGGTATGTGCTTGGGAAAAAGGTGAAATATTGACTATTTCTGATTGCAATATCAAATATTCATGACTCAATCTTTTGTTTCAACAACATTGCTGGCAGCCAATGCAGAGACAAATGAACATGACCAAGCAAATGGAATAGTTTCTTCAAGCTCAGGTGATCAAACAGCTATAACCTCCACAGATGTTGCAACCCTTCTTTCGTCCCCACAGAATAGTGAGGTGATTGAAGTGATAGTTCAATCTCCTCCTATCAGCTCACCTGATGAAATCACTACAAGCTCTACGGCAGCCTCATTTTTGGCCCCAACAAATGTTGTGGCATTTGAAGTGGCTCCACCTGAATTTGCTTCTACCAGTTCAGGCGATCAACCAGCTACACACTTCACAATGGCTGATGTTTTTGTTGCAACATATAGCATGGTGGAAGATCTGATCTCCTTTGCCTCTTCCTTCTGATTCACATGCAAGGGGCTGGAGAAAAACAAATGGAGGATAACCCAAGAAGAGTATGATGTGCCTATCATCATTTTAAGTTAAACTTGTTCAAGGAATTCAAAGGGAAAACTTGTTGGATTTGGGCTATATATAAAAGTTCAATCTATTGGGAAAATTTGGGATTGTAATTATGAGTGGTTATTTTGCTGATTGTAGATAGTATAGGCATTAGCAAGAGGATAAACTTGTTGGATTTGGGCTATATATAAAAGTTCAATCTATTGGGAAATTTGGGATCGTAAGTATGCGTGATTCTGTTGCTGGTTGTAGATAGTATAGGCATTAGCAAGATGATAAACTTGTTGGATTTGGGGTATATATAAAAGCTCAATCTATAGGGAAAATTTGGGATTGTAAGTATGTGTGGCGCCAGCCAAAACCAGTGTGACTGTCTGAACCTCTTGGCTCCACAACATGGACACAATTGGTGGTCACAGTGAAATTATTGAGAACGAATCCATCTTTGTATCATTGAAAATGTCGCAACCAAATTTTTTGAAACCCACCCAACTTAAAGATAACACAGGATTCACTTTTCTGTTTAAAATCATTTCAAATTTTATATCAAAAGATTACTCCTAACCCTTGAGTCTTGTAGAATTTAAAATTTTAATTGAATTTATCAGAAATTTAATTTTAACATTCCAAATGAGTGATAAGGAAAAAGTTTCAAAAAAGTTGCATTTGGGTTCCTTGGTTTAAGAACACAAAAAAAAATTAACAATTTTAATTTCTAAGAGGATTTTGAATAGTTTTTTTTTTTATAATTCTAATAAAGTTGGATTGAGGCAATCATAATTTTTAGAGCAATTTTCAAAGGTCATGATTAGGAAGTTTTAAAAAGTCATTGCATTCATGTTTATAATTTTATTATTTTATATATTTTATTTTTTCAATCAACAATTTAGGCCATACCTTAGGGACTACAGTTGATAAACCAAAAAAATAAAATTACAATGTTACAACTTATCACTTAATTATTAAAAAAATAGGAATCTTAGAATACAAGTCAAAAAGATTTCAAAAATGGAAATTTTTACAATTTTTTCATAATGTATACATATTAGGTGAGGAATACAAAGTCCATGTAGTCTGCAAGTCAATAATAAAGATCATAATGTAAAAAGATTAAATTTTTTTATTTTAAAGTAAATTAGGTCCACTTTCTCTTGAATTTTGGTGAAATGATTCCTAAGGTACCACCTGGACAGGCAACACTAAGTGAGCAGCTTGAAAGTGGCAGCTTGGAGGTGACCAGTGTTGGCTTAGAATTTGCAACTAGTTGTAACTAGTTCATCAACAGCTTCTAGAAGTGGACAAGAAAAAGAACGTGCACATGGGAGATCAGCATGGGCAATAGAAGAGAATAGATCAGATGAACCTCTTCAAGGTTTCAAATGTGTACTACACATGTGTGTATCTGGTTGGCCAATCTTCAAATTTCCTTTTGGAATTTGCTACTCAACAAGGTTGCTGAACATAGTACTACTACCTTTAATAATACCATGCCAATTTGTATTATCTCCTCATGTTATGATGTTGCTTTTCCAAAAACAATCGGGGGAATGTTTAGTTTCCACATATATTAATATGTGTATCATGGTGTTTGTCTGGACAAGAAATTTGCAATAAGGTTTCAAAAAATGCTGGGTGGATTTTCTTCTCTTTCCAAGTTTTTTGACCAGCTTGATTAATTATCTCTTTCACCTGCTATAAAAAAAATTTGTTTGCAAGGAGTGTCTTTGATGAGTCAGAATTTTGTTTGAGATTTTTCACCGACTGTGAAAAATCTGGGGGACCTCAATTTAAAAACCTCAACATTTCAACATTGTGAATGCATGACTCGCAATGAACATCAAGCAAGTTGATTTAATCTGTGTGATGGAAAAAACAAAGATCAAACTGCATCCTTTTTTGTCCAAATACTGCCGCAACAATGTCCAGGCTTTTAAGGTACTTAAAAAGAGTTCTTAGTAACATGTGAAATACTAAAACTACCAAAAGACAGAGCATAATTAAGAGTGGTGGTTGTTTGCAATTTTTAGTGCAACACTAAAATTAACACAAAGGCTGCCCCTCATCATTTTTCATTTTTTGGAATTTCCACCACTTGATGACAAAAAAGAATCAAGTGCAACTCATGCAAAGGGTTCTTGTGAAATTTTTTGTCAAAGTTGCCAGATTTCAAGGAAAAATGTCTAAAATCACCATATTTCGACAATAGATTCCATCCCAAGATATAGTGAAATTCCTAATTTTTTTCATTTTCCTCTCTGACCTGTAGCCAAATTTTCATATCCTCTTGTGGAATTGATCACCAGTGTGACTCTGTTACAATTTAATTTTTTTTAAACCCTGATGATGCCCCTCCCCTAAAAGTAATAACAACTTAAAATAGAATGTTGTCTATATAGGAGTTAATAGTTATGGTTAGTACAATTTCTAAAAGTGCCCTTCCATTAGGCTCCTGTGATCACAGTTACATGCAGTACTTTGGCAGCTTCAACACATGTCTATTGAATAATTAATTAATTTTGAAATTTTCATTTCAACAAATGAAATATTCCTTAGATTCAATATTTTTCTTTACAATTATTTTTGGAATTTTCTTTCTTTTTTAATTTCAACATTTTTGAAAATAGTGTAATTAGTGTCAAAGCTGCCCAGGTAGTAGAGTAGGTTGTGATCACAACAGCTTAATGGAAAGACACTGAAAGAGCTTTGTTAGGAGCTCTTGCACACTTGTTCTCTGAAAATTCTACAGAGTTTGGAACCGACTAGGATCACGGTTGTGGGGCCAGTTATGATGGTGGTGACCTATTTTGGGTGTTTTTTGTCCAAAGGGTTGAGTATGCCCATAGCTGCTACTGACGCTGGTGATTTGAACAAGGTCCGAAAAGTATGAACTCATCTGCGGAAAGAGCCGAATGCTGAAGTCCGGAAGTTGCTGGAGATGGTGGCCAAGCAAGTGCAAACCATCATGCAGAAACGCACTTTTTATGTCAAATTGCAAGCTCCATATTCCCTGGTAAACGATGTTCAATTCTTCTTCTTCTTCTTTCTACTCTCTCCCCTATTTTTGTCCCAGGTAGATATAATAGTGAGAGTGGGTGAATGTGCGCAGTTCCTGGTTGCGCTCTGTGGGTGTAATCCATCCCCTTTGTGGATCAGGAACTGGAATTGCTGTGTATTCTAGCCAAACAGAAAGAGAAAAACTTGAGAATTTACTCCAATCGATAGGTGCAGAAATGTCATAACCCTAAAGCCCTTAACCCTAAACCCTTTCAACAATGTTTGCTGTACATAGCTAACCAGTTGCAATGGTAGCTCTAGCATCATTCATTTCAACCTTGTCTGGGTAGATGACGATAGGAGTTACGTGAGGTTTTGTGTGGTATAATTGTGTCTTTCCAGTATCAATTTCTCCTATTAAGGATGCAGTGTCAGCAATCCTGCATTGTTGGGGCTTTGCTATATGAGTGGAGGGCGAGACAGGTGTGAATGAGGTTGAGGCAGCATGCTAGCCATGGTTGTGAGTTTCTACCTGTAGGAGGATGTATTTGAGATGATTGTGCACAAACTTACATACCATGTGAACAGACCCCATGATGATGCCAAACTCTACAAGCTCCACGATGAAACCACAAAGGTATTTCACTCTGCATTCTTGCATCTCCTTTTATTAGAGTTTGATGGATTACAGCGTTGCTTTACATGTTTGGGATCTGACAGGGAACTATGCAGGTGTGAATGTTGACACGGTGGAGGAAAAGAGCTGTACCAGTTCAACATTAGTTAGAGATCAATTCAAAAGGAGGCTCGGCTTCACCTGAGAAGTTGCCTCAAGGCTAAGACAACGAGGGGTCTGGCAAACATGTGATCAAAGATGAAAGATAACCTTTTTTTGAGGGGAGATTCAAATGGATTTCCTTTGTGTTTGCAGGTGTGCTGGTGAACCTGGCAATCAAAGCCAGAACTTTTTTGAATTCAAAGCAACTGCAAAAAAGAAAAATAGTGCAGATGCGTTTGCTTTGTGCACTGACACTGGTAAGGATCATGACATTAGCACATGTCTGAATTCTGACGGGATGAGATCATGGAGACTTAAGCTTGCCTCTATTCTTGTTGCCCATCTTGCCCAACTGGGTTTTGTTCAAGGAGCCTCATGCTATCCATTTGCAGAATGCATCTACAGTCTATACATTGTCAGTGAACCATGTTTCTAGTCTTTTGATGATTGATTCTGTTGAAAGGAGGCTGCCAGTATCAAACCAAATCCCAACCCCACAACTTTGAACCTCCAAACACTAGACTCATGATTTGATTGAACGTCTAGTGGCTGGGACTTGAAAGGCTAGAGCAAGGCAAGCTAGGGAGACTGTTTAAGCAGGTATGCAGTAAGAGTTGAACACAACACACTACATTACCGATCAAGCTGCTGTCAGTAGTGTGGCAAACCAGGCATTGGAAGCAATTGATTGGGTTGCAGAAGCCTGATGGATCAGGACCAGAGCTCATCATCTCAGCTTGCCTGATACTGGTCAGTTTGTTTCAGGAATCTACCAACAACAGAAAATCACATCACATGTGTCACTGGGTCATCATCTCTCATAGATATACCAAAAATCAATAGTTGGTAACCTACCTCAAAGAATTTTCCACTACTAAGATTCATGTGGTTCTGATCTGCTTTACTGAACTTGGAGAAAACACTTAAGCTCCGGAGGTTTTTGCATGCACTGTTGCAGCTTCTTACACAAATCTAACAAGAAAATTTGAGAATTTGTACCTTATTGTTGTCATGACGAATTGCCACTTGTGGCTATGATATGGTGAGACTAGTCTCATATTTTGTGTATCCAAGGATGATTGTTACTACAGGAAATTGATGAGTCAGGCCCCTGCATTTCCTACTTCCTGCATTTCCAAGTGGTACCAACACTCACCATGCTTTCAACATTCCAGCAAGTTTTGTATTCCTCCACCTTAAAAAATTTCTGGAGAAGTTTGCTGCATTTTTGCTCTGTACAACCTGCAAGCCAAATTCTCTTTCTCACTCTTTCACTTTCTCTCCCCTCAACACATGCAGTGCAGGTAAGGATGCTAACCTTTTGAGCTCAATCTATATGCAAGACACTTGTGGGTAATAGTGCCTCAAAGGCACATCTATTTGCTAAAACCAGCTATTGGAGTCGCACCTCAAATGGGAGTTCAAACATGAGGGATTTGTGCTAAAAGTTGTATATGATTACAATCATGACAATTGCTGATTTGTGGTTTGTTTAAGAGAGAGTGAACCACAAACTGCTGAATTCCTACAATTTTTCATTTGTAACTTTCATGAGCTATTGCAATTTGTCCCTGGAAATTGTGGTGCACCACACTACTTATTAGCAGCTACTTTTGATGTGTGCATAAATTTTTGTCATATGTAAGGTTGGTGACTGAATTGAACCCAACAAATTTCTTCCTTTTATATGATGTCTGATACTCTCTGCATTGGCAAAACCACCATGTTAGGAAAACAAATTCAAAATTCTGAGATCTAGACAGGTATATTCACACTCCCTATTGGAAATGTATCCTTCACAATTTTTCTAAATTTCAATCAGGATATACATAATTCTTAGAAATTGTGTCAAAATGTGCCTTCCATTTATTTGTTCCAGTCGAATCATAGCTTTTTTTTTTGGAATTTGGGTTTGTTTTACATCCAAGGAAAAATCCTCCCTATCTTTTAATTGTTTTCATTTCTTCCATTAGTTTAGACATGTGAAATTCGATTTTAATTTCACATCTTTTTGGTTCTTTTTTTTTTTGGG
>Ga0116227_10011963_pt1 | contig 14367 bp, 7 predicted proteins | sample S1TSphgellanicum_FD_89693 | JGI IMG/M metagenome (GOLD analysis project Ga0116227, IMG submission 89693) | Host-associated microbial communities from peat moss isolated from Minnesota, USA - S1T2_Fb - Sphagnum magellanicum MG | ecosystem: Host-associated > Plants > Peat moss > Unclassified... | reverse complement strand
GTTTTTTGTTTTTTTTTCTATTTTTTTTTTTTTTTTTTTCCCGGGTTTTGGGGTTTCTTTTGGTGTTGATCTCTGAGACGGTTGTTGTTATTGTTGCCGGAGGTGGTGGTTGTTGTTGTTGTCACTCGCATCATCGAACCTATCCACAAAGTTCGGACACCCATCGGGATTTGGGTGGTTACGAGAATCATGGCTTATTGTCGAGGAATTGTGATTTATAATCAAAGAAATTCTATGTGTTGTTGTGGACTATATAACATAGTGTTCCAAAATTCTATCAACAAGTTCCAAATTTTGAGATAGAGTTTTTTTTAATTAAAATTTAATTTATTTTTTATAATTAAAAAATATTTAAAAAGGAAAATTTTAATAAATTTTTAATAAATTTTTTGAATAAAATCTAAATAAAAATTTTAATTGTTTTTGGGGGGTGAGTAGTTGGCTATTAACTCTCTTTCAAATTTTGTTCTAGTTTATTATATTAAGTACTTTGTCAACAATTTTTTTGTTAAGGCGTATGGTGGCGTAACAAATTTTTTTAAAAAAATTTTCTACCGATATTTTATATTGCCTTCAACATCTAGAAAAAAAAAAGACTATTGAAGTGGTGTACCTATTTGAGGAATTGAGTATTTTACAATCGACTCAAATACCCATAATAATAATAATAATAACCCAATGCCTCATTTGTATGTACACTTTATGGGTTTGCTTCGTTAGCCTTAAATAACCTGAATTGGGTAAGCTTGAACTATAATAGCATTTTTTTTCTCTTACAAATTGGTACAACAACTCTTTGAAGTCTAAGAAAGTTGCCCCCAAAAAAATCTCTTTTTGTAATTATCAATTAATTCATATCTTCAAACCTCAATTTAGAGCTCAAATTTGATTTTTTTTAATTTTTTTAAATTATTGAATATATATACAACTTTTTAGGGTGCTGATATTTAAATGGATTTGAAAATGAAAAAATATTATATAGTAATATCTTATTACTAGATACTTAACAATCTAAACAACATTTTTTTCCATTTGATATTTTGTTTTGGGATAAATCCTTTTTTTAGAGTAATAATCTAAGGACTTATTATGGAATATTTTAATAATACTTTACAAAATTTTATTTATTTATTCATGGGTATTTTTCCTCCTTTTTGGGACTAGTTGCTTCAACTAGTCAGCTTCAACTGGTTTCATGTGACTTGGTCCAACTCCAAAGGTACCTACCTACAAAACAAAAAACATTGGGTTGTTGTTGCCAGCTTTGTAAGACCTCCACTAGTTCCCATATCCCCATTCCCATTGTGTATGGTGGACAATAGTGTATGTACTAACAAGGTACAAAGAGTGGAGGTAAGAAGGGTTTAGGGTTTAAGGACAAAAGGCCAAAGCAAGTTGTACAAAGGATTTTTTGTCTATTTGCTTAGTTAGGGGAAAGAAGAGTGTGTATTTTGTTGTTGTTGTTGTTGGCTTTGTTTGCCTACCAAGGCAAGGATTATTGTGTTTGGATTCATTATAGAGTATATATATAGTAGCTTAAGGGATTTTTGGCCCCACTACTAGGTAAATAATAGGTCTATTTTTATAGGAGGATTTTTTTTTTTGAAAGATGATATTTTTGGCTTGTGTTGAAACTTGAGATTAGTTATAAAAGTTATAATATATTGAAGGATTTTGGTTTCTTTTAGAGGGTTTTTTTTTGAAAATTATGTTTTTCACAAGGTGAAATATTGAGTTTCCATAATTCTTCTTTTGCATTAAGACACTTTTTTAATGTAAATGGCAAGCCCACAATGTGACACACCCCTTGTTGTTGTTCACTAGAGGCAAGTTTCCACTTGTTAACTATTCCCATCATTTTTGGGTGGTAAGGATTTAGGGTTTAAGGGCAAAAAGGCTAAAGCATGTTGTACCAAAGATCTTTGTCTATTTGGTTAGAGGAAAGAGTATGTTGTTGTTGTTGTTGTTGTTGTTGTAGATTGTTCATTAGAGGCGAGTTTCTATGTCATGCACTTGTTCACTATTCCATCAATAATTTTGTTTAGTAGAATGTTGTGAGTTTCCATGGAGGAAAAGGTGACCCACTCTCTCACCTTAAACCCACTATACTTCAATGGATGCTTCAACCCCACCATCTCGACTCCCACAATTCTACCTTACTAGCACGTGGTAGAAATTGAAACCCTAGTCACCAATGACCGAGTAAAATGTCTTAAAACCTTTTTACACCTTCAACTTACTATCGCTACCATAGTACCTCGAATCACACTAGTTATATTATTTTTGGGAAAGTTAAAATTTTTCCCCTAAACAAATTTCGAAGAACAAAATTTTGTGAATGAATCTTCAAGAATTCTTGTGAAAGAAATAAATAAAAGTGAAATATTGCAACGGAAGAAGAGCAAATGAAAGTTTTAACAAGCTACACACATTGAGAAAGAGGTTGTCAATGCATTGAAATTTTGGTGCAATTGCAAACATCAAACATTGGATAGTTGTATAGTTGTAGTGCCATTGGAGTTCATAGTACCATAGTAGTCTAATGGGTTTGGCAATAAATAATTATTTTTAAAAAAATCTGCACTTTTTAGATATTATTAAATGATATTTTCAAATATATTTAAAATTTTAAAAATTAATTGAATTAATTTTTTAAAAATTAAATAAATAGAATTAATGAGATTTTTATGTGTGTTTTTTTTTTAATTGCAATAAGAATAGGTCAAGAGTAGGAGAGTTTAGTGGAATACATAATACCTATAAATGTGTAGGGCTAAATGAAAGGAAATCCTTATTAGTCCAATGAACTAACTAATTAAATTCATGAATGTTAAAATCAACAAAAATTTTATTGTTTACCCAAAAAAAAAAAATTCCCTCAAAAAATTGCCGAGTATTTTGAAAATTTATTGATAATGTCAGTTTTTTTAATTTAAAATGAAATTTAAATTTAAAATGCAAATTATGTCTTTAAAATGTCTTTAAAAACCAGGGGTTATGGAAATACTCGCTGCAAAATTTCCTGGAACTGCATATCTTGACTTACATGACTATAAAATTGCACAAAATTTTCCACAATAATATGTGATTATTAATATCTATAAAATCATAAAGAAAATTTTATATATATATATATATATATATATATATATATATATATAATTTATTTTTATTTTATTTTATTTTTTTCCAATTCAACTTTTCAACTTGAACCCTAAACACTCGTTTGTAAAATCTATTGTTTTAAACATTATTTAGTCTTGTGAATTTGTGAATGTCAATTTTGGAATGTGATGAACATCAATGTTGAAAAACTACTATAAAATGTATCATCATAAACTAATACCAATGAATGAAGTTAGTAATAAATAGTGTTTGGGACAAGGGTTTGCATGGCCTTTATCTATTTTATTGGCCTTGCCTACCAAGGTTTAGATTCATTATTGTGTGTTTAGATTCATTATAGAGTATAGTAGCTTAAGGGATTTTAGCCCCTACATAATAATAGTTTCTATTTTCATATGAGGATTTTTGAAAGATGATATTTTGGCTTGTGTTGAAACTTGAGATTAATTATATAATAGAGTTATAATAATATCTTGAAGTTGAAGGCCACTTCATCCAACCTCTCCCTTAATATGAAACAAGGGGAACAACACTATGAAGTTAAATCAACACTTCTCTACCAAAGTACCTTTTAAGGTTCGGCAAAGAATTATATTATTTTTAAAATATTGAAATTTTAGAAAATTAAGGTCCCTTTTTATTGAAATTTTTTTAAATTATTGTTTACTAATATTGAAATTTTTTAGGATTCAAAAAGTTGTTACTTGATAGTTTTAAGGTTTTAATATGTATATTTTTGCATGTATTTTTAAGTGATTTCAAGCCGTTGCAAAATATTCTTTTTAATTTAAATGAAAGTTTTTTAAAAATTCAGAAAAAATAATATTGTGCCAAAATAAAATAATTATTCACCAACAAGATGCCAAAATTGAAAAGGTCTAAGTATATATTGAAAATGGAGAGTCTTTTGAAATATTCTGAGAATATTTTACTTTCGAAATGAAATTTCCATATTTAATTAATTAATTAATTGGTAAATTTCTACTAAATTCATAAATGTATTATGGTAATAGGTAAAGGTGTAAAATACATGAGGTCCATGCCTTGATATTTACATTAGTTTTATTTAGTATTAAACATAAATTGCACTTCAAATTGCCTCCTTTACTTTATACATAATAATTTCAATACAACCTTGTTCTAAAACTATATTAACTATTGATAAGCCAAAAATGTTTTTCTTGGGTGGATTTCAAATGGACATGGGTGATGAAATTTTCAAATTTTTTTTCAATTTTTTTTTCCAAAAATCTTATGAGACTTTCTGAGAGTTTTGCAGATGGTGTACTAATTGGATATTTTCACATAAATTTTTGGTGAATTTTTGATAAAATAAAAGTGAACATATTAAACCACTAATTGATTAGTGGCTAAATTGAGAAGTGGTGAAAATCATAAGTGGGAAGCAAGGGGCTAAACTCTCCAAACTCATTTATGAGTTTTAAGGGTTAAAGGCACTTGAAACCCATTTATCTTAAAAAATGAATACCATAAATACAAGGCCAGATTTAACAAAATATCTGTCAAAGAATTAATTAATTAATTTGGACAAATTCCAGATCAAAATTTTTAAAAATATTTTCAAAAGATTATTTTATTTTCTTCACAAAATGCTTTTTCTTGAAATTAGCTAGTTTTGAAATCTTTCAGCTCTTCAATGACAAAATTTGTTCTCTACTCAACAACTCTTGCACCATATGTCTAAACATCACAAAACCATCATCTCAATGCGCCCCTATTCAGCAAGGGCTTTTCCAAAGGTATCAAGAACATGGTGAGAAGTGCGCTACGGTTTGGGAGATCTCAACATGACCGAAAAAAAACAAGCAAAATACCTTAATAGATAGATATACCATGTTTTCAGAATTGATTAATTGATTGATTGTTTGTAACAAAGCGCAAAATTCCGTAAAACTAGGGCTTGGGCTAAAGATTAATATCCTTCATTTATGATTGGAGCCTTGGATAGAGAGGAGCATGAAATGGGCAGAGACTCTAACCCACCATAATGGACATGGCAGTTAGAAAGACTTCAATATGAAAATTTAGGAAAGGAAAGGAAGCATTTGTAATTGTCCAAATGACTTTTGGGTCACATTTTTATGGCATGGAAATGAAAAATCTTGAAAAACATTGCTCAACAACAAAGGTTTAGAGTTGGGAATGAACTCACCTCCTTTGAGAGGAAGTTTGATTGATACATGTTGTGGGATGCGGAATTCCCTCTGGCAATACAAACCCAATTGAAATTACTCGTATAACAGAATGCCCAAACAATCCTTCCAGTCTTGTATATATCATGCAGAGTCCAGCCACTGGACAACCATCTCATACAAGAAGGCAAACCCGGCTTGAAAGACATTCTTCTTCTAACACATAACATTCTTTTACATTGTGCTTCAGTGGGTTTCATTTGTATCCTTTCCCTCTATGAATACACCAAACCTTGGGAATCTAGACATGGAAGCTCTGAAGCCTGTTCATGTCATTGAGCGTGTTCCGGTACAACCGATCACTGTCACTGATACAATAGAAGTCAGCCAGATACTCAAGGGCCTCTAGGTTTGTGTTACAAACTTTCCACAGACTGTCAAGCTCACCAGCAGACAACATTCCCCACTCTTGACAAGATTTTAAGAACTGTATCAAGCCTGTGAAAAAGCCGTCATAGTTCAAAACAAGGAATGGAACTGGAAATGCAGACCCGAGTCGTTTTAGCTGGATTAGTGTCAAGATTTCAAACATTTCATCCAAAGTTCCCACGCCCCCAGGTAGTGACACGTAGGCTGTGTGGTCTGCCTGGTTATCCCGAACTCCAGCATCTGCAAGGCCGTGCTTGCGAGCTGAGAAGAACCTGTAGAAAAGGATTCAATATGATCTTTTTTGCCCTTGTGAGTCTATCTATCAAACGGTTGGTAGAGTGAACTTGATACAGAAATCCAGAAAAGATGCAAGCAGGAGAGTGAATTGGGTCGCTAAGGAACATTGAATCTTTGAACAACCTTGATCAACACACATATAGACAGAAACTCGTCTCAATAGCATCAAAGGAGTTGATTTTGGTATGAAGTCAATAGCCAAGTAGTAGGGATCAGGCCAACTTTGTGTGGTCTGATCAATCATTAAAACCCCAGCTATGTTCATGCTATATATCCAAACATAAGTATCAAGTTATAGCTATAACAAGGTGCCATGAGCAAATATAGATAGGGTTTAGGGTTTAGCTATAAGTAATCAAGGTTGAGTGCTATAACATGTGTATTGAGCAAATATAGATCTTTCTTCTTCTCAGTACACTCCACACTTCCATCAGCACTGGCATTTGCTCTAGCATGTAAGAAGAGATATTGCTCAAAGGGAAACAAGAAACACAATGCTCATTTTCTGAATTAGCATGAGAAGTACTAAGTTTTAGAAACACAAAACAGCAATGGATAAAAAGTTGGCAGAAGGAAACACAGGTGACTCACTGGCAAGTCAGATAAGTGTGATCAGAGAGGTAGGGGTGAACACAGGAATTGGTCCAGGTGCCGCCCTCATTTGAGATTTTGAACCCACCCACAGGTTTGTGGGCTTGTAATGCACCTTGAGTGACTGCATCCATCATGGCTGGCCCCACCCCTGTCCATGACGTGCAGTTGAGCAGTAGAGCCACCTGCACCCCCGCGACTCTCTTCCTCCTCTCAGCCCATCATTCCTATTTGCCTACAATTTGTATCCTTGGACAAATCATCCAATGGGCACCTGATTGGCATTACACACATACAAAATTTGGAATTTGTCTCACGCTACATCACAAGCTATCATTTGTTATGTTGCAAATACTGGCAGCATCAACTATCAAATACCAAGCCACTGCACAATTATAGGGCATTTGCTTTGAGATCGGGAGAGTTCAGAGCCTGTCAGAGTTCTGCTTACAGAACCCAGTTGCCCACAACTTTGTCAAGCATGATCAACCAGAATGTGCAACCCAGACATCACCATATGTGATTGATTTGAACTTGTGAAGAAAGATTAGTGGAATCAAAAAGTCACATCTCAGGACTCACAGCACAATAGTTCCAGAAACAATTCAAAGACACATAATGGGATGGCAGGACAGCCATGTAACCCTACTTGCCGAAGTGCCAGGTAATAACTTAGAGGACTTACTTCCCGTCCCAGCTCCATGGCCTGCAAGTAATGAGGGTGGTCTGTTTTTGTTCGTGAAGATCCAAAATACACAACACCCTTCCCAAGCTTCTGCACTAGTGCATAGCACTCCAGAATCTCTTTCCGCACCTGCAAAGTGTCAGTGTGTACCAAGGTACACAGGTCAATAGGCACCAAACTTCAGTGTAAGAAGTAATGTGGTCACTGCCATAACAGTGGAACAACTGGCTCATCACATAATGGCTCTGCCCTTTAAATGGCATCCATAAAGATGATAAAAATTTGAACATACTAAATTGGAAACACATGATGATTAGCAAGGTGAAGCCCTGAGTGGATCCTTCAGTTATGCTGGAAATGTTTCATTAGTGCACTCCACATGAACCTAGAATGTCGGGATACCAAACTGTCGCTCGTTTCTGGGTGCATCACAATGTCTCTACCCTCATAGAAGGGCAGAGCCAATAGAGCTCACCTTGCAATCTCTCATGTAGTCAAATAGGATTAGTCATAGATCCATGATTTTTTGGTGCAGTGTAAATAAAACTTAGTCATAAATCCATGCTTTTGGCGTGCAAATAGGACTAATCATAGATCCACATTTTTGGCATGGTGCAAATGTGACTAGTCATAGATTCACACTTTTGGCATAGTGCAAATAAGACTAGTCATAGATCCACATTTTTGACATAATGCAAATGCGACTAGTCATAGATTCACACTTCTGGCATGGTGCAAATAAGACTCATCATAGATCTCCATTTTTAGCGCAGTGCAAATAAGACTAGTCAGAGATCCACATTCTTGGTGTAGTGCAAATGTGACTAGTCATAGATCCACATTTTTGGCATAGAATGTGACTAGTCATAGATCCAGGTTTTTGGCATAGTGCAAATGCGACTATTCATAGATTCATGTTTTTGGCATAGTTTTTTGCAGAGTGCAAATAGGACTAGTCATAGATCCATGTTTTTGGCATAGTAGTGCACAACCAAACTAAAGTGTGGGCAATGTGCATGTTCTGATACCTCATCAGCACTTGTTCGTGTGCGCAGCTCGTCATTGTATGCTGGGGGCATGCTATCACCACTCCCCTTTGATTGCAGGGCAATTGACTCCCCTCTTTTCAGGCAAGAAGAAGATGAAGCAGCAGCAGCAGCAAATGAAAATCCTTGTTTGAATCCCCCATCCACACTTTGTTTTAGGTCATGAGAATTACAACACCTGGTGAAGAAGATTGGCCTGAAAGAGGAGGAGGAGGAGGGCCAAGCTTGATGATGAACTTGAGAAGAGGAGCACCTGGTGGAGAGCTCTAGGTGGTCCATCACCATCATCATCTTTTCTCCTGAATTTTGCATTTGCTTGCTGCTGCTGAGGGTAATACTACTACTCCCTTGAGAACAAACTTCAGAAGAGAACACTAGAGGTGCACAACAATAAGAAGAAGTCATGGTTTTTCAAGCTTTCAGTGCTGCACCTGCTGCTTGCTGCTGCTGCTGCACACATGGGTAAACACCAGTCAGCCAGCCAGGCGCCCACACCTTCCTCTCAAAAGAAAAAAAAAAACAGACCCCTCTACAAGGCTTCTCTCAGAAACTTAGTTCTCGCATACACTAGGGCTTTCAAATCCTAGGGTTTCTGTCATCACACTACTGTTTCTCTAGGAGAGAGAGGAGGAGCTATGGAGTGAACGTCATGGCCATGCGACAATCTGCAGTACTAGATCTATCGCGCCTTTTCCTCGGTGAGTTTGAGCCTTGAGAATGATGATGATTGTTTCTTGTCTTTTGAAATGTTGGTTCTCTTTCTTTCTTCTCCATGGTTTCGAGAAAATCTGCTTCAAGAATTAGGGTTAAGCAACCAAGCAATCTCTCTCTCTCTCTCTCTCTCTCTCACTGAAATCTTTGCAAACTATGAAACATGTCTCATGAGGCCAGTCAATTGAACTATCTTGCATGTGGCAGGTTTTTCAAGGTTCCACAAAACCCTAGCCTCTTCTTGCAGCAGAGGAGATCATCATCATCTTCTTCCAGTAACCAAACCAATTCCATTATTGTCAGGTGAGCAGCAGGTGTTTTTTTTGTGTGCTTCTGTATGTGTATGAATGTTGAAGACTCCAAATCATTTTATTTTATTTTGTTTTTTTGTTCACAAAGGGTTGTTTTGTTTTGTTGGGTTGTGCAAAATCTTTATCAACTTGAAGCCTAGCTATCCATCATCCCTTCTGCAAGAAAGATGGCACAGAAAGTCCCAACCCAAGGAATTCTCTCTTTATTTCTTAGGGTGGTTTGTTGTTGTTTATTCACCAGTTTTGTGTGGTTTGATGGCAGACCAGAAAAGGATTGTTGAGAAACTTTGGAGGGAGTTTTTTGCAGATCCTTCACAGTGGTGGGATCACAGGCCAGAGAAGGTACCCAATTGAAAACAACCCCACTGAGCTGCAAATATCTTGGGTGATTGATGCAGGAAGAAGTTGGTACATCATCCATTCTTTCTTGTCTAGGTCATGAATTGCTCTGGGTCTTTTACCCCAGGCCTGTGAGGAATGCAAAAGCTGATCACCTGGATTTGGATAAACATTCTGATCTCAGGGAAATGTGAGGTATCCGGATTTTAAACACAAGAAGACAAAGGAGGCACTTTGGCTCAATGGAAGTTTCACCCCACCATGGGTGGAAGCAAAGCTTGCAGCAATGGCACCAGGGACTGTACAATTAAGCAATTTCCAATGGAATGTTAAGCTTGCGAGGTATGTCAAGTCAGGGCACTATGAGAAGACCTTGGAGCTCTTTGAGCAAATGCTTCAAGAAGGCATGCTTCCTGACAAGTTCACTTTTGTGCCAGTGCTCAATGCATGTGCTAGTTTGCAAGCACTTGATAAGGGCAGATCCATCCATGCCCAGATCCTGACAAGTGGGTTTGAGTCAGATGTTTACATGGGTAATAGCCTTGTGGATATGTATTCCAAATGTGGGAGCATTGACGATGCTTGGAGAGTGTTCAGCAAGATGCCTACACGTGGTGCAGTTGCTTGGAGTGCTATAATTTTGGGACATGTGAAATGTGGACAAGGGCATAAGGCATTAGCATTGTCTCAACAAATGCAACAGGAAGGGGTGGATCCAGACCCTGTCACTTTCGTGGGGATTTTGAACGCATGTGCCAGTGTTGCAGCTATTGAAGAGGGCAGAAATGTTCATGATCATATCATTCGGAGTGGTTGTGAGTCTAATGTGTTTGTGGGCAGTAGCCTCATTGACATGTATGCCAAATGTGGGAAGTTGGAGGAAGCACAAAGAGTGTTTGACAGGATGCTAATCCGCAATGTGGTCTCTTGGAATGCTATGATTGTGGGACATGTGAAATGTGGATATGGGCGGAAGGCCCTGGAAATATATCAACAAATGCAACTGGAAGGGGTGGAACCAAATGCTTTCACCTTTGTGGCGATTCTCAATGCATGCGCCAGTGTAGGGGAACTTGAAGAAGGTAGGCGTGTGCATAAGCAGATTACTCACAGTGGATGTGAGTCTGACATTTTTGTCGGCAATAGCCTCATTGACATGTATGCCAAATGTGGGTGTATAGAGGATTCTTGGAGGGTGTTCAGCACAATGCATATACGTGATGTGTTTGCTTGGAGTGCCATGATTCTGGGATATGTCAAATGTGGCCAAGGGGTAAAGGCATTGGAACTATTTCAACAAATGCAACTAGAGAGAGTGAAGCCAGACCCTATCGTCTTTGTGGCAGTGTTGAATGCATGTGCTAGTGTAATGGCACTTCCTGAAGGAAAGAGAATTCATGATCAGATCATTCAGAATGGCTGTGAGTCTGAGATCTTTGTGGCTAGTAGCCTTGTTGACATGTATGCTAAATGCGGAAGCATAGAGGATGCACGAAGGGTGTTTGACAGGATGTCCACACGCAATGTGGTTGCTTGGAATGCCATGATCCTGGGACATGTGAAATGTGGGCAAGGGCAGAAGGCATTAACATTGTTTCAACAAATGCAACAGGAAGGGGTGCAGCCAGATGCTGCCACTTTTGTGGGGGCCCTAAATGCATGTGCCAGTGTAGTGGCACTTGAAGAAGGTCAGCATGTTCACAAACAGATCATTGAAAATGGTTTTCAGTCTGATATCTCTGTAAGCAGTAGCCTCATTGACATGTACGCCAAATGTGGGAGCATAGAAGATGCACAGAATGTGTTCAACGGGATGGCAACATGTAATGTGGTTTCATGGACAGCCATGCTAGGATGCTATGCAATGCATGGGCATGGTAAGGAAGCTCTTGGACACTTTGAACAGATGTGTCAAGAAGAAGTTGAGATGGATCAAGTCACTTTTGTTGCTCTTTTGTCAGCTTGTAGCCATGCTGGCCTAGTGGATGAAGGTTGGCACTACTTTGAATCCATGGGTCTGGTTCACAGTATTTCTGCAACAGTGGAGCATTATGCCTGCATGGTTGATCTTCTTGGCCGTGCTGGTCATCTGCAGGAGGCAGGAGATTTCATCAATACAATGTCCTTCAAACCCAGTGCTTCTGTGTGGAGGGCCTTGCTGTGTGCTTGCAGAAATCATGGTAACATGGAGATGGGAGAATCCATAGCAAAAAAATTCCTCACGTTGGACCCTGGGAATGCTACTATTCATCTGAGTCTATCAAACATCTATGCAACCACTGGCAAGTGTGAACTCAGTGCTGACAGTCAACAACCAAGATTGGAAAGAGCTTTGTAGAAACAGCTCACAGTGTACTCGATTTGAAGTATATAGTGAGGTGCATACATTTGCAATGGATGATGAATGGCCATCCTCACATGAGTGAAATCCACAGAGAACAAAAGAGACTATCCAGATATATGAAGAATGCCAGATATGTGTGAGATGTGAATTATGGGCGCATGATGTGAAGGAAGGAGAAAAAGGTGTCTCGTTGGTGTCACCACGTCAAGAAGCTGCTCATTGCATTTGGGCTATGAACACACACCCTTCTGCTACAACAGTCCACAATCTCAAGAATCAATGGGTATGAGATGACTATCCACGATTTCATCTAGCCCAATTTTATCAAGCTTTTGTTTCAAAGATAGTTGAGAGATCACTCATAGTAAGAAGAGATGTGAATTGGGTTCCATGACCATGCAGATTGTCTTTGTTCTTGCAGAGGCGTGTTCCAGTGATGAGCAGTATTTTCTCAACAGCGCCATTAGTTTAATGTCATTTATGAATTTGAGTCTCTCAACTATACCGCAAGTCTCTCAAATGTGAAGAGTCTCGCTGATAAGAAAAACATGTACAAAAAACACAATTACATCTCTTAACATTTGATACACAATTTACGAAAATTCCAGTTATACTAGTTGGAAACATGTTTTTGTCTTTTTGTCTTTTTGTCTTTTTTTCTTTATGCAATTTTTGTGATATAGCTACACTGGTGATCATCCACAAGAGGAATTAGCCAAATTTGGATATGGGTCAGAGAGGAAAGTGGAAAAATGTAAAGAATCGTTGTATATTTTGGAGACCTGCTGCATAATAGTAAAAAGAGATGAAGGTTTATCAATATCATAATTATTTTTATAAAGATAAATTTTTATAATCATTTTTTTTAAATTACAAAATGTAGACTAATAATTAAATGAATCTTCAAATTTGTAAATTTTATTATCATTTTTAGCTTCCCTTTGTATGAGAAAGAGGTAAGAATAATAGTAATGAAGGTGGAGGTTTATAATCAATTTAATTATTATTTTTAGAAAAAAGAAAAAATTAATAATCATTTGAAAAAAAAATTTATGGAATGTACTCTAGTAGTTAATTGAATTTTTTTTTCATTTTTTTTTCATTTTAGCAATAAATTTTTTAAAAAAATTCTTGAAGTTCCTACATTTTAGATGAGGGAAAAAAAAATTGTCAAACAATTTTGCATTATTTAGGAACAAATTGCAACAACAAATTGCAATTGATAGTAAAGGCTTTTTACTGAGCAAAAAGGAACGGGCAGATTTTATTTTTAATTTAAAATAAAACCTCATGATGCCTAGTAGCAGCTACCCACCGGGTATTTCAGGGAATTTTTATTTATTTATTTATTTATTTATAAAAACGAAACACTTGCAAGAGCAACGTTACATTTATTTATTTTTAAATGCCCGCCCTTCGTAGACGAAAAATTCCATGCAATAAGGCGGCGGTTCTTTGATTGTGCAGTGTTGGAAGAACCGGAACCGGGGGTTCTTTTATCGTTCAAGGAACCGCCCAGTGCTCTGCTGGACCCTACGACGACGATGACGAGCCGGGCGGGAAACGGCGAAGGACCAAAACCAAAGCGGCGCGCAGAAACGGGAAACGGAAGAAGAATGTTTTTTTTTGTGCAGATCGATGCGCTTCTTCTGCCGTCGCCACGGGCGGGCTTGCGCGACGATTTCCTGCTTTTTATATTCTCCTCGTCGGTGATACGTACCTAGCAGCGGAGTTCCAGTCTGCTGCTGCATGGTGTTCTATTCATGTAAGCAATGAACAGCACACAAAGCCGCGCCTCTCGATGTGTGTTCGGTAACAAAACATTTCCGACTTCTCCTCTGTTTCTGTTTTGCGTTTTTCGGCCTAATAAAAAGAAGAAGCTCTTTTCTTCTCTCTCGTCCCTCGTCTCTTCTGTCAAGTTCTTCTCTCTATGATGACTATTGTCTCTCTTTCTCTTTGAAAGTTCTTTTGTTTTCATTTGTCGTCTTGGAAGATCCGAAGCTTTCGACGACTCTTCTTGTCTTTCATCTTGTTTTCGTTGCATTTGTTTTTACTCGACTACATAGAGATGACGGAATTGTTGTTGTTGTTGTTGTCGTCCTCGTCGTCTTCTCTGATTGCTTCTTGTTATTTGTTTTCCGTGTGATAATTTCAAGTTGCTTGTTCGTTCGTTCGTTTGTTTTCGTTCTGGTCTCGCGAGGAAGAGGTGGAGTTCTTGAAGGTTTAGGAAAAAAATAGACACCAGAAAAAGAAGGTTTAGAGCTCTTTTGTCGGATCTTGATAGGATGAAAGAGTTCTTGAAATTTTGCGCAATCAATTTTGTTTGCCCCTAAAG
>Ga0116227_10011961_pt1 | contig 14368 bp, 6 predicted proteins | sample S1TSphgellanicum_FD_89693 | JGI IMG/M metagenome (GOLD analysis project Ga0116227, IMG submission 89693) | Host-associated microbial communities from peat moss isolated from Minnesota, USA - S1T2_Fb - Sphagnum magellanicum MG | ecosystem: Host-associated > Plants > Peat moss > Unclassified... | reverse complement strand
GTTGAGGATGTGCAAGAGATAGGATGTTGAATAGAGGGAGGTCTAGGCTAGAGGGGAAAGGATAGGAGGGGAGGGAACCACCAAGGTTTGGGAAATTTCAATGAAACAAACAAAATAGATAAATATCCCATCCTAAGATTACATGGGGAACTCTACATCTAAATTTAACATATGAATATAGTCATGAATATAGTCATTATAAAAAACCTCAATAAAAAAGGTGAAAATATCAATGTAGGCAAGACGTTAAATACCTCCCATTTGAGCTTTGTTTGGTGTTTTTCTTAGTTCACATGCCCCATCACCATTTGTCAGTTGTAAAACATTTGAAGCATTATTAAGCACCTTCAAAATTTTCCATCATTGATTGTAGTTTCGAAGGTGTTATTATTTAAAACTATGGTCATGTTGCATGTATAATTAATTTCTAAATATATTCACATGAAGAGAACATTAATCAAAGTTACGTCTTTTTCCAAAACAAGTTTTAGGGTTTTTTCATTTGTTTTTTGGTTTGCATTGCATGTGAACATCAAGTCTACAAATGTTGATGTACACATAATAGTACCACTTCATTGTAACATTAATTGGAAAAGTACTTAGAGCAAAGGGGTTTATTGTACAAGAATGTGCAAGTTGCATTAATTTATGAAATGACATTCTACACCTTTCATTTGCATTACTTTTGCAAAAACTAGGTTGTAAAATTACTTTGCAATCATGGAATCAATTGAAGTTAGTCCTAGCCCAACACCTAGTGCAATTACCACAAAGCTTTTACCAAAAACTATGGATATCATTGTTGTTTACGTTAGTGAAGACATATTGGATTTGAACACAATAGAAGATAAGGACACACCAAAAGACAAACTTGAAGTAGTTGCAATGCACTCAAGAAGGGTGGGAAAGCAAAGGCATTTACTATTAAAAGTTTTACTAATTTTTGCCCTAGAAGATTGTTATATGATTGGTTTATTTGGTCAACAAAATTATATTAACTTTGTGAAACAATGCCTATATAATGGATAGAAAGGGTGTGTATTTTTTTGTTTTTTTCACTATGAGAAATCATGTCTGTGGAGATCACACTACCCCATAACTAAAGCTCAAAACCACTCAAGTACAACTATGTTGTAACTACATCTTCCAAAGTGCAACTCCTATGTAACTACAATTTATAAATATAGTGATTTAATAAATAATTTTTCATTTCATAAAATAAGTTCATTGTTTGGTAGTTGCACCATAGTTCTAAATGTGTTTCAAATATGGTAATTTATATGCACCATATTTACCCAAGTAATCAACTCCATTTGATTTTTTGAGGAATTGCACTATAGTTGTAATGTGCAACTAAGTTAGGACTATTAAAAATGAGCTACACATTGAGCAACTTTTTTACAACTAGTGTATAGTTTTCATATGTGTGATTATACCATGTGTTTACATTCCCACTATCCATGAAGTCCAAGTTTTGTAACTAGTTTTCAATTATGAATTTTATTCATGTAACTAATTGGCCATTATGTTGCCATTAAGTGGCCACTATTGTACTCTATTAGTTACCCACTATTGTGCCACTATGGGGCCATAATATTGGCGTTGTTTTATAATTTAATGGCCATTATGTGCTACCACTTGGCCATTAACAAAGTACTATCGATTCATTATCCATATAAAATGTGAATTTGTAGATCTCAAATTAGATCCCAATGCTACATAAAATATATTTTAAATATTTATATTTGAGGTACATCAAGGTATTCAAGCTTATACACCTAAATTTTTTTCTAGTCTACATGAGTAAGTGCAAAATTCATAATAGTTGATTATTTTGCAGATAGCTCCTTGACATCCACAAAGGTTGCATCTTGTGGCAAAATTAAAATATAAAAATTAGAATTAATTTACTAAATACTAAATATTAATTTATGGTTTAATTTACTTAATTAGTATGAACTAGAAACTAGATTAGAAATTGGCCTTTAATTTAATTAATCAACTTAATTCAGATAATTTGTGAAATTAATTAATTTAGATAATTAATTCTGCATAATTAAGTAAACAATTAATTTTTAAATATTATAATAAATACTATAGGGTACATTCATAGTATAATGTGCTAAGGATTGTGTTGACTATCTTTAATTTCTATAGTTCTCAACTTTGAAAAATCATTATAAAAGTTTGAAACATCAAAATGTAATTAGGTTTATTGCACCATGTTTTATTATTAATGAAATTTCATCCCAAAGAATTTTGTGTGATTCCCAATTGTTTTAATGGTCATAAAGTAGTGGAGAGTCTATAGTTGAATATTGCTTTTCATTTCACTCATATTTAATCTTATGTTAAACTTAACCATTCATGCTCCAAATTTATAGAAGACCACATATGGATGAACCAAAGGGCCAAGTATGAAAAAAAACATAAAAGCATGCCCTAAATTGCCCTTAGCTAGGTGTGCTTTGTTTGCATTTAAACATGTTTATCACCTTCAAAAACATAAAATTATAAAATCTTCCGAAAAGACAATATGTTTTTTGTTGTTTAAAGGAAAACAATGTTTCATTTTCATGAAAAATGATACATAAAATTTAAGGTCATTGGTAAATTTGGGCTTATTTATACAGTACTGCACTAGAAAAATGTGAATGTGTTTTTTATTACTCAAACCTTCATCAAATGTTCTCAAATTTATTATGGGTTCTAATATACTTCATAAGAAGGGCCACATGTGTTTATATTTTTAAACACACATGTATTGAATCCTTTTAATGGATGTTGATGATTTTGATTTTGAACATCCTTAATGGTCAAAAAAGTTCAAAATTTGTCATCATGGTTAAAAAAAAGAAAAAGATTTGATTATAATCTAGGTCCTCATGCAAAAAATTATAGTTTTTATTATAATATGAGTCATGTTTGGTCTCAATATTAATATCTAGTCACAAAAATTACATTTAAAATATTGTTTTGATATTTAATAGACCAATACATGTAGGACATGTGTAAAATGCAGTCCTTGGTAAGGACTTCAACCTTGGTTGTTGTGGTTCTTTTTATTGTGTTTTTGCCCTATAGTCCTTTTTTTGTGATTGGTGTTCAATTATTGTATCAATAATATTCCACTACATTGCAACTCACAATATCATGTTGGCATACACACATATTTAACCATAGAATTTCATGGAGGGTGAAAGTCTACTTATGAATCAAAATGAAAAGCAACGTAGATGTATATTTTAATAAACATTCAATAAAGGTGTACATATAGATATGTTTCTATATACCTCGATATCTTCTACCCAAATTCACGTTTATTATTTAATATTTCATAATGAATTATTTTTTAATAATTTATTAATTAGTAACTAATATGTAATATACTTAATTACTATGAACTAATTAATTAAACCAGATGACAAACTATTCATATGAATTCATTAATCAAATTTAAATAATAAGTAAATAAACGTCTAAAACCATGTAATTAATCATCTAATAATTAATTATTTAAATTCACTAATTAACCAAATATTTAAATTTGATTAATTAATTCAAATAATTTAGATAATGATTTTTTTATAATTTAGGTGAAAATTTACTGAATTATATCTGAATTCAGATCATCAATTAATAATTATTTTGATAATTAATTATCTGATAGTTATTTTTATAATTAATTACGTGAATTAATTAATTAACTAATTAATTAATTCAAATAATAAATTTAATTAATTAATTATCAGATATTTAATTCATAAAATTAAATTTCAAATAATTATGTCATATGATTAATTATAAAATGCAGATTAATTACAAAATTAAAATCAAACACAAAGCATGTGGGAATTTATTTTTTGTAATTGTAGCTCAATTGCAAGTCGGGTGTAATTTAAAAATTTAACCCATATGTTTTGTTTTCAAGATCTCATCCCACAAAATCTATAAAGGAAGCATCTTCTTTTGCATTTTCACATGAAAATACATGTGTCATGTTGGGATGAACTTATAAAAGTTTAACCTTAAAGGCAAAACATGAAATAAATAAATAAAAATTCATGGCTATTATTTAGTTCGTTTAATCTTGTGCTTCCTACTTACTTACCTATGATTATTTATGACCTACTTAACTACTAAAGTAAATATTTATTTTATTTATTTTTTCAAAATATAATTAATATGCCACAATTTTCAATTATGCCATGCATTAGAATTTTGGACCATCATTAACAATCATAATGGACGATGGAGATCAATATTTCAAAAAATAAATAAATTTATGTCTAAAAATCTTCATAATGCCACATGTTAGGTTTTAATGGATGGACAACAATTAATCACATTAACATGACATCATGGGTATAGCTATAATGGAGTTGGATAGTATTGAAAATGAGTTGTTTTGACAAAGTTGCAATGAGGTGCAAGTGTTCGATGCAACTTAAAAATTGAGTTGCAAGGATAATTGTAAAACACCCCTTTTTTTCATAGTGTTTTATTTTTGTACTCATGTAACTTAATTGGAAAATATTTGGCATCAAGTTATAACATTGAACCCTAAAAATTACATATAGTAAACTCTCTCTAAACTAATATCCTTGGGACCGGCCGGAAGATATTAGTTTATGGAGGATATTAGTTTACACAAATTAGATTAAGTATGAGGCCCGCCACAGGCCTGTGCCCGCATATTAGTCTAGAAAGAATATTAGTTTACACAGTATTAGTTTAGAGAGAGTTTACTGTAATGGTTTTGGCTTTAAGGTTTTCAATGGCATAATAGTTGCATTTCTAGAGTAACACATTTGTTGCAAATTTCACATAGGTGGTGAAAGGAAGTTCATGTTAGTTGAATTTTTCAATTGTTAGAAATCTTGTGTAGACAAAATGAAAACATGTGTTTTCCTTTGGCAAATCAATGTTCCAACAATGTTTGCAAGTCCTTTCATGAGTTTAAAAAAGAATCTTTCATGTTTTTAAATGATCCAACATGTTTGTAAAATATCTTAAGGGTTAAAATATTTCTTCTCGTGGTTTCCTTTTATTAGTTGTAAGAAGATTATTAGTTATCTCCAATGACCTAGTTTGAAGGAAAACCCAATGATCCAACATTTCATAAGTTTTACAAATGATAGTTCAATTTCCTTTGGTTATATATGTTTTCCCTTTATCTATTGCAAGAATTTAAATGGATGTAATTGCTAATCAAACCCTTAGTAGTATAGAACACTTGGAAATGGTTTAGAAACTGTTTTGGCAAGATGGAGTTTGATTTTGATGTGGGTGCTTATCAAAGCCTTAAACTTGAGTGATAGAAACTACAACGAAAGTTTTGTGTGATTAATATGAGTGGTAGTTTAACCAAGCAAGATTAATTTGGGTCTTCACATTGGTAAAAATGTAAGATTTTGCATTGGCAAGGTTTGCTTGATGATTAATGTGGAATCTTTTGAAAATTGAGTTGGAAACTATATTTGGAAAACTAGGTGAAAGTACTTTCATAGGCTCAAACTAGTTGTTATGGGTTTAAATCAAATCTTGTGTATAAACAACATGGAAACACTAGAAAATTCATTTTCAAGGTTGGAAGGTGTATTGTATTGGAAGATGTTTTATTTAGAGCTTTATCATTCATTTGAACTTTTTATTCTTCAATATTTATTTACAATGCTAATGGTTTCATTTTACTATTGAAATCAATTATTTGAGGTGTTAGATTTTTGGAATTTTTTTTTGTGTATAGATAATAGTGATGGTGATTAATTGTATTTCTCCTTAGATGTTTGTGTTTTGGGGAGAAAATAATCATGTATTATATTTTTATCTTCCAATCAAGTTCAATGTTTGAGATTGTTTCAAGTTCTTGCACAAAGTATAGGATTTAGGATCATTTTGGTATATGTTTCCACATGAGTATAATTATAGATGTTAAAGAGTTTAATCATTACATGTTTGTATTTATTATTAATCATATGTTTGAAAAGTACAGGTTGAATTTTTTATTTTATTAAGTCCAATCTACTTTTTTGATGTTCTATTCAAAGTTAAAATTGTGCACCCTACCATGCTTGCCATTTTTGTATTTCAAGATCTTTGTAGTGTTTTTGTTCTAACTTGATTTTTATCTTTTTCATCTATTGGCATCTTTGCATTTCCAACTTTGATGTAAAACAATTCAATTCAATTCAAGTCAATTCAATTTACTTTGCATGCACTTGAACTATTTTTCTTCTATTGTAGGCACCCAAATGTATCCATTAACCATCATTTCAATTTAAGTTTTGCAAACAATGTTTCAAAGGAAAAAACACACCAAGCCACCATATAATGATGAGGCAATGATGCTTTATATACAACAAGAAGGATTTACTAAAGACATACCCCATTTGGATGAAGTTTTAAGTTAAGGAGTTGATGATATTGGGTGAAAAGCACACAAAAACCTTGCCTAATAGATATAAATGGCCAAACAATGAATATCAGTTAGGAAATCCCATCAAATGGAAGGTCAATCAATAATAAGATGTGATTTTAGAGCAAAGGTAAGATCCAACAAAAGGAATGCCGCTAAACATATCTATAACTACCAAAATTGAAAGATTTTTTCCTATCGAAACATGTGTAATTTTGGTATCAAAAGAATAAAAAGTTTCTTCAGTTACTGAAGTAGTAGGAAATTTTATTATGGAAGGTTATTACCATAGTTTTTGTTATAAACTTAGTTGGAATAGTTAACTATTACAATCTAAGATTGAGGTGGTGTTTTAAAAATAAAAACTTGAACTCACTAAAAAAAACATCAGCAATTGTAACCAAATTTTGCAACTCAAAATGTTGTTTGCAACAAAGTTTTTTTATGAATGACATTTTTCTTCTTATGGATAAAAGTAGAAACAAACATTTCTCATAATCATGTTTAGTTTGTCCACAATATTATTAAATTCAAAGGTGTTATACTAAAATTGGGGTTATTTTGGTTGTTGAAGGCACAATTGCCTCTTCTTTTAGTCGACATTCATTTGTGAAAAAGTTGAACCTTGTTTTCACATTGAGTTTGTAATTCTTCCAATTGATTGAATGTTTGTCAAAATTGCATAATTTCCTCTACAAGATTCAAAATAAGAGGTGTTTGCCATGAATTTAATAATGGTTGAGACTAGGTATTAAACATTTAGTTCTTTCCATTCCCCTTGTATGTTGCATTGCACTATTGAAATAGTCATGCATTTGTCATCTAACTTTTCTTTCTTGACCTCTATTTGTATAATTGTTCCATTATCACATTTCCTTCCTCCATATGTTATTTTTGTTCAATAGTCAACTTATGACTATACTTTTGTCATGTTTGGGAAATATTATTTCAACATGTCTTACCTTGCTTCCAATAAACATGCTTGATAAAAAATGTTGAACACAAAAAAAAATCTAGATTTACAATGTTTAAGTTTCTATAAACCTAAAATAAATTGTTTCCTATAAGTCGTATAAAATGTTTATGTCCAATCTAATCCTCAAACCAAAATTGGTGGTTAAAGATTCAAAATAGGGTTACCAAATGTAAAACAACTAAGAAAAGTGTTGAGTGGAATATAAAATGGAATAATAAAATTTGTCAAAAAGAGTTTGAAGGGTTCAAAAGATAAATGTATGGAAACATTTTGTCAAGAAAAAGGTATTCACTAGTTGGAAGTTACAATATTTCAAACATAAATTCTAAGATACAAATATTCAACTAGCCTCTACCAAATTAGTTTGGTTAACAATTTAAAATACTCACAACTTCCAATTTTAATATTCACTTTGTTGTAAAATTCAAGATACATACACATCTAAATTTTGTTCTATTGTGAAAACATCAAATTTAGAGAGACAAACTCAACTACAAAAGAAATTTGAATTTTGTAACAAAAAACAATATTACAAAAAACAAGAAAACATAATGAAAATTTTTAATCTTTTTTTCATTAAACAAAGTACTACTCTAAAACACTATTGTAGAAATCTAGAATCTACTTTAACTCAAGGTGAAAATAGGTAGAATTTAGGAAAGATCCTCTATTGAATTAAATATTATTGTGAAAGAGCAACATGTGTGTTTTCAAAGAGTTATTAAAGATGGTTGGTAAGGGCAATGTTATCCACAAAAGTGGTTGGTACCCCCATATCGACCATTTAGTGGTTCTTCCAAAGGTCATTGTTTTATAATTCATATGTCTTTTTAAAAAATATATCAAAAAGTTGTTAATTTGGTAGACCAATGGTTATCAAAGGCACAAAATTTCAAAAGTTCAAAAGTTCAAATTTGTTTTTTTTCATTTAACAAAGAGTTTGATTGACCATGAGACCCTTCAAAAGGGCAAAGTAAACCTTCTAATTTGTATGCCATATAAGTGTAATATAAGAACAAACTTACACCATGTAAATGTAAAAATGTTACACTTATGTTTTGTAAATAAGTTGAGTTGATGCCTTTCAAACTTGCACATTGAAGACAATGATTTTAACAATCTTTCAAATTTAAAAGATGAAAGTTAGATAGGTGATGATAATTACAATGATATAGTTGAATAATACAAGGCCATTTCTCAATCATGTGGATTTGATATAATGTGATTTATACACTTTTTGTCAAATTTGCGAACAATGGACCATTTCTTTTGAAAGTTTTATCTCTAAAGTTGAATTAAGACAACTAATTTTGAATAACTTATTGTTTAATAGGTGGTTCCAATAAGGTAATCCCACCAACTAAGGTCTATAATATTGAGAAGTTCAATTTTTCAATTTCACTTATGGGCGCAAATTGTCCACACACACACACACACACACACACACACATATATTTGATCTTCCGAATCAAAGCTAGGTATAACCTATTTGTGAACCTATAAATAATCTATTTATAAGCTTATTAGACTAGGCAAAATGCTCCATGAAACTTTAACATTATAAATTCTAGTGCCAAATTCAAGATCACAATCAAAGTTTTATGTAACTCACATTGCGCAACTAATTTGAAAAGAAATCTTTAGTGGGTAGTTTAATTTATTGCATCTTAATTCTTTGAATGACAAATTAACAACAATATTAACATCCATGTAGATATCCAAGTTGATCCAACCATTATTATATTCAACATGTTTCCTTACATTCTAAACATTCTTAGCCATGCGATCATTGGTGTTCCTTTTATCAACCTTAGTTTTCAAAAACAATTAATATGAACCAAGAAAACCTTTACGTCTTACTTAAACTAATGTGGTTTGTGTTGCTAGCCCAAGCATAAATAGGACTTTGATAATAAAGTTTAATTGTGAAAAAAATCAAATCAAATCAACCTCTTGTTTCAAAAATTATTTTAAATTCAATATTTCCCCCACCATAGGTCTAAAAATTACAAAATCGCCTTCAAGAAAATTCACTATCAAAGGTTTTTCAATAACATCAAAAGTTTGCCCCAATTTCCTCAAAAAATTTAGATTTGATTTTGTTGAATTTTTTTTGACAAAGTTGTCCAATATTCAATTATTCTTGCTTTATAAGCCTAAACACTAACAAATCACCTCGTTACCTATGCATTGGCTCAAGTTTGAACTAGTTAGTCAACTTATGTTTTTTTCCAAAATCATTTTTTAAATTTAATATAATTTCGGATGAAAAAAGATACTCAAAATTCAATATCTCCTAATCTAAATATCTTAGGTCTAAAAATTTCCAAATCACCTTAATTAAATCCTACTAAATGAGGGCTTTCCAACAACATCAAGAGCACACCCAAATTCCCCTATAATTTTTAGTTTTGATTTTGATTAGAAAAATTGTTCAATATTCAATACTCAACATAAGTCAAAACAATATGAAACTAACTCAATGCACCCTACTCATGGAGGGCTTTCCAACGATTCCAAGAGTGTGACAAGAGGTGCCATGGTTCAAAGGTCTCAATGTGACAAACAAAACAAACAAACAACCTTGCTTCATAGATACATGTCAACATTGGATACTTTGGATGTGCAAAGAGGCCATGTTTGTTGGTTCAAAGACATCACAAAAAGTGTTATTCAAACAAGTTTACAAGGTACCTATCTTCTTCCAAATATCCAAATGTCTTTCAAGTTCTGTGAAAATTTAGAGTATTTTTTTGCCTTCATCTCCTTCCTCTTTAAACCTTTCCAGGGTAGACTTATCCACTACATGCCGCCTAACTTCAGCCGTTCAAGTATGCCATGGAACCAGGGTTGTCTTTTCACAAGATCCTCCACCTTGGTTTTGGTGGCGCTGTCGGAGTCCAACCTTTTGGGTGATGGGCTCCTTGGACGTGGAGAATGCGGACTGGACTGTCCATTATTGTGCACAAAATTGCGTATTCACAGGTTCATAAATGGGACATATTCATTTGAAATTTCACAAGTTGGAGTGGAAAGCGTATGGCAGGGACAAATAGGTCAATTTCGTTTGACAAAATTGCTTATTCACCGGCTCATAAATGGGACAAATTCGTTTAAAATTTCACAAGCTGGCGTGAAAAGTCTATGGCAGGGACAAATAGGACAATTTCGTTCAGGGCTGGCAGTATCGGGTTTTATTCAATCGAGTTTTATTCGGTTTTTAAATAAAACCCGAGTCCCAAGATAGCCTCATAATCGGGTTTTAATTGATTTATTTATTGCGGTTATATTAATAACTAGGGTTTGGCATTCAATTTTGCCTTTGCCGCAGGGGCGGCGGCAGGGGTGCGGGTGGCCTGGGGCTTGACCAACTCCGAAATAAAACCAGGTTTTATAGAGCGAAAATCGGGTTTTATTCATTAAAACCAAAAACCCGATTTTCTAATGGAAAAAAATCAGGTTTTTTCCAGTCCTGATTTCGTTGCACATTTGAGAAGCTGGCTTCTAAAGCCTATCTTGTGTAAACTAGGTACTCTCTTTCTATTTCTATGTGTATTTTGAGGGATCTCCCCCAGGAGAAGAACCCTAGGCCCAACTTTAAAATTGAAGCCTGCAATGCCCTCTATTGGGGACTTTACATACATGTTGTGTGTGTGTGTGAGAGAGAGAGAGATGTATGTACATATAATGTTATTGTTTACGTGTAAAAATTGTATCATATTATACCTATTCATGGCCAGGCTTTAAAATGCCAGCAACTAGCCTGCAGCCCAAGGCCTGGCTATATCGCATGATCTAGATCTTCTTCTGATTCCCGAATTCCTTACTTGGTTGTCTTAGGTATGTGTTTGAGGTCAAAGGACTCTTGAAACTGAAAATTAAGGTATGTTGTTGAATGATCCAAGTCATATGCTCAAATTTGTAAATGTGTTCTGTTGTAAATTTGAATAATTTCTTATGTCATTTATATGTAATTTTCTATATGTATGTGTGATACATTTTGTATGGTTGTCAAAAAGTGATCTTCATTTGGTGATATTTGATTCAGGTTTGGAGAAACTCAAAGAGCAATTAAAATTCATATATGCATTCATATTTGTTTTCTATTGACTGTGTGCAATAAAGCATGAGGAAATTGCATATTATATAATGGTATTGTTATATGTAATGACTGAATGTATATGTCATGTAATGAATTTAATGTAAAAATTGGTGAAGGCCATTAATAGTTGACGACTTTCACCCACTAAGGGCAATGTTGAATCCAAACTTGTAAAATGAAGGGCAGATTTTGAAGGGAGCCTTCAAGTGAAAAGGCAAGAGTGCCTTTCAGTTTTAAGGACTGCTGAGGCCATTATGCTAGGGGGAGATCCTCCTATTTTATATGTTCCCATATTCCCGAGGAAAGAAAAATGGAAGCTGTTTATGTAAGTGGAGGTTCCTGTACTCCTGAGTTCTCGTGAGGTTTTGGAACGCCATCCAACTCATGCCCTTGGGTAGCCCTCCCTCAAGAGATCCCATGAATATGGGAACCTACCCCACAACAACAATAGGACAAATTGGTTTGACATTGGATAAGTTGACTTTGGAATCCTATCATATAAATGGAACACACTCATTTGACAAATTTGACAAGTTGCCTTCATACTACTTTTCCTAAGGGAAGATTCCACATGGCCTGATCTTTGCTTTGTTCTTGCTTCCATGCTATAAAATGCCCTCACTTGCATACTCGTATGGGGGCACGGAGCTGGGCGAGTTGTTATCTTGCTGGAAGATTCATAAGTGATTTGAGCTTTAGGAGGCGGAGTAAGCTTTGATTTTGTATCTGTTGAGCATTGGGTACTCCACAGCAATTGTGCAGTTGTGCAGTCGTGCACTGCCAGGATGATTCCCAGCTATGTGCCTCTCTTGACTATGGGTGGTCTCATTCTTGCAGCTTTTCTCATGTCACCTGTGGCCGCCCAAGATCTTGACTTTTGCGTAAACTGCCTTCTCCCCGCGTGCTATTGTCCGCGGTCGGCGTGGACAACCTCTTGGGCTGTCGGCTTATCATTCGTTATCTTGTGGCATGATGCTTGGGGCTCAGCCAATGCACACGGCACAGGCGGGTCGTCATTCCACTGTGGACAGTTGCTCTATGCGGCTTTCTGGAAGCAGTTGCTCTATGCGGCTTTCTTTGGCCCAATTGCTCCATTTGCGAATTTGAGTCTGTTGATGAAGGATGTGACGGCACACACCGTTCTGGTCACAAGCCTCCGTAACTTGGATGTAGATAGAAGAAGATCCTCAAAGGAGGTGGCGAAGATCATAACAAGCTGCCAGGTCTTGGTAGGAACCAGTAGAGAGAACATACTACCAACACATGGAGAACACAAGGACTGTTATGATACTGAAACCTTTACGAATGATGAAAGCGTTCTGATCCTTGGCACTAAGAGCCCAGAAAATTCTTACATGGTGGAACTAGATTACAAAGGAAAAGAGGCGCTCTTGCAAAGTAACGTCCTCCCAGGCTCCGAGAGGTTGGAATTGCTGCTAGGGACGGGTACCATAGCCAGGGTCCTTGCTGGGGTACAAGCCTTAGGATTCATATGGGGTGTCATAGTACGGGCTAGATCCATTTGCCAGTGACCCCTCTAGAAATCATAGGAGTTTCACACGGTGTGCTGGTGTTCCTTCACTCTGTTTCTCACTTTGTGGCAGCGACTTGTCATCGTCGTCTCATTGTTTACCTGATTCCTCGCGAACAAAACGTAGTCTTCCTGGAGTGCCAGGGAACGGATCCGGAGTCGTCTGATCTTCTGTATAATCAGAGGTTGAAGGGGGGGAAATTTGGGTCCATTTTGTTTTGTTTGATTCTTCTGGGTGTGCTGTATGCACTGATATTGCATTCCCATGATAGAACTTTCGTTTATGACTTTCCAGTGGTCAAGGTAGCATCCATTATGTTCATAAATTCATTTTACCTTCACATTCTTACAGCACAGTGGAATCCTAAGTTTGCAGATCACATTCCTATAAAGTTTGCTTTGAACACAATATTTGGAATAGTAACTGGGATCAGCATGATTCTATCTCTGGTGGTCACTGTAAAGTACTGGTATCCTAATTTGTATTGTATCCGTACCAGTACATTTGTGCATATATGGCCTTACATAGGCAAAATATTATACATACAGCCTATGCTTGTAACCCGACTGCACAAGTTCCATGGGGAACTAACTGACTGATGAGACATGAATCATCAAGTTGGAAATAAAACTTGAGTTGTTTGAACATTAAAGTGCTGGCCTGGAAAAAGGTTGAGGACAAGATAGTACGAGAGTGTGCCCAGGTGGATTTGTCTGTGTAAGATACCAGGCTGCTCATTTTCATTGGGGATCTTTGGTTTTATGTTTTCTCAAGCCTCTGGAATCCATGCTAGTAACTATGTGTGCCTTGGCACTCTCAAGATATGTGTGATCATGAATGATACAACTTATAGAGATGCAACATATTTTGGTGGGTCTGAGGTTTTGCCCGGATTGTTTGATTGGTGTTACAAAAGAGGGGCAACAGATTGTGGTGAAGTTGATATTACCTACAGAGGTAGTCATTCCAAAACAAGAGTGAATTGTGTTGTGCAGTGCAAATCAGGGTGATCTTAGAAAACATACACAGAGAGGTATATAGGGGCCTGTGAGGAAGTCCCACATGGCCACAAGGGGAAAATTGAACCATTTACCATCTCAAGTTTTCTGCAATGAGGGACAAACAACAATTCTAGTTGAGATGTGGGAAAAGATGAGTGAAAAACTGAATTTATGGAAAGATGAGGAAATTAAAAGTTTAATTACAAGGGAAAAAACCATGTAATGATATATGGAAATCATTCAATGCTCAAATGCATCACTGTATTACAAATACATGCACATTCCAACTAAAGTATGAGAGCAGAATTATGGTCAATAAGTGTTTTTTGTTGGTTTTGT
>Ga0116227_10011960_pt1 | contig 14369 bp, 9 predicted proteins | sample S1TSphgellanicum_FD_89693 | JGI IMG/M metagenome (GOLD analysis project Ga0116227, IMG submission 89693) | Host-associated microbial communities from peat moss isolated from Minnesota, USA - S1T2_Fb - Sphagnum magellanicum MG | ecosystem: Host-associated > Plants > Peat moss > Unclassified... | reverse complement strand
TCCCCTGCCTCGCCCACGCCCAGGCCTATTCACGCATCGCGCCACAACCGCCGCCGAAAAACCCGCCGCCCGGCCTGCCCATCCCCGGCCCCGCGCCCGCGTCGCCGCAACCCACCGCCGCCATACTGCCGGCCCTGCGCGGCGTCGCCTATCTGCCCAGCGCCGCCGCCTTAAAACCTGACGGCTTGACGCCCACCAGCCTGCCTCGAAACCGCATCGCCACCGCCGGCCTTCCGCTGCTCGCCCGGCCTGGCTTTACCGCCGAAATCGCCCCTCTGCTCGGCCGCCCGATCAGCTTCGACAGCCTCGCCGCTTTGCAGCGCGACGCGCAGCTTTGGTACGCCGCGCATGGCCGCCCCTTCGTGGATGTCACGCTGCCGCCACAGAACATCCAGACCGGCGTGGTGCAGATCATCGTCACCGCATACCATGTCGGCGCGGTCACCGTGACCGGCAATCGCTGGTTCGCCACCCCGCTCCTCGCCCGTGAAAGCGGCCTCGCCCCCGGCGGCGACCTGTCGCTGGATCACCTGCGCGACAGCCTCGCCTTCCTCAACGCAAACCCGTTCCGCACCATCTCCATCACCTTTGCCCCCGGCGCCGCCACCGGCGCCACCGGCGCCACCGACGTGAACCTCAACGTGTCAGACCGCCTGCCGCTGCACGCCTACGCCAGCTTCGACAACCAAGGCGTCCCCAGCCTCGGCCGCGACGAATGGAGCGCCGGCGCCACCTGGGGCAACGCCTTCGGCCAGGACCAAATCCTCTCGTACCAGTTCACACGCGGCAACCAGAACCGCTACACGGCCCACGCGCTGAACTGGAGCATCCCGCTGCCCGGCCACGCGCGCCTCCTCATCTTCGGCGCCTATGCGCGCGAACGCCCGGATATCGGCCCGTTCTTCAACGAAACCGGGCAAAGCGGCCAGGCCAGCCTGCGCATCATCCTGCCGCTGCCAGACCTTGCGTTGGCGCCGGCGATCAGCGTCACCCACGATTTTCAGCTCGGCTATGATTTCAAGACCAGCAACAACAATCTGGAATTCGGCGGCGTCAAAATTTTCGCCAGCGCCGCCGAGATCGACCAGTTTCCCCTCATCTACGACGCCACCGAAACCGACCCGCACGGCCAGACCCAGTTCACCGGCTCGGTTTTCGCCAGCCCCGGCAACCTGACCGAAGGCAACCGCCAGGCCGCCTTCACCGCCAACGCGCCGGGTGCAAGCCCCCGCTACATCTACGGCAACGCGGCGCTCACCCGCGTCACCTTTCTGCCCGCCGGATTTTCCCTCACCTCGCGCGCGCTCGGCCAGGCCGCCAGCGGCAACCTGCTATATAGCGAGCAACTCGGCCTCGGCGGCGCCGGCAGCATTCGCGGCTACGTGACTGACGCGGCCCTCGGCAGCGACGGCATTCTGCTCTCCTCGGAACTCCGCGCCCCGGCCTTCAGCCTCACTCGCCTGCTGCATTTGGCCGGCGCGGGCCAGGACACAGAACAACTCGGCGCGTTCTGGGATTACGGCCATGCCGGCCAGGTGACGGACGCGGCGAAAACCACGGACCTCGCAAGCCTGGGCCTTGACCTGCATGCCGGCCTCGCCAGCAATGTCACCCTGTCATTCGACATCGGCTGGCAACTGCGCCGCCCGCCCGGTGCGGCGAAGCGCGGCGCCTTTACGGACCTCTCGGCCGTCATCGGCTATTGAACGCGCGGCGCGAAACGCCGCATGACGCAAAAAGTTCATCGGCGGGTGCCGCCGCAACCGCTTGAACCGGCCCACAGCCGCAACGGAGAACCCTTGCATATTTCGGCACCGGCGGTCATGAGGTGTGCCATGTGGTGGCTCGGTTAATTCATAAAATGGCGAAGTCCGCGTTCGGGCAATCCGGCCTTCCGGGCCGCTCCGCCGCCCGTTGCCGTCCCAGGCTCATGCGCGCCGCAAGCCTTGCCGCGATCGCGGTTCTCTCCGCCTGCGGCGGCCCGCCCAGCCGCGCGCCCGCCGTGCCGATCTATACCGGCCAGCCGCAGCCGCTCACCCAGCCGAATGACGCTATCGCCCAGGCGCAAGCCCAGCAAGCCACGCGCGTCAGCGGCCGGCTCGATACCGGCGCCGCCTTGGCCCGCCCAAGTGCCAGCTACAGCGCCGCGCCGGCGATGGCGCTGGCCACCCAAGACACTGAACAGACCCAAGGCGATGTCTCGCTCGATTTCGCCGGCACCGATATTCGGACCGTCGTCGACCAGATTCTCGGATCGATCCTGCAGCAGAATTACACCATCGACCCGTCGGTGCAGGGTACCGTCACGCTGCGCACCACCACGCCGCTCTCGCGCGACGAACTGATTCCCACGCTGCAGACTCTGCTCGCGCAATGCAGCGCCGTGCTGGTGCGCAGCAACGGCCTATACCGCGTGATGACGACGGATCAGTCCACGACGACGCTGGACCTCACCACCGATGACGCGCTGGGCGGCGCGCTGCTGGTGCCGCTGCACTACGTGCAGGCCGCGTCGATCGCGCAGACCCTGCAGCCTTTCGCCGGCCCCGGCGTTAGAATCGTCCCGGCCGCCGATGAGAACGCGGTGATTGTCGAGGGCGATCCCAGCAACCGCGCGGCACTCGTCAATCTGATCGAGGCGTTCGACGTCGATCAGTTGGCAGGCCAGTCCTACGAACTTTTCCCCGTCACCAGCGGCGACGCGAAGGATTTCGGCGCCGCTTTCTCGGCCGCGCTCAACAAATCGACCGACCCCAGCGTGCCCGGCCCCGTCACGGTGGTGCCGCTCGAGCGGATCAACGCCGTGCTGGTTATCGCCAAATCGCAAAGCCTGATTTTCGATGCGCAGCGCGTCTACGCGGTGCTGAGCCAGGTGGATAGCGAAACGTTACGAAGCTGGCACGTGTACTATCTGCATAACGGCCGCTCGAACGACGCCGCCTATGTGTTGCAGCAGGCTTTCACGCCCGATGACGTGACGGCGCAGCCGACGCCGCCGGCGACCGGCCAGATCAGCACCGTGCTCTCCAGCCAGAACGGCGTGAACGGCACCGGCGGCACCAGCACCAGCGGCACATCCGGTCTCGGCACAAGCACCACCGCCCCAACGACGCAAACCACCGCGCCGGCATCCACCGATCAATCCGCCAGCTCCGGCGCCGCCGCTTTGCTCGGCCCGCTTTCCGCCAGCACAAACGGTGCCACGACCGATGCGATTCGCATCATCCCTGACAACGCCAACAACTCCCTGCTCGTCTACGCGACCGCGGCGGAGGATGAGCGCATCAGCGCGATGCTGGACAAGATCGACATATCTCCGGTTGAGGTGCGGATCGACGCCACCATCGCCGAGGTTGATCTCACCGGCGCGCTGCAATACGGCACGCAGTTCTTTTTCAAATCGGGCGGCATCAATGCGGTGTTGACGCAAGGCACGTCCGCCGCGCTCACCACCAATTTCCCCGGCTTCGTCCTCTCCGGCCATGGCGGGGACGCGGCGCCGCTCGCCATTTCGCTGCTGCAATCGGTCACTAAGGTGAACGTGCTCTCCTCGCCCGAATTGATGGTGCTGGACGGCCAGGCCGCCAGCCTGCAGGTGGGCAATCTCGTGCCCTATTTGTCGCAGACTTCGCAATCCACGCTCACCTCCAGCGCGCCCATCGTCAATTCCATTAATTACCGTGAAACCGGGGTGATTTTGCAAGTCACGCCGCATGTCGGCAGCGACGGACTCGTCACACTCGACGTGGCGCAGGAAGTCTCCGCCGTGCAATCCACCACCACCACGACCGGCATCAATTCGCCCACCTTCTCGGACCGCGCCGTCACCTCGCGCGTCGCGATCCAGGACGGCCAGACAATCGGCCTTGCCGGGTTGATCCAGGATTCCGATTCGCATCAGAATCAGGGCATTCCGTACTTGAAGAATATTCCGCTGCTCGGCGATGCGTTCGGTTCACAGAACAACCAGCGCACGCGCACGGAATTGCTGGTGCTGATCACGCCGCATGTCATCCGCACCGAATCGGACGCCGCCGCCTTCACCGCCGATCTGCGCGACCAACTGCCGAACGCGAATGGCGTGCCGGCGGCCCTTGTAACGCTACCCTCGCCGGGCTCTTCCGATCCGGATGCGCGGCTGCGCGGCCAGATCCCGCAATAGCGTCGGCGCCGTTTCGCGCGCGAAAATGACTGGTTTCGTTTCATCCTCATAAACGCTAGGTTGTTCTGAATCAAATTTATGGTTGCTAAATCGCAACTTTCGCGCGCTCATGTCATGAACCATGTCCTTTTTTAGGGTGGCTGACATCAAACCGCAACACAAACTACTTAATTGTTTCTTACTATTGCAATAAGTTTCGGGACTTCACTCTGCTAAACAGCGCCCGCTTGAGACCTTGAGGTCCTCCAGCTCACACGAATGTTTTGAAGCTTCACTCAAAAGGACGTACCATGACCCGTAAACTTCTCGCCCTCTCGGTGGCGGCCGGCGCTTTGTCGCTCGGCGTCGCCCACGCTCAGACTGTTCAAGGCGGCGGCTCCTCGCTCGCCGGCCCGACCTATGCGGAAGATTTCGCCGCCATCTCCGGCCCGACCTTCAGCTATGTTTACGCCGGCAGCGGCGCCGGCCAGAAGGGCTTCTTCTCGAACGACCCTGACTACTTCCTGCCTTTCGGCAGCCCGAGCACCAACGGCTATGCCCCCGGCACGTTGACCTATGGCCCGGTTCAAGGCGCGACCGTTGATTTCGGCGCCAGCGACGCGTACCTGACGCCCGGCCAGTATGGCCTGACCAGCACCGGCGGTTACAGCCTATCGACGACCGAGCCGGACGGCACACACTCGGCTTCCGGCACCACGGATGGCCCGGTGATCCAGGTCCCGACCCTCGGCACGCCGATCACCATCGCCTTCACCTCGCCGACCTACAACACCGCGAAATCCGGCAAACCGGCGTCGTACAAGGCTTACATCACCAAGCTCACCCTGACCGACTCGCAAATCTGCGGTGTTTTCTCGGGCGCCATCAATGACTGGCACACCCTCGTCTCCACCATCCCGGCCGGCACGCCGATCGACGTGGTGTATCGTTCGGACAGCAGCGGCACGACCTTCCTGCTGACCAACCACTTCTACGATACCGGCCTCGGCGATGTCTGCAACAGCAGCAACGCGCCGAACTTCACCGGCCTGACCGCCCCGACCAAGATGTTCACCTCGCTGTTCAGCGGCAACACCCCGCCGGCTGACTTCACCGGCGCTTCCGGCAGCGGTGGCGTGCAAACTGTGCTCCTCGCCGACGCGGGCACCAAGACGACGGGGGGCAGCGGCGCCATCGGCTATCTGAGCCCGGACTATACGGACATCGCGCCGAAAGCCGGCCCGTCCTATAGCAAGGCCGTTCTGACCGCTTCCGTCATCAACTTCGAAAACGGCAAGGCCTATACGCCGACCGCCGCCAGCGCGCTGCTGGCCCTGGAGCACCCGAGCACGGAATCGCAAGTGCTCGCGCCGCCGACCAGCAAAGCCACCGCCGCCAACCCGCTGAACTGGGTGCCGAACATTCCGATGGCGACCGAAGGCTACCCGATCGTCGGTTACACGACGCTCGATCTCAGCAGCTGCTATGCTGATCCCACCGTCGGTACCGCGCTCAACACGTTCTTGACGGATATTTATACCAACAAGACGTTCGAGACGTTCACCAAGAATAACGGCTTCACGGCCCTGCCGGCGGCGTTCATCACCGCTATCAAGGCTGATTTCCTCACCAACACCAGCGGTTATAACCTGAACATCGACAACGCGACGACCTGCGCCGGCTACACCAGCCCGCGCTAGTCGCCGAAATCCACGCGCCTAAAAAAGGGCGGCCATCGCAAGCTGGCCGCCCTTCCTTTTGCCCAAGCCGGCGCTCCCGCAACAAAAAAACGGCCATCGCAAGATGGCCGTTTCAGGAACCAAACGGTCCGGTTCGGGACGAAGCCGCCGCCGCTAAAACGACCCCTTCGCCAACTGGAACACATCCGGGTGCTGCGGGTCCGCCGCATAGGCCAGGGTCAGCGATTGCGGGCTCAGTACCGATTTTTCCGTCTTCGCGTCCTTCGAAATCGCGCCGGAGAGGATCAGCAACACGGCATTGCCGGTCGTATCGGTCGCGCGGAACAGCAAAATCCCGTTCTGCGTCGCCACATTCCCGGTGCTGCGATCCGCTGGAAAGCCTTCGGCGGCAAAATATTGCTGCAGGCTCTCGCCGTTCTGGTACAGCATCGTCGGCGTGATTTTCGGGTCGATCTGCGCCGACCAGACGATGTTGATTTCGATGAGTTTATGCGTCTGGTAGCCGAACACGTAGGACACCGCCGCCGTGCCGCCGCCCGGCACCAAATCCGGCACCTGCACGCTCAAAACCTGCGTATGCTGTAGCGGATTTTCCGCCGCGTTGATCGCATTGGGGGCGATCTTGAATGTCCGCGTGATCACATTGCGCACCTGCGACTCGCTCATCCCGAATGTCGCACTCCGGAAGCCGGAAATCACCGGGCCGGGATTGGTATCCGCCGCATTCAGCGCCGGGGCGGCCGGCAGATCGGCGCGGCCCGCCGTTGCGCCAAAAACAATCGCCGCGGCGACGGGCAGGGCAAGCCCAAGTTTCTTCATCCGGTTGTGCATATTCAAAATCCTGTTCGTAGCTGTCGGTAAACTTGGTTTAGCTCAATGCACGCCGCCGCCATAGACGGGCGGCGCCGGCCGGTAGGGCACGGCCGAATGGCCGAAATTCTTGCCATATTGCTCGGCCACGCCGAACTGGTTGAACGTGCCGACCGCATTTGAGGCGCTGCCCGCCCCGAGCGGTGCCGCCGGCGTGCTTTGGCCCGCGGCGGCCAACGCCTGGCTCTGCAATTCCTGATTGAGGCAGTTCAGCGAATTCGCGCTCTGCCCGGCAATCGCCACCTGCACGCAGGTTTTTGGCTCAGGCGCCGGCGTGCCGTTCAGCACGATGCCGTCTTGCGCGCTCTGCGCCGCGGCCAGGCCGCCGCACCCAAGCCACACGGCCACGAACATCGCGATTTGTCCGAGCTGCATCAGCGGCAATCCGAAAACCCTATTGCCCGGTCCGCGCCGGGGCGATCTGGTTGTCAAGCATCGTCTGCTGGTCGTCCTGCACCGCATTCTCCAACTGCACGCGCTTGAAGCCGATGAACGGCTCGTGGTTGGCGATGACGTTGAACACATCATCCTTATGCCCGTAGGCATCCAGGATCTGGTTGCCGAGCTTGAACAGCACGGCGTTTTTCGCATCGCAGGAATTGATCGCCGCGTCGCGCGCCGCCAGTTGCGCGGTGAGCTGCGCATTCGCCGCCGTCTTGGCATCCGCCGCCGCCGAGGCGGTCTGGTACGCGCCCTTGGTCTTCGCGAGTTCCGCCGCCTGCGCCGCCATCTGCCGGCGCAATGACGCCAATTCCTTCTCATCCCCGCCGCTCGGCGCCGCTTTCGCGCCGCCCGCTTCCGGCGCCGGCCCGTTTTTCTGCAGGGTCTGCACCTGCGCCTTCAGCGCCTCGATCATCGCGGTATCCGGCGCCTCCGCCGCCTGCAAATTCGCCACCTGGTTCTGCAGATCGGTGATTTGCGCGGTCGCCTGCTGCAACGCCGCGCGCAACTGAGTCTCCGTCGCGTCATCCGCACGCGCCGCGCAAGGTGCGGCGAAAATCAAGGCCAGAGCGAGACATTTGCCGCGCATGGTCAGAACTTCCCGTTCAGGTCGACCTGGAACACATCCGCCCGGTAGGTCGGCCCGACGATCGCATCGGCGCTGAGGTAGCGGATACGGACATAAACGCGTGGGCTGAGCGCCACGCTGGCCGCCGCGATATAGCCTTGCAGATTGGTGCCGCCGAGCCCGAAATCAGAGTCATTCAGCCCGTCCACCGTCGAATCCGTTTGCAGGTATTTGTAGCCGAGCGAGGCCTGCCAGTCCCAGCGGTGCAGCAATTTCTGGTGCCCGACCGAGGCGTTGAAATAATACCCGATATTGCCGCCCTCGAAGGAGCCCAGCGTGTTGCTGGAAGTTTCGGGTCCGCGATTATTCACCGCCTTGTTGCCCACGTCGGATTTGCTGAAGCCGAGATTGTCGACATATTCGCCGTCGAACCACAGATGCGCGGCGTCAAAATAATTCGCGTCGACATGCCCGGTGATCGCCAATTCGTCGAAATTCGAGGCCAGGCCAAAATACTGGTACTGGGCGGTCGTGCCGTCATTATTCGCCGTGGTCGGGATGATGTCGCGCAGCGCCATATAGGTATTGCCGTTCTGCGCGAAGCTCGGCCGGTCATCGTCGGTGGAGCACTGGTCCGCGGTCGTGATCACCGTGCAGGGCGCCGAAAGCTTGCCCGCGATATTCGCGAAATCGTAGAAGGCCAAACCGAACTTCGCCAGCAATTCCGGCTGGATGATCGCGGCAATGCCGGTCTGCGCGGCGAACAGCCATTTATCGTGGCTGGAATATTTCTGCGGCTGGTTCGAGGCAAAGCTCGGATCGGTGTTGTAGATCGGGAACGCGCCGGCGGTCAGGAATGGCGCGAAGGTGCCGAAATCATACGAGCCGGAGCCCATCAGGCCGTCGAAGCCGAGATCATCGGCGAAGATCAGATTGGTGGAGAAGAAGGGGTTGTCGAACCGGCCGACGCTGAATTTCACCGCGGCGCCGGGGTCGCTAAGCGTCGGGCTGTAGGTCAGGCTCGCCCGGTCCACCCAGAGCGCGTATTTGGAAAAATCGCCGCCCTGGATGCCGCCATTGGCGCCGCCCAAAGTCTGGTTCTCGGACACGGGCGAATCATTCTCGCCTGTCGCCAGGCGGAAATCGACCGAGAACCCGTCGCCGAGATCGGCCTTCACGCCCAGCCGCGCGCGAATGCGAAAGCGGCTGCGATTCTCGTTATTGTTGATCTGCGATGGGAAATTCTGATTTCCGGCCGAAATATCATACGGGCTGCCGGTATTGATGGCGTTGAAATTCGGGAACGCGCCGGTAATGTCATTGCCGCGCGGAAACAAATCATCCTCGTAGCGGAAGCGGAAATCGCCATAGAATTGCAGGCGCTTCAGCCAGCTCGGCACCTCGTTGGGCACCGCGTAGCCGTTGGTCTGCTCCTGGGCGAGCACCTGGCTCGTCACTTCCTGCGCGATTTGCTCGCGCACCACTTTCGGCACGTAGGTGACATGGATGGTCCCATCCGGCCTCACCGAGCTGGTCGCGTTCACGCCCGGCTCCGGCGGCGGCGCGGCGGCCGCCGCATTGGTCGCCGCCAGCGCGGCTTCCTGGGTAGCCTGCTGCAGAATCGCATCCGCGTCCGCCCGGCTCAGCACGCCCTTTTTCACCAGGATCGCGATGAGCAACTTGCTGGTCGCATCCGGCGCGGTCTGCGCGCGCGCCGCGCAGGGCAGCGCGGCCGAGAGCGCCGTCGTCATCAGCAATCCGGCCATGCCGGACCGGAACATGCGTGTTTTCATCATCACTCTAGCTTCCCTGCTTCCGGCGTGACCGCCGCTTTGGTTGGGTTCATCGTCGCGCTCATAGGGGCTGCTGCCCGGTCAGGCTCATGATGATCGGCATGCCGGTGCCGGGCGGCGGCGCCGGCAGTTGCAAGCCGGCCAGCACCTGGTTTTTCACGGCGGCATCGACCTGCGGGTCGCCGCTGGATTTGTCGATCTGCACCTGCGTGACCGTGCCGCTGGCGTTCAGCCAGATCCGCACCTGCAGCCCCGCATTGGCGTTGCGAGTCTGCGGGTTTTGCGCCAAAGCCGCCTCGATATCCGCGGCGACCGCCCCTTCATAGGACCCGCCGCCGCCGCCGGTGCCGCCCACGCTGCCATCCCCGCTGCCCTCGGCCAGACCCGCGAAGTCGCTGCTCGACGTGTCGTTTTTGATGGAGGTCTGCTGCTGCGCCGGCCCGGGTGGCTTCGCCGCCTGTGGTTTTGGCGGCGTATGCGGCGTGAATGTCTTCTGCACCGGCGTCACCTGTTTCGGCGGCGTGATCAGTTTTTCCTGCGGAATTTTCGGCGGTGGCGGCGGCGGCGGCGTCGGTTTCAGCCGCACGATCTGTATCGGAATCGGCGGCGGCGCCTGCTTTTCCTTCGGCTGGGACGCGGTGTTCAACAGCGACCAGAACAGCACCAAAGCCAGAACCAGCGCGATCCCGCCGGTGATCACCCCGGCGCGGTTTTCCCCCGCGAACAGTTTGACCCGTTCCAGCAGCCCCAACTGGTCTTCGGTCTCGGACATCGCCCTATTGCGCGGTGCTGGGCTTGGTCGCGAGACCAACCTTGGTCAGATTCAGCCGTCCCAGCAGGTCCAGAACATTCATGATGTTCTGGTACTGCGACTGGCTGTCGCCGCTCACCACCACCGGAAAATCCGGGTTCTGCGACTGCTTGGCCACCAGCCGCGTCTGCAATTCGCTCATCGAAACCGGCACGGTATCCATGAAAAGATGCCCGTCATTGGTGATGGTGATGGAAACCGTCTGCGGCTGCGCCAGGCTCGGCTGCTGGCTCGCACTCGGCAGGTTGATCTTCATCCCCTGCACCGCGGCCGTGGTCATGATGATGAAAATGATCAGCAGCACATAAGCGAGATCGAGCATCGGGGTGATGTTGATGTCGTCATAGGGCTTATCGCCATCTGGCTGAACCTGCATGTCCCGCTACTCCGCCGCTCTGGGGTCTTGATAGGCGTGCGTGGAATATTCCTCCGCCAGCCTGGTCTCGAATTCATCGATGAAGACCAGCATGTCCGAATTTGCGTTGCGGATACGGGTGTTCAGATAGTTATAGCCGAACAGCGCCGGGATCGCGACGATCAGCCCCGCGACGGTCGCGACAAGTGCGGCCGAAATGCCGGGCGCGATGGCGTTCACGTTCACATTGCCCGCCGCGGCGATGGAGGCGAAGGTGATCATCACGCCCACCACGGTGCCAAGCAGGCCGAGGAACGGCCCGCCGGAAATGGCGATGGTGAGCAGCACGATCGATTTGTTAAGCTTCTGCGTCTCGCGCACCATCCCGGCATCGAGCGAGGCGCGGATGGCCGCGATCGACGGGGCGGAGAGGATATGCGTTCTGGCCGTGTTGTTCTTGAACCGCCGGCTGATCTGCTCGGCGCCGATTTTATAAAGCCGGTAGAGCGGTGCGGCCTCCAGCGTCTTGCCTTCGCGCTCGGGCGTGCCCAAAGCGGTCAGGTCACTGCCGATCTTCGCGTATTGTTTGTTGAACACCGCATTGGCCTTGGCGATTTTATTCACGTAGGAAATCTTGTCCGCCATCACGATCCAGCTCAGCACCGCCATGACCATCAAAATCCCGATGATCACCCAGCCATCGATGGTGACGGAGCCGAGAATGATGACGAGATAGCCGCTCAGCCAGCTCGCCTGTTTCTCGGCGATGGCGACGTTGATCAGTTTCGCCGCGCGCGGATCCGACCCTTGCGTGAGTGCGGCGAACTGAATGAAGCCGAGCGGGCGCGCGGTGTTGGAAATTTCCAATTCGTCGATCGAGCCGATGAATCCGGTCGTGGCCGCGGCCGGCGCGGCCGGCGCGGGCGCGGCGCCGTTCGCCGGCGTGGTAAGGGCCGGCGTTGCCGCGGTGGGCGCGGCGGCGGGCACCGTCCCGGTCGTCGCATCGCCGCCGAGATAGGCGGCGGTGTTCAGCGCCGGCAGCGGCGCGGCCAGCGTGCCGTAAAGCTGGCCGTCGACATAGACCGAAATATTGCCGCCGGTGACGACCGCGATGTGGTGCCACGACGTATCGCCGAAGGAGACCGGCTGCCCCTCCGATGATGTCTGCGTGCCGCTCGGCGTGATCACCGTGACGTAAGGCTTGCCGGCATCGACGCCGATCTGCACCGTGTTCGTGCCATCCGTGCGGCTATAGATCACGGCATTTGGCTGCGACGCGGTTTCGGCGAACCAGACCGACCATGTCAGCGCATTGCCGCCCGCCCATGCCAGAGTCGGCGAGGCCGGCAACTGGATGGTCTTCTGCCCATCCATCCGCATGCCGCGGCCGATCAGCGCGCCCTCATTGGTCTCGACGGCGGCCGATGCGTCATTGCCGTTGCCGGTCCAGTCATGCGGCGCGGCATTGTCTTCCGCGAAATGATAGACCAGCGCCGTATTCGTATCGAACGTGCCCTTCGGGTCATCGCCCGGCGTGGTCGCCTTCTTGTTCCCATAATAGACGTAAATGGTGGTGCTGGCGGAGGGCTTCAAATCCGGCACCGCGACCCAGACGAAGGCCTGGCCCAGCAGATTGTCGTATTTCTCGATGTGATAGACCAGCGGCGTCTTGTCGTCGCCGGCGACGAAGCGCAGGTCGGAGCCATCCGGGTTGGCGTCATCGAAGGTGAAGTTGCTGTTGTTATCGAGCCGGATCAGCACCGGCGTGGTGCCGATCGGCGCCGAAATCGCGCCGCCCGTCGCGGTGGTGGTATCGATGGTGATCAGCCGGCGTTGCGTCCAGTCGCCATTCCACCACGCATAGGCCGGGTGCGGGTGCAGCAGCGCGAAGGCGAACAAGGCCAAAGGCAGAAAGCGCAACAGCGCGGTCGCAGGCCTGCGCGGCGTGAGCGCGCGCGGTGTCTTACCCATGGAACCCTCCAAAATCAATTCGAGACCGAAAATACATCAGAACGCCGCCCAGACACGAAATTCAACCCGCGGATGACCGGATTTGGTATCGACCGAGGTGATCAGCGGCACCGCCAGATCGACCGCGCCATTCAAGTGATTGACCAGTTCGATCCGCGTGCCGACGCCGATGCTGGCGAGGTCGAAAATCGCCTGCTGATCGGGCAGCGGGTCCAGAATGCTCGCCTGCCCGCCTTCGGAGAAGAAGAAGGCCCGCCAATCATTCACCTTCGGTCCCAGAAAGGTCAGTTCCGGCGTGCGGATTTCCAGCGAGCCGATGATCGCATTATCGCCCAGCACTTCGGATTCGAGGTAGCCGCGCACTGTATCCTGCCCGCCCACCGAAAACTGCTCGCTGTTCACCAGCGGCTGGTTGGACATCTGAAACTGCGTCTTCGCGAAAGCCTGAAGGCCGAACGGCAGATCCTGCTGGCGCGACAGATCGCCGCGCAGATAGATGAAATTGCTTTCGGCTTGGTAGCGCTTATTGTCGAACGTCGTTGGGTTGCTGCCCAGGCCGCGCACGTTCAGCGTTGGCCCGAGATCAAGCTGTGTCTGCCCGTTCAGCCCCGTCCAGCTCGCGCTATAGGTCGCGGTGAACGGGTAATACGTGATCGGCGTCGGCAGGCTGGCACCGCCCAGCGTCACGTCCTGGTCGAAATGCTTGTAGTCGATCCCGGCACTAAGCGTCTCGAAAAACCCTTGGCCCGCCGGCAACGTCATGATCGCGCGGGTGCCGACCACCTGGCCCTTGCCGACCACATTGGTGGACCCCACGGTCGCGACATTGCTGTCCGAAATCAGCCCGTAGAGCAGCACCGTCAGCCAATCCAACCCTGGCACCCGTGTGAGGTACGAGCCGGAAAACACCTCCGCGTCCTTCGGTGACTGCGGCGCCACCTGAAATGAAAGATTGATCGTATCGCCGCGCTGGAACAGATTGTCGTAGGAGAGTGAGGCATTGACCCGCAACGGTTTCGTATCCGAGCTGTAACGGTTGTTCAACTCCAGGCTGCCATGCAGCGGCAGCTTGTCCTTGACGTTGAGATCGACATCCACTGTCCGCGGCACCACACCCGCCTGCAGGGACGGGATCACGGTCCGGTCCGGCCATTGGTTCAGCGCGATGATGTCATGCTTGATGTCGTTGAAATTCGGCACCTTGCCGGGGGTCAGCGACGGCGCCTGTTGTTTGATTTTTTTCAGCGAAAAATATCGCGACCCGTTGATCCGCAGCCGGCCGACCGGCGCCTCGATCACCTGCAGCGTGACAACGCCGCCCACCACGTGTTGCGGCGGAATGATGACCGAAACGGTCTGAAACCCCTTGTCCTGATAGAGTTTTTGCAAGGCCGCGCGCGCCTCGTCCACACTCTGGATCGTCTGTCCCGGACCAAGAAACGGATAGACCGCGTCATCGACATCATCTTCGGAGAGGATATGGTTTCCGGTGACGGTGAATTCGTTGATCGTCAGCGTATGGGAAGGCGCTGATGCCGGCGTCGCCGCGCGCGCATGGCCGGCAAACGCGCCGAGCAAACATCCGGCGGTGACAACCGCGTGCAGGCCGCTCGCATACGCCGCGATGCCGTTCAAACGGACACGCGTTCCGGTATGTTTACGCAACGAACCCAGCACGATAAGCCCAACCCCCTTTTTTACCGGGAGATCAGAGGCTCC
>Ga0116227_10011959_pt1 | contig 14369 bp, 10 predicted proteins | sample S1TSphgellanicum_FD_89693 | JGI IMG/M metagenome (GOLD analysis project Ga0116227, IMG submission 89693) | Host-associated microbial communities from peat moss isolated from Minnesota, USA - S1T2_Fb - Sphagnum magellanicum MG | ecosystem: Host-associated > Plants > Peat moss > Unclassified... | reverse complement strand
TTATTTTATTTTATTTTTTATTATTAAATAAAATATTAAATTTAATTTTTGATAATTTTTTTTTTTGTTTTTTATTTTTATTATTATTGTATTTATTTTTTTTATTTATTTTTTTTTTTTTTTTTTTTTTTATTATGTTTTTTTTTTTTTTTTTTTTTTTTTTTTTTTTTTTTTTTTTTTTTTTTTTTTCTGACAAAGAATTGGAAAAAATTGGGTTTTTAGTGTAAATTCAGAAAAAAAGATTGCTCAAAATTTGGAGAAATTTGGCAAACTTTGAAAACCACAAAACTGAAAAAAGAAACCCTGAAAGGTGTATGTTGCCTTGTTGGGGGTTTTTTGACAATACCAAAAGTGGAGCCATTGGGAAATTGGCCCACTTGTGATATTTTAGACAAATGTTTTGTTTTTTCAATTTTGTGATGTAGCAAAAGTGGCTATCATTTGTAATAAGATTTATCCAAATTTAACTATGAACACGATATTGAACAAAAGAAGAAGTCTAAAACTTCCTTTTGTATGTTGGTTACCAACTTGAACCTAATATAGATGTCAATCAATGTCTAATAAAAGTGTTTTTTTGGAAATTTGGCAATTCAAAACCTCAAAAATCCCCACTTTTATTTATTTATTTATTTTTTGGGTTTTTTGTTTTGAGGTTTTGGTTTCAGGCCACTTGTCCCCCAAAGCCAAAGAAAAGAACATTTTGAAGTGGTGAGACATTTGCCATTTACACACATAACTCAAAATTTCAATGGGAGCTCCCATACCCTATCCCACAATGACCATCTATCTTGATAAGATCACATATTCATTCCTTTAGTCAACTTCATACATCATGTAAAATCATGATATTTTCACAACATGCTCCCAAACTTCAAAGCACTAAGAGTTCAAACTTTGGCAATTTGCAACTGATTTTGACTTGAGAAACATAATTTTATATTATTGAGAGACTATAGGCTACATTCACACAATGGTAGCTATGGCATCACCACCTTGCAAGTAGAAAAAATGGAAGAATTTATTTTTGGATCATTTCCAATGAAACCTCCAAATGGGGTTGATGTACATTGTTCTTTTGTCATCTTCAATTAGACTTGCATGACAAGTGTGATCTCAAAATTGTTCTTCATCAATTTCCAAAGGCAATTTGCAAAGGATGATGATGACAACATGATGCAATCCTGATGTTCCAACTTCCCAACCTCCATTCCCACAATAACTTTTCCATCATTTTTTTAAATTGTGGGATATGTCTTCCCATTGGGTAGGTCAAAATGGTGGGCATGACTCAGGTAAATAGGATACACCTTGAACTACCCTATCTATGCTTTGAGGGTGAATCCAAGGGTCATGCCAAGAACCTAAGCTTCCTACCTTTTCTTTTAATCTTTGATCAACTTAGGTGGAGAGGTATATTGTAGATTCCTTGCATGATCCCAAGGGAGGGAAGGGAAGGGAAGGTCACCCTTGAATTCATAGGGTGGTGGTCACAACTTGGCGGGGGAATTTGTTTTTGTCCCCAATGTGTTCCCAAGGGGTTCCTCAAGAATAGACTTTAATGAGGTATTAACATATTATAATGCAATAAAAAGAGGTTATTAATTATTTTATGTAAAATTTGATTTTAAACTTGATATTCTATGTAACTGTTTTTACTACTCATTTAGAGTTTGTCCTTCTTTTTTTTTCCTTTCATTTTATTCATTTTTTTTGGTTTTAGCAAGTAGGATGGCATTGGGAACTTTCATGGTCTATTTGAGGTGGGTATAGGGTCTTCAAGACAGTTGCATGAAGCTTCTTCATTCCACTATTTTTCAATGGTGCAAAGATATCCTTAGAGAAAGAACAAAGTTGCATAGTCGTCAAAATGGGGAAAAAGCAAGCGGGAAGTTATTAGTTATCAAAATGGGTAAGATAAAAAGCAAAGAGGTGTTACAATCTAAGATCATATTCCTTTGTGGCCCCTTCCAACAATCTTCGAATATCAAGACTTAGAAAGAGAAGAGCAAAAAAACCGCCTCCTATCTATTTGCATGTCAAGAGAATACTCTCAATTATCAATTAGGTTGGTTATCTTTTTTATGATACCAGCATGTTATCATAAGGGTCAGTTTTCAAATACTCACCTTGAGAACTGTCTAATGTATTATTACCCATATAGATTTTAGGGTTTAGTTTTTATTTTTTGGGGTCTTATTTTCAAGAAAAAAGAAAGAAATGGAAACATGATACCTTCTTAACCAAAAGTCTGCCAAATGCTCTCATGCTTTTTGTGACCCTTTGTAATAGGTAAGAAAATCAAAGGTCATGAAAGCCAAAAGAGAGCAAATTGAGTTTCAATGGGAATTTTTGTGCATTCTTTTGAATACAAACCCACATTAATTGTGAGCACAAAAGCGAAATTCAAATATCAATACTAAACCATAGCCCTCCCCAACTCCATACTTAAGTGCCCAAGACAAACGCAACAAAGGTAGCAATCTATTGAGACTTCCAAAACTATTGCAAGAATCCACTAGGACAACCTTGAAATGGAGATGGATATAAACATGAATTTAAACAAAAAAAAAAGTTGTAGGCCTTTCATTTAAATGTGAAGATTGTGAAGTGAAATTGTCCATAGAAGTTTTAATCCATGTTTAAAGAAGTTTAATGGTCACAATTTAAAAGCTCATCACACCACATGACAGAATTATCACTACAGTCAGAGCATCTCCAGCGGTGTTCAGTATGTGACCCTACTAAAATATATTTCACATCCAAGTTTAGTTATGTATTCTTTTGCAACCCCACCCATAAAACTGAAACTTGGACACCAAATAGGTGGGGGACTACCAAGAGCAAACAACCTGGACCAATCATTATGATGGTCCAATCAGAAACACTAAACAGCAGTTAGATCATATTTATTACAACCCTTTTGCCAGCCATGGCAATGTGCGCAATTATGCAGAGCCAAAACCATTTTCCTGAGCCAAACTGGCATATATTGGATTTTCTTCATCCAATTTTACTGTGGAGGAGTGCATACTGACCACTGTTGGAGATGCTCTTAGTCATTGTAAAACAAATTTAGGGGTTTAAGGATTGAAAACCAATCTGGATGAAAATTTCAAGCATTCAAGTAGTTTATTAGATATTAAAAAATAAGGGTCTTGTTCTCTAGATGGGTTCTAGTCGATGGGGTTCATTTATCAATTTTTGAAAAATGAATGTAGTGAAAAATGTGGACACTAGGAGGATCTCTGCCAGCACATTGCACAAGATGTTTTGGGTGAAGATGAGTAAAAACTTGATGGATAGGCTCAATCAAATAACATTTTTGCTCAGGATGCTGAGACTAACAAAAACAAAAACTATTGCACAATCTAACATCTTCTCTTGATTGGTCACATATATTGATTGGTTTAGGTGGTTTGTTATTAAGTAGCCTTCGACATTTTATATTTCCAGTTTCATGTTTATGGATGGGGCTTGAGAAACAATGAATAAGTAACCTTGGATGTGAGAAATAGGTATTGTTACAAGGTCAAATATTGAGTATGGGTGGAGTTGTGTCTAAAGAGGTTTAAAATGAATGGAGGTGAAAAACTTATACATCCAAGACACTATGAAATTATAAATGAATGTGGTGAAAAACCTATGCAATCAAGCAGCTAAAAGGCTAGAAATGAATGCTATGATTTTTATGATACACATTAGTGTTGTGTGTGTATCATTTTAGGACTTACACATAGTGTAAATGTAAATGGCATAACGAAATTCATTTACATTCCATGTAAATGTAAAAGGCCCACCTAAATCTATATAAATGTATAACGTGGGACATGTAAGTGTAAACACTCAGGAAGTCCAATTATGTGATGTCAAATTGGTTTACACTTACACAATTTGACATGATGTCAAACACTTACACAAATTGACAGTTTTCATGAAAGAACCACATTGATGGACCTGTGGTTTTTTGGCCAGTCATGTACAAGACAAGCCGATCTTTACCGAGGTGTGACTTACTAGCAAAACAACAAGATTGATCCCCTAAGAATTTGGTACAAAAGAAACACACATGAAAGCAATTTGATACAAGTAGATCCACATGGCATGCATCTTGTTTGTCCAGAGAGACTCCTCATCTCCCCCTTTCCAAAAGCAAGGTGCGGAGGAGGAGGAGGAGGAGGAAAGATGTCCCCCAATTGAAGAAATGCAAATATGCAACTTCTGGGGGCTTTCTCTGGCCTCCCTCTCAAGACATGTTGTTTGTATTACAAAGCTATTAACATGATGATAAGAAACAATGAAAGAAGTTTCAGAAATCAAAGAAGACTTTTTCCAAAGTATCAAAATTGAACCGACATTGTTTGCACAAGTACATATGTGCCAATTAAGTCAGAGTGACATCACAAGATGGGTTTGTAAAATTGATGTTTATGTCCTCCTCTTTTTGAGGCTTTGGTAATCGTGATATCATCAGATGATGGGTACTTAAACTTACAACTAGGAAATATCACCAACTGCTTACTGCTTTGGTTGAAAACTCTGAAAGCAATAGTATTTTAGATATCACAAAACTCCTGCAAAGTCTTGCCTGGGGCATCAATATCACGGCCTGCATGGGCAAACATGGCACAGATCTTGAGGCATATGATCATGACACTAGTAAAAAGAAAGATTGTCACCCTGGATTTCCAGGATTCCAGGACTTCTATCCATCTTCACAGTTCCTTATGGATAGCTGATTTGGTTTGATCCCCAAATCAGACTCTTTTTCCTGCTCATGGTGGAAAGGAAAAATAAAATAAAATGAGAAGATCATGAAGTCCATGAGATAAGAAGACTTCAAAAAAATGATCTGACTGGGCAAATGGCAAATACAGAAATGAAGGCAAAATTTGGTATGTGCAATTGATCCAGACGCAAAATGTCTGGGGTCAAGTCACATGTAAGTGCACAAAACATCCCAAGATGCCCATGTGTGAAGAACAAAGAAAAGGGGAGATCTCAAAAGGAGCAAGAGATTGTGACTACCACAGAAATTACGATTATGTTGGCATATTTGGTGTTTGCTGACAAAAACACTATGGAAACTCAAGAGTGTTTGTGTGCACTGAGAAATCCCAGGCATTTCTTCAATCATTGACTCACTAGCCATATTCAGTCAACCAGTTTAGAGAAAAAACAAAAGATAGAATGCAACACCTGTTTTGCTCAAAGTTGTCATCTTTTCTGTACATGTTTTGTTGCATGCTTCATGGCAAGTTCAGATTTGAGATTTTGTACCCTAACTGATTCAGGTTTTGCGTCCAACTGCCTCTTTCCAATTGAATCTAAGGAGAGGAATGGACAAAATTATGTCTCTGGTACTTGTGATGATGGACAAGAGAAGGGCAGCAGCACAAGAAAGCCTGACAAGATCTTGTTCAAGCAATCCTTGCCTTTTGTGAAGCATTGCAGAAGATGTTTCACAATGTGCTCCAGAGAGTTTTCTTGCTGTTAAAAAGACAACACTTCTGAATGCGCATGTCCAAGGTTCTAATGGAAAGCGACCAACTTGCTGATGCAAGCACCACATAGGTTTAAAGATGGATGGCAAGAAATGGACACTTTGAAACAACTAGCCTATAAGACACTAAACATGCTGAAGCTCTTTCTTATTGACAACTTTACTGAAAAACGCTTGCATTTCACTCCAAAGCTCTCGAAGAATGTTAATGAAAAACTCCACCAACTTGCATCTTCCAAGATCTGTGAACAACCACCAAGGGAATATGGTGAAGCGTTCTCCAAGCTCTTGAGCCTGAATGTGACAAAAAAGCACACCTGCCAACACTTTCCATCCTTTCACTTGTCACATCTTTCAACTCTCCCACAATAACAATATGTCACATACCTAGATGCATCAAGAATCCCATTGGCCATTGTGATTGTTCACAAGATCTCATGCAGATGGCAAATAAAAGATCTCTTCTAACGGAAAGTAATGATGTGGGCTAGATAAACTGCAGCTGGCCTTCAACCTGGTTGCTTGCCATAGGTTCTTGCACCTGCAAACAGTGGGCCGGCACACCCTACAACAACCACCACATCTTCCCCAAAACCTCTGCCCTGACAATTCAGCAAACAGCACTCAAAACATCATAAGTTGCTTCATCGGGGGAGAAGTTTGTACCCTAATTGCAACTCCCTCTTTGGCAACACACAGGTTGGCAGATGACACACTCTAAATGAAGTGAGAAATGACCCATCTACTCATGTATTCATTTCCGCTGCTGAAACATTCTTTCTCTCCATTTGAGCAATATTCACAACTGATTCCAATCTCTTGAAAGTTGGGTTAAATGTTTTAGATGCCTAGAAAGAGATCAACTTTCAAAACCATTCCCAAAAGGATCCAACAAAGCCCCCTTTCCTACACTCCAAGACACAGGGTTTAGGGTTTATCATCTAAGTTGTTCTATACCCTTGCCAAGTTTGAAAAGAACTTGGTTCACTCAGTGAAACCCTGAGTGAGTTCATCACTCTTGGATTCATTCTCTGCAAGATACCTCTTGCTCAATAGTGTGCTCCAATTCCATTTTCACTGCAACAATACAGTTGCTTATCTACACTTCTTAATTATCTTAATGTACAACATAGAAGCCTCTCCTGGACTTCACTACCGCAAGTATCAATATGAAAACACCTAGGAAGAAACCAAAGTCGAAACCATCAGGACCACCAGTGCCCTTCTTTGCCCTAGACAACCAGCAACCTTCAGTTTCAAGCTTGGAACCTTCTATTCTATACTAAGCATGACAAAAGGGTCTGAATTCATTGGATTTGCCATGCCAAAAAGGGATTGCATGTTTGACATGCACATATTTTAGACATGCTAAAATTGCTCAAGCCTGTCGCAATAAGGTGTAGCTGAGGCCTGGCCCCATCTCTGCAACCCAAGCTCCATCCTACAATTCTGAACAAGAATGTCCTTGAATTCTCCTTCAACCTGTGCTTCCACCTGTTGCCGAGCATAACTGCCAGGAGCATACTCCTTATTGAAACGATGTGACTTGACATAGTATCTCACCTCACGGTCCCTTGTTTTGTGCTGAATCTGATATGGTGCTACAGAGGTTAAGCTGTAGACTGGTTGAGAGAAGGGGAAGAAGGTGACGATGACCAAGATAAGGATTGGAAGAAGCTGCAATAATCCAAGAAGGTTGATAGAAGAGTGAGTTTCTCCCCTGGCTGCTGTGTTCCATTGAGGCACTTGAGTCTGCACAAAATGGGTTCTCTGAAAACTTCCATTTGCTTGATGCATGCCAAAGAAGGCATTGAAGATGTCATTGGCATCAAAGACAGGATCTTCATAAAAAGTGGTGGGAGCAGCAGCTCCTCCATGATGGCTGCTTGTGTGTCCTCCCTGCTGACGGTAGATGCGCTGGGTGTCCTCCTCCTCCTCAGGGCCATGCACATCATATTTGCGTCTCAGTTCTCCATCACTCAAAACTTGGAAGGCCTTGGAAACAGTCTTGAATGCTTCTTCCGCACCCAAAGTTGGATTCTTATCAGGATGGACCTTGAGAGACAGCTTCCTGTAAGCTTTCCGGACTTCATCTTCTGTGCAATCCTTACTCAATCCTAGAATCTGGTAGTAATCCCTTGTCCTTCTTATGTGTTGAACAACCTCAATCTGTTGTTGTTCTGCTGCTGCAGCAGCAGACGCTGAAGAAGTGGAATTGGAGCGATGGAGATGGTTGTTTACGTCGTCACAATTCCTCTTCCTTGTCTGCTTGTCGTCACTTGCTGAATCTTTGTCTGAATCCCTTTTCCTGCCTTCTTCATTCATGCTCGTCAGCAGCAGCAGCAGCAGATCCTCCTCCACTTGTGCACTGGGGTATAGACGCTGTGCCATTCTCAGGAACTTGAGAGCCCTGCCCTTGTCTCCTGCCTCCATGGCCTCCTTTCCAATCCTCAGACACTTCAATCCCTCGTCCTTGTTACTGTCCATGGGGGTTACGAATTCTTCGCACTCTAACTGCAGCAAAAGTGCTAGAAAATTCTTTCTTGCAAGGAAGGAAGGAAGAAGAGGATCTGGTCTAGGGAGGAGCGAGGATGAAAGCTCTTGTGATCTTCAAACCCTAATAAGATTCTGTCCTCTCTCGTGTTTATACTCAAACCTCGCTGCAAGTTAGCAAGCAAGCTATGATATCTGAGGAATTGAACACTACTTACTGAGATCTGCACGAACGTGTTGCAATGCTCAAAACTCTGCTGCCACAAGTCTCCGCAAAAAAAATTTAGGGTTTGCAGCTCATCTGTGCAGAAAGTCTCCTGTGATCTTCAAACCCTAATAATAAGATTCTGCTTCTTTCCTGCCTTTTGGGATTGTGGGTGCGCGTAATAATATTATCGTTCACAGAAAAACTCCAGAAGAGGTGCACAGATGAGGCGGCCGAGCTTTGGATCGACAATTGCTCAACGTCTCCAAGGGCAGCAGCAGCAGCAGAAGAAGAAGAAGAACAAGAAGCAGCAAGGAGGTACCCATTACCAAAAGGAAGTTCTACTCATTTCTTTTGATGATAAGTGAATAATTCTTCATTTGTTATTTGAATGCTTTGTGTTCATTTATTATATTCAACTTTCAAATAATTTAGTCTAGAAGTGAATGGTAGAAATAAGAAAAGGAAAAACTCAACAAGTTATATGAGGTATGAACAGTACATTGTTGTGTGTGTATATGGTTTAGGACTTACACTCTGTGTGACTGTATTTTTCATAATGAAATTTGTTTACACTTCTCCATGTAAGTGTATAAGGTTTATCAATGTTTGTGGAAATATAAAATGTAGAACACGGGATGTGTAAATGTAAATTTGTGTAAATTTATATTTTATGTTGTGTAAAACAGTTAAAGGTGTAAAATAATTATATTTATTATGATTTTACATGTCTGTGTAAAATAATGTAAGCATTTGTGTTTTGGTATGCATGGCAATCAATTAAATTGATTAATATGAATTATAATAAGTACCCAAGCTCGAGCTTGTAAAAAAGGATTAGAAACAAAATTAAGAATATAAATTCTACTCAAGCAATGAGGTGAGGCAAAGTGCACCCAAAAATGTGTGCATCCAAGATATTCCCTTGAATAGCATCACAATTTGTCCCCTAGCTTTTGCCCAAAAGTTTCCACTTGTATTGCATATAGATGGTTAAGGGGAAGTGTTACCATAGTAGTGCCACATTGATAGAAAACGTTATTAAATCATTCAAAATCACCTCGTTGATAGAATGTTCTATTTGGGGAGTATTAAAAGCATCATGGTTTTTTTTAAAGGACTAATCAAAATGCCCCATTGCAAAAAAAACATTGAGCTTTGGAATACACCCACATTTGGATGTACCCACAACTAATTAATATGGATTGCAAGTAGGTATGATTATTAAAGGTATATAATATATACATTTACATGCCTTGAAACATTTACATGGCATTGTGTTAGAGTAAAAACAATATATATACAACAATAATATAAGTGTAAAAAAATTTGGGATTGTTTACACTTTCACAAGATTTACATGCCATATATGTAGCTATTGACACTTACATGCACAACATTGGAGCATACTTAATATAACATTTGTCATGACATTGTGAATTAGATGCAAGTTGTGATCATATGTGCTCTCCCAAATTCTAAAACCTAATAACAAGAATCACTAGTTGCAAGGAATGGCTTAATGGTTTCGTTGTTGTCTTCAAAGGTTGAAGGAATTGATCTATCCATTTTATAAATTATTTTGCTCAACTATGTTGTCTTATGACATGCCATTTTTATATATAAAAGGATTGGATTCAGAATTTGAGGAAGATAGTGATTGAGCTATTATGTTGACACAAGTTGACACACCTCTTTGATGCACATGTTTTTATGCATGGGACAAGTGCAAGTAATATTTTGGATACCATTGTTAAGAGTATACAAGTATTTAAGCTTCATAAGAGTAATTGGATTTTTCTCAAGAAGAGATGAAAATGACCAAATTACAACATTCAAATGATGATGCACTCCACTCATGAAGGCATTGCAATTATGCTATAATTTTTTTTTACTCTAAATTGAATTACGATTTTGGTCAAAATGCCATGTAGATTATGGAACAAATAATAGTTTGAAAATGTTGCACATAAGAATTCGTATTTGAAAGCTACTCCTTAAACATTATGTAATATGAGGGGAGGTTTTTATATTATTGTAATGTCAAAGCTTAACAAGGTCTAATAGATGTCATGTTAGAAGCTATGTTGAGCTTGGGAAAAAAAATATTGCAATCCTTTTTTTTTAAAATTTATGAAAAAGGTGTGAAACACCAAATTTTAAAATAATGAAATAAAATTTTAGACATCTAAGGATTCGGATTGGTAGTGAAGTTGTGTGGTTGAAGTTTATGAAGATGCCTTGTGATGTGTATGAGCATCTCCATCACCTGGTGGTAAAGACCCCTTTTCATTCAATCTTGTAGTAGGATAACATGCTCTCCAGTAAACACCACATAAAATGTGCTATGATCATTATATCACAAAATTGGCATTTGAGTTTGACCAGTGGTTGTTTATTGGCCATAATTTATCATTTTGGTCTGATCAATGGCCATTATCGAACACAATTGGCATTTGGGTATGACCAATGACCATTATCAAACGTAATTGGCATTTGGGAATGAGCAACGGCCATTATCAAACATAATTGGCATTTGGGTATGACCAGTGGCCATTATCTGACATGGTCTCTGGCATTTGGGAACCTGACCAATGGCCATTATGTGCCATACCTAATTGGAGGGTGGTGGAATCTCTCTCTTGGATGAAGATTATGTAACTGCAGTATTAGTAAGTTAGGTCCTATTGGGTTTGGCAATGAAACCTACTAGGAGTTGCTCAAATAGATAGTATAATTTTGTTTACAGTTTTTGTACAACCCAGCCTACTTGCAGGCACATTCAAGGTAGTTAGAATCTGAATGTAACATTGTTTTTTCTTGTTTTGAGGTCCCTTCAAAATGGGAAATATTGCCTTACTCAAATACATCAATTTCTGCAAAAAATGCTTGGAGTATGAAAAAAATTTAAATATTTTTTAAGGATTCAAAATGCTAGGTGCAACATGCCATAAGTGACCCCTAATCCTCCACCAAGGCCATATTTTTCCTGTCCAAGTATCACCTCAGCAGACAGTATTTTCATCTTGTTTAGTTTTCATCCATTTAGGGTTTCATTGTCCCTACTTACAATCTTGTCCCACACTTGGGCTGGAGTGACCCAGCCCTCATGACTGCACCAGTTCCGTTTGGGATGAACTAGTGTTCATCCCATTTATTGAACCTCCTGCAGTCAGAAAGGTTGAGTCAAAAAAGTTTTTTGCTCACCCTCCAACAGTCAATTTTTTTTTCACCTCGTATCACCCCTACTCACCCAACTACCCCATTTACCCACCTACCCTGCTCATTTTGCAATGGCAAAATCTATACCTCTTCTTAGCTAAACTTATAATTCTTAGGAAAATCTATATCTCTTCTTAGTTAAACTTTTCAAATTATATATTATTTTAATTCTGAAAAGTAAGTCAGATTTTATTTTCTGCCTTTATTTAATAAATTTTAATAAATTTTTATAACAAAAAAATTTTAAAAATAATTTTTAACGTAGAAATATATAATAAATAGTTTATAATATATCATATGTATATAAGATATAAAATACATAACATATAAAATTATGTATACATATTAGATATAATTTTTTAAAATAAATAATATTTTATTGTGGGCCTCACTTGATAAAAGTGTAAAACATAATATTCATCCATGAAAATATTTATTCATTATATATTATAATATAAAAAATAATGTATATGTATTTAATATATTATATTTAAATGTATTGTATTTCTTAAATACATTATGAGACATTGAATGGTTTTGAGAATAACGTTATTATATGTTGATACATCATATTTTATGATCTATTTGTATTAAATTTCATAACTAAAATGTACCATGTAATACAAATCAAATTCATATTTTTAATATTTTATTTCATTTAGCCAAAGTATGAAAAAAATAATGATGATTTTTTTTTAAAAATGTCCTATTGAAATGTATTGAAATGCAAGATTTACATGCAATTTTTTTCAATTCAAGTATTTAATTATTTGTTTTAATAATTTTAGTGTGTAGATTTTGGAAAAAATATCAAAATGAAGCTTAAATAATTTCATTTGGAAATAATATATAAAAAATATTACTAATTAAAGTTGGCTTTTAGAAAAGTTTTAGTTCCATCTCAATTTAAAATTAAGTGCAAGTAAAAGGTTTAACCCATATGTTGTGTCTTTGTATCTCATCTCACAAGCTATGTAAAGAACATGGTTTCTTTTGATCACTCAAAAATGCATAAGCCAATTTGGGATGAATGAAGAAACACTTGACATTAAATGGAAATTACAACATAAATGAAATGTATTTTTTCTATTCATTCCATTTACAATTTCCCTTTTGTACCTATTTGCCTACCTACACAAGTAAGTTGGTGTTAGTTTTCTACCTACCTAGGTAAATAGGTTTGAATATTATTGAAACTTTCAGTACATTTTAGGTTCAAATAAATAATTAATATTAGATAATCTGGATTAAATAATTAATTTTAAATAATTAAAATATTCAAAATTTCTTGGTTGTTCATATGTTAGTGAATTTACTTGTCCATATCAACTTGTTGTCAATCACTAAGCAATTAACAAATTGGTTAATAATTCACCTAATTCACTACAAAACCTTGTGAATTCATTAATGGATTTGGACTCTTTATGTATTAGTAATACCATATTATTTCAAACAATTAATGTATAATAATTTAAGGTTAGTGAACAAACTTCCTCATATTGCATAGAATTTCACATATTACAAGGCATACAATGATTTTTTGTTGTGATATATGAAGGTATTGCCCATCCCATAACCTTTACAGTGGGGGATTTCCCGTTTTGATGTAGGCATTATCTTTTTTGTTGTTTTCATAATGAAGACTTTCTTTAATGGATATAGGTAATGTAACATGGGGTTGTAATGAAAGTTTTAGATTTAGGTATTGCCAATGAGGTCATTTTCACTGCAAGGAAATGTGTTTTTTTTATGAAGATAATGCAATATCAACACGTTAAAAAATATGATGAAAGTCTTTGTTTTTTTGATATACATAGTGGATAATCACAATTGAATGCATAGGAATTACATTCACCCATATTTCAACATTTGTATTGGATATTGATAATGTAGGTATTGTAGTTTTCCAGACTTCCTAGTAACCTTAACCTAAGTGATGGAGGGGCAAGTATTTGCAATACTTACATATTAAAACATTTACATAAATGAAATATAATTTGTAATAGAAATTATGTGGGAATTGCATGGACTTAGTTTTCTTACATTTCAATTCCAATGGGGTCCTAATTTTATCATGAGGGTATTGCAAAATCTAGGTCCATTTTCATTCAAGCTCCACCACAATATGATTGGTCCATTGTGTGTAATACCTTAATTTTTCGTTTTTGACGTTGTGATGAAAAATATTTAAAAGAAGAAAAAATAAAATAAAACTGTGTAATATTCACATATGAGGCATAGAATGTTGGCTAGATTATTTCACATAATACCCAAATGTTGGGCATAAAATATGCATATTTAATGATAAACAAAAACTAACAAAGATAGTTTTGAATTTGTTTTAAATTAGAAAAAATAAAGAAATTTAAAAATTGATTATGAAGAAGAAGTAGAAGAAAAATAATTTAGAATAAGAAAAAAGATAATAAAATTTTAGAAAAAGAAATTATAAAAATAATCTAAAAGAAACCCAAAAAAATTTTTAATTAATTAATTTCATTTCAATCACAAATGACATTGTTTTCATATGTGGGTATTGCATGTTGGGATTAAATTTTCAACTACTATTAATATTTGCCATAATAGGCAATACCTACATGTTACCCATACAATAGGTGTTAGTTTTGGGAATTCCAAACCATTATAAACATGGTGTTAAAACTTAAAGTTGACACAAGTATTATAATGCTTATAACCTAAACCCTCAACCTCTATATGTAAATTTAACCTTCTTTTAAAAACCATGTGTTTTACATTAATATGCTTATGATTTAAATGTTTGAATTAAATAATCATTGAAAAACAAGAATTGTTTTTTCTTACCTCCTTAATTATTTGTTTAATTAAAATCAACATTATTTTTTATGTCTTTGATTGATTTCTATAAAAATATATATTGAAGTTCATTTTACACTTTGTGGATCCCCCCCCCCCCCCCCCCCCCCC